>JAESGY010000175.1_pt1 | contig 50673 bp, 42 predicted proteins | sample 9269841 | NCBI WGS metagenome assembly JAESGY01 (sample SAMN17022865, study PRJNA683097) | algae metagenome | isolation source: Spirirestis rafaelensis WJT71-NPBG6 and co-occurring heterotrophs from... | place: USA: Pinto Wells, Joshua Tree National Park, Colorado Desert, CA | collected 2006-08-15
GCTAACGAAGGGACTGCACCTAAAGGTGCTTCGCATTCATCCCACCCCTGAAGGACGTAACAGCCTGAAAATTTTTTGGATTTTCAGGCTGTTACTGGTGGGCTTTCTGCTTCAATACTTGTAAGTGCAGGATTCGTTCTCTTCTCGTTAATATTGCCGGTGAAAGCAACGGCAGCAAGTTTTAGTACAATTTACGCATTTGGCGATAGTCTTTCTGATACTGGCAATGCGTTCAAGGCTACAGCATCCCAATTGCCTCCAAGCCCACCCTACTTTGAAGGACGTTTTTCCAATGGTCCGGTTTGGGTAGAATATCTAGCAAAGGCTCTGGGATTAAACCAAACAAACTTTGCCATTGGTGGTGCCAACACCGACAGCAACAACACCCTAATTCCCGGTAACCCACTGAATTTACCAGGATTGGAACAACAAATCAAAAACTTTACCACAGCAAATCCAACTGCTGATAAGGACGGGCTGTATATAGTGTGGGCTGGTGCCAATGATTACCTGGCCGGTGGCGTGACCAATCCGACTCAGCCGGTGACTAATTTGGCAAATGCGGTGACATCGCTTGCCAACGTCGGTGCTAAAAATATCATGGTGGTTAATTTGCCGGATTTAGGAAAGCTTCCAGGTACTAGCAGTAATAGTCAGACTTCCGCCGGACTCAGCACTTTGACTGGATTTCATAACTCAGGCTTGAACACAACCCTCACTGCTTTGAGCCAGCAACCAGGCATCAACATCATCCCTGTTGATATTAATTCTTTGTTTAGTCGAGCGACCGCCACTAAGGAAGAATTTGGTTTCACGAATGTAACCGACTCTTGCTTAAACCTCGCAGCTCAGACAATTTGTCCTAACCAAAACGAGTATTTATTCTGGGATGCAATTCATCCAACAACACGCGCTCATAGCTTCATAGCAGAAACAGCACTAGCAGCTGTGGGTGGTAAATCTATTCCCGAACCTTCAGCGGTGTTGGGTATGTTGGCTCTTGGTGCTTTGGGTGCAGCAGGAATGCGAAAGCGGAAATTAACTCCAGCAGGTCAAGTTGTTGAGGCAGAACCTTCTAGGATGAGATAAATTCTTATCGTTTAGGTTTGCGTTTCTGCTACGATAAAACGCAAATCTAAATCAGATTCTCGATGTCGGATTACGACAATTTATTTAAAATTATTGAAGAATTGGTAATGCACCATTCCCCTAGTGGTGTAGAAGCTGAAATTAACCAGTTTTTAATGCAGCGCTTTGCAACCTTGGGTGTGCAAGTGTGGTGCGATCGCGCAGATAATATTATTGCGAAAATTCCAGGGAAAAATCCAGATCGAGCGATCGCTATCACCGCACACAAAGACGAAATTGGCGCAATTGTCAAGAGTGTTGGCGATGAAGGTCGCGTGGAAGTCCGCAGGCTGGGCGGTTCTTACCCGTGGATTTACGGTGAGGGTGTTGTAGATTTATTGGGAGACACGCAAACAATCAGCGGTATTCTCAGCTTTGGTTCTCGCCATGTTTCCCACGAGTCGCCGCAAAAAGTCCAGCAAGAAGATACGCCTGTAAAGTGGGAAAATGCCTGGATTGAAACGAAATGCAGGGCCGAAGAATTAGAAGCGGCAGGTATTCGACCGGGAACTAGAATGGTTATCGGCAAGCATCGCAAGCATCCAGTGCGGTTAAAAAATCACATTGCCAGTTACACTCTAGATAATAAAGCCTCTGTAGCGATTTTGCTCGCTTTGGCAGAAAGAGTCAAACAGCCAGCTGTAGATGTATATTTGGTAGCTTCAGCAAAAGAAGAAGTCGGGGCAATTGGGGCATTATTTTTTAGTCAAAACCAGCAATTAGATGCAATGATTGCTTTGGAAATTTGCCCACTATCGAAAGAATACCCAATTGAAGACGGGGAAAGTCCTGTAATACTTTCTCAAGATGCGTATGGGATTTATGACGAAACGCTAAATCGGCAATTGCGTCACTGTGCGAAGCAGTTAGATATGCCAGTGCAGTTAGCCACAATAAGCGGCTTTGGCAGCGATGCTTCTATTGCGATGAAATTTGGTCATGTCGGACGTGCGGCTTGTTTGGCGTTTCCTACACAAAACACACACGGCTATGAAATTGCTCATTTAGGAGCGATCGCTAATTGTATCGATTTATTACAAGCCTTTTGCGAATCAGAGTTTGAGTGAAGACCCAGCGTCCGCAAAAGTTGCCAGAATTAGAGTTTGCAACAAGTAACAATCTATTAAACCCGTCCGGTTGATACCCGTAATTTTCTACAATGAACCAGAGAGGTTGATAAAAGGTTAAGCAAAGCAAATGCCTAAAACCGTTGCCGATGTAATGAGCCGTGACCCGATTGTCGTCCGGTCGGAAACTCCCTTGAATGAAGCGATCCAAATTCTGGCAGAACGACGCATCAGTGGATTACCTGTTGTGGATGATGCAGGTAAATTGGTGGGTATTATCTCGGAGACGGATTTGATGTGGCAAGAAACTGGTGTAACTCCACCGGCATACATCATGTTTCTAGATAGCGTCATCTATTTAAAAAATCCCGCCACCTACGAACGTGACCTGCATAAGGCACTGGGGCAAACAGTTGGGGAAGTTATGAGCAAAGACCCCATCACTATTTCCCCGGAAAAAACTTTAACACAAGCAGCCAGACTTATGCACGATAAGAGCGTTCACCGCTTGCCAGTACTTGACGACGCTCTTCAAGTAATTGGTATCCTCACCCGTGGTGACATTGTTCGGGCAATGGCAGCAAGTCAAGATTAATTGTTGGGTGGAGCCTTGTTGGGTGGAGCGTTGTAGGTCATTGGTTGTCCAAAAGCACTCCTATCCACTAACCACTAACTACTAACCAATATCTAATGACCGTTGTTTTTAAAACACGATTGAAAAGTAGGATAAATCAATAAATGAGTATTACTCCTGAGTCTGTCAAACAAATGCTCAGTTCTGAGGATTTGGGCGATCGCTTGCGTGCGGTTAATCAAATCCGCGATTTGGAACCTGCGATTGGTTTTGAGTTGGCTCAAAGTGCGGTTACTGACAGTAATGCCCGCGTGCGTTATTCGGCAGTGAGTTTGTTCGATACTCTTGGTAAACAAGATTTAGACGCGTCTTTGAATATATTGCGCGATCGCTTGCTCAACGATCCTGAACCTGATGTCCAAGCTGCCGCTGCTGACTGTTTGGGTGCTCTTAAATTACATGCAGCTTTTGAAGACATGCAGCAGGTTTACCGCACAACACCAGAGTGGCTGGTACAATTCAGTATCATTGCCACATTAGGAGAGTTGGGCGATCCGCGAGCGTTTGAGCTACTCAAAGAAGCGCTCTCCTCAAACAACGACTTAGTAAAAACCGCTGCCATTAGTTCTTTTGGGGAATTAGGAGATGCACAAGCAGTTCCCTTATTAGCTCCCTATGCGAGCAATCCAGATTGGCAAGTCCGCTACAGACTAGTGCAATCTTTGAATCTTCTGGGTGGTGCAGATGCCAAATCTATATTAGAAACTTTGGCTACTGATGAAGTAGAGGCGATCGCTACTGAAGCGAAAAAATCTTTGCAGTCAGCTTAAAGCTGCTTTTGTTTGGATAATCTTTGGTAAAACACCACTTCCAAGTCCCCATTTAGTGATAGATGGGGATTTTTTCATGGTTACTGTTGCTCAAACAGTAGAAAGGCTTTAGTTTTCGTCAAAGGCAGATTGGGTTTTTCTATAAATACGTAAAGTCAGTTCAAGTTTGCTGCCGTAATAGCTGACAGGCAATGTTTGCTTTCAGCTTGATGTTTCCTCCCATTTTTTCATGAAAAATTTTCAATTTATTTGTAAAGAGTCTGTAAAAAGCTGGAATTTATCACGCTTTATTTTTACATGACAACTCTATATAGATGTGAGTTTTTATTTATAGATAACAGTATTTCTTCTATCAGGGTTTACGTAAGTAAAAAGTTTCGATGAATGTGTCACTTTACCCGATGACACCACAGTCAATGGCGAATAACATACGACTATACACGCAAAGTCGGCACACTAAATCAGTTGCCTCAAGCATTAAAAATTACTTGATATTCGCAAGACACAATCATGAAACTAAACAAACAATTTACCGCGATCGCTAAATCTCTAACAGTATCTAACCTCGCAAAAGAAATGATGAATTACAAAAAATCCTTAGCTTTTATCGGTTTATTAACCAGCAGTGCTCTGGCTCTGTCTTCTAACCCCGCTCAAGCCTTTAATTTCAACACAAGTACTGATTTAGGAAGTTGCTCTGCTCTAGCGAGTCCTTTTACAAGCAGCGGGTTAAGTTCTACCACTATCAAGCCAAACTGTAAAACTGCTGACGGTTTCACCATCACACCTAATCCTGAAGGTAAAGAACTTCAAGGTAAAAAAGTTAACGGCATCATTGGTGTAGGTGTATCTGGTAAAAAACCTGTTCGCGATGTTGTTGGTGGCGAAATTGACTACGGAGAGTCGATTGTATTAACTCTGCCGAATCCAAAAGATGTTCTCGAAAGTATCGGTTTAAGCTTTTTATACCGACCTGGTGTCTTTGCAGACAAAGTGTGGGAGGCTGCGAGAATCACAACTAATACTGGGCTTAAAGGCATTCTCACAGTAACAGGTCAAACTTCTGCAACCTGGAGTTTTCCTGATGGTGGTTTAGTTACAAACCTCAGCCCTTCTAAGGGTAATGGTGGCGGTTATTACGATATTACCAATCCTTTTGGAAATGCAAAATTTGATTTCCTAACCCTCACTCCATTCACCTATGACTTAGTGGATCAAAAGAGTAGTGCTAACAGTGACTTTGCTCTAGCTCATGCAACAGCAGTCGCAAAAGCAGTTCCCGAACCAACAGCGATCGCTGGTTTAGGTTTAGTTGGTGGATTGTTGCTAACAACTCGTCGTCGTAAAGCTATCCAATCTTAATTACCAATGGGTGTGAGTTTGGCTGCTGTGGCTGTAGCTGGCATGTTTGACTTGCGATAAAGCAATAAATCATGCCTTACAGCTTTCAATTACCAGTTTGAACTTTTTTTATCCTACCTGTAAGCGAGGCTGCAATATAAAAGTGTATTAATTAGATGATTTTCTAACAAAATTATCAAGGTTTTGCATTTTTATTTTATTCAACTAGGTCATTTTCCAATGTCTTTTAAATGAGTATAAGAAGTAGTTAATTACTGTCCTATACTCATTTTTTCTTGAGAAGCAAACACCAATTTTACGTGCCAAATACCTGCGGCCAAGTTGTGAATAAGAAAACGCCAACCGCAGCGATCGCTAATATTCCCTGAATCAAATTGCCAATTAACGTTCCTGCTACAATCCCTATACCAGCTTTCACCGCTAATTGAAAGTTACGTTGGTATATATACTCAGCGATAATTGCACCTAACAACGGTCCTAATAGTATCCCTAACAACGGACCTCCAAAAGGCAAAGCCGGCAATAATCCAAAAAATCCCAGCAATAAACCGACTACCGCGCCAATTTGCCCCCATTTACTAGCACCTGCTTGTTTTGCGCCTAAATAGCCAGCTAAAAAATCAACTCCGATACTCAAAACCAAAACGAGAATGGTCACAATTAGTGGTATTTTAATCGCCACAAAGGAACCGCTAATAATGCCCCAGATGATAATTGCCGTTAAAATTAAGCTACTTCCAGGAATGGCAGGAACCACAGCACCGATGATACCCACAACCATCAACGCAACTAATAGCCAATAAATAATTTGCATAACGTTTTAAACTTCCGAGTTAGCGGTGATTTATAAAGTAAATTTACCCCATTTTATGATTTGTTAGGACAGACGATAACACACGCCTAGACTTTTAAATTGAACCAAATTAGAATCTTCCACCTCAATCTGGTAGAATCTGACTGCGTTCGCTCTTAACTTGTCTTGGTAATTGCCAGTGTAAAAACTAATACCATTTTACTTTCGGGTTGCTATACATGGGCAGCAGGCGGCAAGGGAGAATGATTTGTAGCTATTTTTTTGATAATTGGTATAATCAGTTGCTGGGTAGATGCTATTTACAATAATTCAAAAATCTGAACAGCAAGCCCGTTACTTGCAGTTTGTTTATTAGTTAAATTTCTAGCCACAAGCGTGGTGACGGCACAAGCTGTTCGCAGTCAGTAACTGAACTTTCCAAACACTCCTCAGAAAGCTCAAAATCCATGACAAGAAAAATATTAACTGGACTGAGTTCAGAAGCCTATGAACACCCCTTTGATCGCAAAGCCTTGGCTTCTTTGAAAAGTATGCCTGGTGTCTCTCTGCTGCTCAAAAAAATTAACGAGTACGGCATTGACCGTCTACTCAGGCTGCAATGTCTTGGTAGTGAAATAAGAATCACACCCCGTAATTTTCCCCATTTGCATCAGTCACTTGTAGAAACTTGCCAAATTATTGATGTTGCTTTACTTCCAGAACTGTATCTGTTTCGAGGCACAGGTCACATTGAAACCTACATTGTTGGAGTGGAAAAACCGATTATCGGTATCAATATAGAAGCAATGGAGTGGCTTGATGCAGATGAGTTACTTTACATTTTTGGACACGAAGTCGCTCGCATCAAAAGTCAGCATATGGTTTATCACCAAATGGCAATTGTTATGCCAGCTCTAAAAAATTTATTGAGCAGTACTACATTAGGGGTCGGGGGTTTGGTAGCTAGTGGAATGGAACTGGCTTTGTATAATTGGCGGATGATGGCTAGGTTTACTGCCGATCGCGCTGGTTTGCTTGCTTGTCAGGATATTGAGGTGGCAACCACTGCACTCATGAAACTTGCGGGTTTGCCAGATGAATACTTGACTCCTCCTGTAATCGAAGAGTTCGTCGCTCAAGCTCGCGAGTTTGCATCCACTAGCTTTGATAATGTGGATCAGGTCACCAAAATATTAAGTTATTCAGAAAATGGGCTTTCCTGGGTAGTTATGCGGGCTAGCGAATTATTGAAATGGATAGATTCAGGTGAATATGATAATTTAATTCAACAGAAAAGTTTAAAGACACCAGAAGAAATCGAAGGGTGGAATTTTATGACTTCTTGGTGACTTGCAAATCGGTAACCAACCTAATAAGGCTTGGCTCCTAGGGTATGTAAAAAACGCTTATCAAAAATTTATTTTATAAATTAGAGCTAAGAGTAACAGCTAATTTGTCAGCAATACCAGCAACCCATTTTTCATCTTGTTTGGTATAACTGCGAGGAGCATTCGCTGCTAAAATCAAAACTCCTTGATTGCCGATTGGTTGACAAATTACACCTTGAGTGTTTTCTGGCAAATAATCAAATTCAATTTGTCCTGGGTATACTTTTAGAGCGACTAAATAAACTGCTTTTTGCGTTTCGAGTACTCGCTTTAAAATTGGTCCTGGTGTGACTTCCGATTTAGTAGCGAGAATGCCGCGACGCAACAAAACTTTACCTTGATAGAAAACTACAAGCGATCGCGTGACTGTATTAGTCAACAATAAATGAGATGCCCAAGCTAATTCTGTTTTTACAGCATCAGGTAAATCGGGCGAAAGTATAAAACCTTCTTCGCCAATCAATTCTACAGTCTGTGGCGATCGCGGCTGTACCTGCTGCCAAATTAAACCCGTTAAAATCAAAACCGCACTCAAAATTACACCCAGCACATCCCCACGCGATTGAGACTGAGTTAGTTCTGGTGTAAACAAACGGTTAATCAACAAAAGTACAGCGCCTAAACCACCAACAACGATGGGTAGACGCCGCAGAACTCGATTAGGATCGGGTTTGGTCATTGCTCAAAAAGTCATTGGGCATTGGGCATTGGGGAGCCAGTGCGTTGGGCGGCTCTGCCGACTTGTTCGCGTTCGCCGTTGGCGTTGCCGCAGGCTAGCGTCTCCGCATCTGAGAAGCATCTGGCGTCATTGGGCATTGGGCATTGGGCATTGGACATTTGGCATTGGGCATTTGGGCATTGGACAAGGAGAAATTTTCCCCTACTTACCCCACTTTGCCACTCCCCCACTCTCCCCATTTCCTCATTCCTCCCCTGGTTCAATTATCCGTTGAAACAAATAACCAGTACCTCGTGCTGTGAGAATCAACTCTGGGTTACTGGGGTCATCTTCCAATTTTGCCCGTAGACGCGATATATGCACATCTACCACACGGGTATCTACATGGCGTTCTGGTGTGTATCCCCAAACTTCCTGCAAAATTTCCGAGCGGGAAAAAGCTTCTCCAGAGCGGCTGACTAACAACTCTAGTAAGCTAAACTCCATACCTGTCAAGCGAATGCGCTCATCACCTTTGTATACTTGTCGTTTATTAGTGTCGATTTTGATATTGGCAACATGAATCACCCCGGAACTAGGAATTCCCGAAGCACCAGTTTTATCTACGCGTCGCAGTACTGAGCGAATGCGAGCTTCTAGTTCTTTTGGCGAAAATGGTTTAACTACATAGTCGTCTGCACCCAACTCCAATCCGGTGATGCGATCGGCGACATCGCCTAAGGCTGTTAGCATAATAATAGGTACATCAGATTCTTTACGTAATTCTTGACATACCCCATAGCCATCGAGCTTTGGCATCATCACATCCAAAACAACCAGGTCAGGTTCCGCTTTGCGAAAAGTCTCCAAAGCTTCTTCGCCATCGCCTGCTGTCACCACATCGTAGCCAATCATCGAAAGGCGCGTTTCCAAAATCCGGCGAATACTGGCTTCATCATCTACTACTAGAATTTTTTCTTTATGACTTTCCAACTTTCTCAATGCTCCTTAACTAAAATTTTTCATGATTAATTTTTAATACCATAATATTAAGATATCATTCCTTGAATTCATTTGGAAAAAGCTGGAAATACCGCTATTCTTCAAATTTAGTCGTGGTAAAAATTAATAATAAATTAAGATTATTTAATAAGTTTTAAGAATGGCTAAGTCAAAAACCGTTTTTGTTTGTAATGAGTGTGGATCAGAATCACCTCAGTGGTATGGTAAATGTCCAGCTTGTGGTACTTACAACTCTTTGGAAGAGCAGATTACTAAACAATCCTCAATGGATGTCCCTAGTCGTGGGGGAGTCAGTGGTTGGCAAGCTGGTCAGAACGGCAAGCCTGGTGTTAAGACACCGAAGGCACGAGCATCTTTAACTTTCGATCAAATTACCGATCGCCAAGTAATGCGCTGGGAATCTGGCTACGGAGAACTAGATCGAGTGCTTGGTGGTGGTATAGTTCCCGGTTCTATGGTGTTAATTGGCGGCGATCCAGGCATAGGTAAATCTACGTTACTGCTGCAAGTATCAAATGCGTTAGCAGAAAGATATCGCATTCTCTACATTTCTGGAGAAGAATCAGGACAGCAAATCAAATTGAGAGCTTCTCGCTTAGGTGTATCAAAAGAGACAAGTGAAATAGGCGAGGAAAATGGCAAAGTAGTATTAGTAGAAGAAACACCGCAACCAAAAAACTCCGAAAGTATCGGTGCAGATTTATACGTATTGCCAGAAACAGATTTAGAAGAAATTTTACGCGAGATAGATTCGCTAAAACCAAATGTGGCAGTAATTGATAGTATTCAAACAGTATTTGTTCCCGCGTTAACTTCAGCACCGGGTTCGGTAGCTCAGGTACGGGAATGTACTGCCGCGTTGATGAAAGTGGCGAAACACGAAGATATCACCATGTTAATTGTCGGACACGTCACGAAAGAAGGAGCGATCGCAGGTCCGAAAGTATTAGAACACTTAGTAGATACAGTATTGTACTTTGAAGGCGATCGCTTTGCCTCCCATCGATTGTTAAGAACAGTCAAAAACCGTTTTGGTGCAACTCACGAAATCGGCATCTTTGAAATGGTGGCACAGGGACTGCGAGAAGTCGCCAACCCCTCAGAATTATTTTTAGGTAATCGCGACGATCCCGCACCTGGGACAGCAATTGTCGTTGCTTGCGAAGGAACTCGCCCGATTGTGGTAGAATTACAAGCTTTGGTAAGTCCTACTAGTTACTCTTCACCGCGTCGTTCCACCACCGGCGTAGATTACAATCGCTTAGTGCAAATACTTGCGGTGTTAGAAAAACGGGTGGGGATTCCCATGTCGAAGTTGGATTCTTACGTCGCTTCCGCAGGTGGGTTGAATGTCGAAGAACCGGCGGTAGATTTGGGAGTAGCGATCGCTATTGTTGCCAGTTTCCGCGATCGCATTGTCGATCCAGGTACAGTGTTGATTGGTGAAGTGGGTTTAGGGGGACAAGTTCGTTCAGTTTCGCAAATGGAACTGCGTTTGAAAGAAGCTGCAAAATTGGGCTTTAAAAGAGCGATCGTTCCCAAAGGGCAAAAATTCCCAGAGTTGGATATTGAAATTTTACCAGTTGCCAAAGTAATAGATGCAATTATCGCCGCCATTCCCCAGCAGGGATTGACGGAAGAAGATTTGATGGCAGATGAAGAGGATGAGGATTAACAATGCATTATGGCAGGCTCTGCGTCGTTTTAGATGAGGTGTGAGCTTGATTCTAAAACTGAAAACACTCAATTCCTATTCCCACATATTCAGCACTTATTGGGCTTTCATAAAGTTATCCAAAATTGGGCAGGCTTATTCGTTGATCAACAATTTGTACCGAGAGCCAAACACCAAATGGCGCTCCCACACCCAAAATTTTAGGTATTTTTTAGGATTTGTAGCGCCATTTGGTGTTCGCGAAGCGTCTCCGCAAGGAGAAGCCTGCCCAATTTTGGACAGGTTTTTCCCAAGGGTGCGATCGCTTCTGATAGAGTACATCAAACTAGAAATAATCAAATTGACACAGCGATAGGCAGTATGGCTGTAAAATTCTCATTTGGTTAAAAAACTATGCTTTCGCGCCGTTTTCTGCTGTTACAGACTCTAGTGCTAATTCTGCTACTTACGGTAGGATGTGGTTTAGAACAAGAAACTGTCATTTCCAAAAAACTGACCATTGGTGTGGTGAGCTATGAACAAGGAACGGTTTCTCTAGACAAGTACAATCGCTTCAAAGAGTACATAGCACAACAAACTCATTCAGTTGTAGAGCTAGAACCTACATACAACGAATTGCAGGCAATTGAGCAAATTCATCGCAAACAGTGGGATATTGTATTTGCACCTCCGGGTTTAGCAGCGATCGCAATCAACAAAGAACTTTACATTCCTTTATTTTCAATGGGAGGAGTCAGTAGTCGGCAACGTTCCTTGCTCGTAGTCTTAGATGATAAACCAATTAAAAAGATAGCCGACTTGGCTAATAAGACCGTCACTTTAGGACAAACAGGTTCCGCAGCTGGTTACTATGTTCCTTTGTATGACCTTTATGGTTTAACCCTCGCGCAAATCCGTTTTGCCCCTACTCCGAAAACAATACTACAATGGCTGAGTGAAGTCAGCGTTGATGCTGGTGCTTTATCAGAGATAGATTTCGAGCTTTATCGCCGTGAATTTCCTAGAATAAAATTTAGAATTTTACACACAAGTAGATGGATTCCTTCAGGTGTTGTGCTGCTAGGATCAACTGTAGAACGTAATTTACAACAGCAAATTCAAAAAGCGATGAGTGAAGCACCACCAGATATTACAGCAGATGCTGGTTATGTTCCTACTGCTAAAATACCTAACTACCAGCAATTCATTAAATTAGTTGAAAAAGTTACACCACTCCAAGAGCGAGTCAAGCAAACACCCGCAGTTCTACGCCATGCAGAACAATCTGAAAAATAAAAGGTTAGTCAGTAATAAAGTCAACTAATTAAGCGTCATAAAAATTAACAACTTTTTTGCTTTTGTTCAAAAGTATTCTGATAAACTTCGTCCATGCCGAAGCCTGGGTTTTCGCTCTTATTCAGATATGTCCTAATCGACGTAAGGAAGCAATCTCAAAGTCTTGGCAGAAAACTACGGTTCTCAAGGTAGACAAGGTTTAAATATTTAGTACTAAGATATAAATAAACAAGTTAATGTACATAAAAATTAATATATTGAAATAGTCTTTACTCTTGCCTTACCTCAACAACAAATATTTATATATATCTATTTTTTTTCCAAAAATCGCTAGGAGTGCGATGAGATGTCACAGTCTCCTTTAACAAAACCAGAAATAAGTTCTGGAACTCTAATTGATAATCGCTATACGATCCAAAAACTTCTTGGACAAGGAGGGTTAGGACGAACGTACTTAGCATTTGATACTCGTCGCTTTAACGAACCTTGTGTGCTGAAAGAATTTGCACCCATTGGCACAGGAGAGAGTGGGCTAGAAAAATGTCGCGATTTATTCAAAAAAGAGGCAAAAATTCTTCATCAGCTACAACACCCTCAAATTCCTAAATTCTTGGCTTGTTTTGAAGGAGATGGACGGCTGTTTTTGGTACAAGAATATATTGATGGTCAAACATATTCAGAACTGCTACAAAAACTTCAAAAACAGGGACGCAATTTTTCCCAAGACGAGGTTATAAACTGGTTAAAAAACCTATTAGTTATTTTGGAATATATTCACCAACATAACATTATTCATCGGGATATTTCTCCTGATAACGTTATGTTACCTGATAACAAAAATCTGCCAATGCTGATTGATTTCGGCGTAGGAAAACAAATTGCTGGGGAACTGAACGATACTATAAATTCAAACCGGGCGACCTTTGTCGGTAAAATCTCTCTTGTCGGAAAAGTGGGATATGCTCCCCGCGAACAAATTAGCTTGGGATTGTGTTCTCCCAGTAGCGACCTTTATGCTTTGGGAGTAACAGCTGTGGTGCTGCTAACAGGTCGAGATCCATCTCTACTAATGGATCAGTATTCCCTAGAATGGAAATGGCGTCTCTACAGCTACGTCAGCGATGCTTTTGCTCAAGTACTTGATAAGATGTTAGCAGATACGCCTAAAAAGCGATACCAAACAGCAAAGGAAGTTCTCAGGGATTTGCAGTGTTTAGAACGTGAAGAGTTACAGGGAACAATGAATAATGTACCTTCTGCGGTATTTGTAACTGAACTTTACTCTTCTGAATTAAGAACCCCGGATACCATCGACCAATCAGCAGTAAATTTTGATAGTTTGCTTATTACTCCAAAAAAATCTCAAACTCAACCAGTAAACTCATTTAAACATGGATTCATTAAGCGTTGTCAGGAAAAGCTAGCTTACCACATCGGACCAATAGCAAGTTTGATTATAGAAGAGACATTAGCTGAAAATCCTGACATTTTACCTGATGAATTTGTGAGATTGTTAGCTAGAGAAATTACTGATTTGCAGGCAGCATTTGAATTTAAACAATCATTTTTTTATGATTATTAATCAAAAAGGATTAAGTAGAAAACAGTTAAAACATTATATTTAACACTTTTATTTCTGGTTGCTATATATTAATTCCCTGTATTTTCAGAACGACGTTTAATTCTTTTCATTGCCATTTGCAAACTTAACTGCATCCGTCTAAATGCTCTGGCAAGTTGACCGATTTCATCATTAGATAATTGCTCAAATTCTACATCCATATGTCCCGTACTGACTTCTTCAGCTACGCGAGTTATCCGTTTGAGAGGACGAACAACTTTTTGATTCAAAAAGATGTTGACTAAAAAGATAACAGCTATAAAAACAGTTGATACAATTAAGAGAACGACAAAAGAAGATTGATTAGCTTTGCTAATTACTTTACTTGCTGGTATTGAGATAATTTGAGAGCCAATAATTTCATTCATGTGCCACCCAAATCCATTAGCTGTGCCATAACGCTCAATCATACTTTTAGGTGCAATATCGGCTGAAGTATGACACTTCAGGCAGCTTTCTTGAGTAATAGTCAGTGGACGAGCTATATAGAAAATATCCCCACCTGGCATTGAGCGAAATCCGCTTAATTCTTTGAGGTCACGTTTATTTTTGAAATTGTTTATAGTTATAGTTTCAAAATTATCAGCTTTATCTCGAAGATTAGTGGGATTAAGCGTGGCTTCTTTATAGAAAAAGTCCCTGTACTTTGGATTTTGTCGCAGATTCTCAAAAATTTCCCGTGCAGAGTACGCAGGAACACTTTGCGGCAAAAACTCAGCTTCTAGTTGATTTTCCAAAAGTGGCTGAACTTGAGTATTAGTGTAGTCACGTACAGAAGTCATCGTTTCCATAAGTATGAGAGCGGTTGAATTAATATCATGTATCGCATTCTGCTTCAGCACAGAAGACAGAGCGAATCCACTTAAACTCAGACCTAATGCAAGAATTACAATAAGCAAAACTGTGAATTGTTGTTTCAAATTGAGATTTTTTAACATGATTCTGGCTCACTTGCAATTGAAATTTCTCTTACCAAAGCTGGTTGAAGTTACAGTCTGTTACATCTTAGTTTTTAGTAATTTATGTAGCTACAAAAGCGAAATGCAGGATTCCGGACTATGCCTGGATAAGTCTGTAAATAAGGTTGGGGGAAAAGTTAATATAATTTGAGATTTGGGATGTGTGAATTTTAGACTATAAAAGCTTTATCCTAAAAGAGATTCAAGAATTCCAGTGGTGTAAGCCTAAAGTTAAATGGTATAAAATAATTGAAAAATTATCTACCTTTCTACCCTAGGATGTATTGCAAAAATGAATAGCAGCATTTGGTAATTGTTAACAATGGTGTGGAAACCGGGGCAGCCTTTATTTGGAGGGCGCTACATTATCGAAAGCAAACTAGGCGAAGGTGGAGTTGGCATTACCTATCTTGCCAGAAACCAACGCAATGAACTACGAGTAATTAAAACCCTCAAAGAAGAAATTCTTAATCACCCGGTTTGGAAACAGCACCGCGACAAATTACGGCAAGACTTTCGCGATGAAGCTGTTCGCCTAGCTGTATGTCGCCATCCTCATGTAGTGGAAGTAGAAACCATCTTCGATGAGGGCAAATTTCCTTGCATGGTAATGGAATATGTCGAAGGAGAAGATTTAGGTAAGCGTTTGGCAAGGATGAGGTTGCTATCAGAAGCAGAAGCCTTATTATATATTCGACAAATTGGTGATGCGTTGACGCTAATTCACAATAAAGGCTTGCTGCATCGTGACCTCAAGCCGCGTAACATTATGATTCGTTCTGGCAAATCAGAAGCAGTGTTGATTGACTTTGGTCTTGCTAGAGATTTTATCCCTAATGTTGTCCAAAAACATACAGTGTATCGCACTCCTGGTTTTGCCCCTCCAGAACAGTATGATTTAGTTGCACTACGGGGAGAATTTATTGATATCTACGCCCTCGCTGCTACTTTATATAACTTATTAACCGGAGTTGTGCCCACGACTGCAGAAGAAAGACGCAACAATATTCCCCTGCAACCACCGCAACACTTCAATCGCAATATCACTGACAGAGTAAATCAGGCAATTATTCAGGGTATGGATTTGCAGGCAAATTATCGCCCCCAATCCGTAGAAGAGTGGTTGAATTTATTGGCTGCTGATGTTACAGAAGATGTGGCATCAACGTTTAAGACCCAACTGATAATATCTAATCCAGAAATCCGAAAACCTGCTATAGTATCTCCACTAAAGTGGCAATGCGTACATACCCTTAAAGGTCATACCAGCATGGTTCAGGCGATCGCTATTAGTCCTGATGGGCAACTAATTGCCAGTGGCAGTAATGATAATAATATCAAGCTATGGCAACTAACAACCGGCAAATTATTACGTAATTTCAATCGTTGGTTTTCTGGTCATACCAGCATGGTTGATTCCGTCGCCTTTAGCCCAGACGCACAGCTTATTGCCAGCGGCAGTTGGGATGACACTATTAAATTATGGCAAGTAAATACAGGCAAACAAATCCGCACTTTCACAGGTCATTCTAACTGGGTTAATTCCGTCGCTTTTAGTCCTGATGGGCAACTTCTCGCTAGTGGTAGCGCTGACTGCACGATTAAATTTTGGAAAGTACACACAGGCAAACAAATCTTAACTCTCACAGGCCATTCCGACTTAGTTGGGTCAGTCGCCTTTAGTCAAGATGGAGAAATTCTCGCAAGTGGCAGTGCTGACTACACTGTCAAACTTTGGCAAGTACATACAGGTAGAGAAATTTGCACTCTCACAAGTCATTCTTTCTATGTTAACTCTGTCGCCTTTAGCCCAGATGGACAACTGCTTGCTAGCGGTAGTGCTGACAACACGATCAAATTATGGCAAGTAAGTACAGGTAAAGAACTTTGCACTCTCACTGGGCATTCCGACTCAGTTTGGTCAGTCGCCTTTACTCCAGATGGGCAACTTCTTGCTAGTGCTAGTTGGGATAAAACTATCAAAATTTGGCACGCAAGCACAGCTAGAGAAATCTGCACTCTCACAGGTCATCTCAACTATGTCAGAACCGTCGCCTTCAGCCCCGATGGGCGAACCCTAGTTAGTGGTAGTGATGACGACACCATCAAAATTTGGCAACGAAAATGATATTGCTAAAAATTTAACATTAATTATTAATATATTAAAAATTTTTTTAACCCTTCAGATAGACTTCCTATTTGGCAAATATTGTCAAAATAATAACGGCAACGCCTATTTTTGCAGTCAATCCTTAGCTGACACGTTTTTACTTGTATAAAGTAAGCAGCTGGAATGTCTGCCGAGATTGTGCTGTAAATTTTGAAGTTGAAAATTTGAATTATGGGCTTTGGTATCGGAGATTTATTCTGGATTTTCCTTCTCCTGTCTTCCCTGCAACCTATCTGGCAAAAACGTCAGATTGAATATCGTCGCGTGACTTCTCTACAGCAATTCCAGCAAGAACGTAAAAGCCGGGTGATATTGCTGATTCACCGTCAAGAGTCTATCAGCTTATTGGGAATTCCTATATCGCGCTACATTACCATCGAAGACTCAGAACAGATACTGCGGGCAATTCGTCTCACCCCGCCAGAGGTGCCGATTGACTTAATTTTGCACACTCCAGGTGGTTTAGTTTTAGCAACCGAACAAATTGCTAGAGCATTAATTCGTCATCCAGCAAAAGTGACTGTCTTTGTACCCCATTATGCTATGAGTGGCGGTACAATGCTTGCCCTCGCTGCTGATGAAATCGTCATGGATGCTAACGCCGTGTTGGGACCAGTCGATCCGCAATTAGGTAATTTTCCAGCGGCGAGTATCATCAAAGTTGTGGAAGATAAACCCATCGGTGAAATTGACGACCAAACCCTGATTATGGCAGATTTGTCACGCAAAGCAATCCAGCAAGTGCAGCGATTTGTCAGGACTCTACTGAAAGACAATATTCCCACACAGAAAGTTCAGCCAGAAAATATCGAATCTATCATCGATGCCTTAACTACTGGACGGGTTACGCACGATTATCCGATCACAGTAGAGGAAGCTACAGAAATGGGGCTGCCCATAACAGTCGGACTGCCCCGTTCAATTTACGATCTCATGGATATGTATCCACAGCCACAAGGCGGACGCCCCAGCGTGCAATACATACCCATGCCTTATGACAATCGCCGCCCAATTCTACCCATGCCTAAAGGCAGACCCTTAGAAGAACCCACTCAGATGAAATGAGCCTTAGGTGTCATCATTTTTTGCCTGTACCTAAGGTGTTGGTGAAGATGTAGGTGTTGGTGTCACCCTAGGTGAAGATGTCGGTGTTGCCTCAGGTGAAGATGTTGGTGTCACCTGAGGTGAAGATGTTGGTGTTGGCGTTGGTGTAGTTCTTGTTCTCGGTCTTGTTGTTGGTGTTGTTGTCGGTGTTGTTGTCGGTCTTGCTGTAGGTCTTGTTGTCGGTCTTGCTGTAGGTCTTGTTGTCGGTGTTGTTGTCGGTGACGCTGTTGGGGTTGGGGTTGATGTCGGCGCAGGAGTTGGCTGAGTACTCGGCTGACCTCCGCTCGTCTTTGCTTCTTCGTTCAATCTCTGGCGAAATGCCAAATCAGCAATTCCAGTTTCTTGTAACTGAAATCTTTTTTGAGCTTCTTTAACCGCTGCTTCTGTCCGCGCACCATAAAACTGATCGCGGGGTAAAGGATTTTGAGGCTTCAATACCGCATTCAAGTTTGCTTGTAAAATTTGAATTATGTTCGCGGCAAAATCTTGAGTTTTTGGTCCTGCTATGCCATCAACAGGTGTTAATTTGTACCCTGTTTGAAATTCACGAATTGCTTTTTTAGTTTTCGCATCCGTCAAGGGTGTATTTGTTAAGTCCACGCTATAGCCCAATCCCCGCAATACTGCACGGAATTGTTGTGGACTATAATTACGTTGGCGGGCAGCACTAGCTGTATCTGAAATTACCACGCTAGCTGTTATCAGGCAGACAACAGCAACCGGAATGCTTGATTTTCCAAACCCACACCACATGGTTGAAACTCCTTTTGGTTAAATCAGCTATATATTTGGCTGAATAGCTGATCTTAAGTTTATTTAGCCTCATTATTCTTTATTATTAATTATTTTTTATTAAATTAAGTTATATCTAAAGAAAAGTAATTTAAATAGTATAAATAGATTTTTGTCATCTTTCTGTAGAGTGATTTTAAATTTTAAGTGGTTATATACTGAAAACAGCATAAAGCACATAAATTAGAGATGTTATAAGGAACATTTCTAAAATCCACTTATCAGCAAATGTCTAAAATAAACTCGAACAAGCCGCGAAACCTATGGTTTGAGCGCCTAATGGCAATTATTGCTACAGCAAATTTATGCATTTGTTTGTTTGATTTAAGTTATATACCTTGGCGGGATTTCTACTTGCGAAAAGTTCCCCAAATTACCAAGGTTTATGACAAAGTAAAAGGTATTGAACCGCATCGAGAAACAGAAAGCTATCTAGCAAATGTCAAGTTACTAGAAGAACAGGTAAGCCAAACAGGGTTAAACTCAAAGGAAAGTGCAACCCAACTCGAAGAATTGCGGCGTCTTAGCACTGAGATGATTGACGGTAATCCTTTTGCCGCAGTCAACAAAAGTGGAACGCTGGAAAAAATCAAAAATAGAATGCGCGATCGCACATCTGTAAAATCTGCTAAACGAGCCTTTAACACTTTTTGGAGTCAAGCTTATTTATCGGAAAAAGGGTGGAATCAAGAAATTACTTTTTTCAACCAGAAAATTCAACCTTTAATCGCTACAGACTACTACCGCACAATTGGCGAAAACAGTGAATTTACTGATAATTTTTGGCTCATAGATTTACCTTTTGTTATTTTCTTTGCTTTAGAGTTACTGACGCGGACTTTTTATATCAGAAGACGCAATCCCGGATTTAGTTGGTTAGATGCAGTCTTGTGGCGCTGGTACGATTTATTTTTGCTGCTTCCATTTTGGCGATGGTTGCGAATAATACCTGTGTTAGTTCGCCTTGATAAAGGAAATTTATTGAATCTGCAACCAGTAAGAAAGCAAATTAATCAAGGAGTTGTCGCCAATTTTGCCGAAGAACTCACAGAAATTGTCATAGTTAGGCTAATTAACCAAATCCAAGGATCGATAAAGCGGGGAGAGTTAACGCGCTGGCTATTGCAAAAAGAGAATCATTCTGAGTATGTAGATATTAATAATATTAATGAAGTGGAAGCGATCGCAGGTATCTTTATCAAAGCGATCGTTTATGAAGTGCTACCGAAAATCCAACCAGAGATAGTTGCCATATTGCATCACAATATAGATAGCGCCTTCAATCAATCCCCCATCTATCGCAACCTGCACAATCTCCCCGGAGTGGGGCAAATGCAAGCTCAACTGAGTGAACAACTATCAACTCAAATCGCCACAAACCTTTACAAAGCTGTAGTTAGCGCCGTTGAAGATCCAGTAGCCGCAAAACTTTCGAGTCAATTACTCGAGCGCTTTAGCGAAGCTTTGGGAGCAGAAATGCAGAAAAAACAAGTACTTTCAGAAATTCAAAGCTTAGTGTTTGACTTTTTAGAAGAAGTCAAAATCAACTACGTCCAACGCTTGTCCCGTGAGGATATAGCCCAAATTATCCAACAAACCAGACAAATGCGATCGCAAGCATCAGTTACCACAGTAGTCACTAAAAGCTCTGCTCTACTACAAACTAGAAATAAGGCAAGCGGTAACTAGGCAATGAGGAGATGGGGAGAGGGGGGACTTGAAGAGGGGTAAAGGATAAAGGGAAGAAAAGAAAGTTTTTTTATTCCTTTCCCCCTTGCCCCTTGCCCCTTCCCCTTTACCCCTCCCTCTTGCCCAACGCCCATTATTAATTTGTCACTTCTCCCTCCAAAAGAAATGCGCTAAACTCAATTTAGGTCGATCCATCTTTGGTTCGGCACAATACTTCTTGGAAGATATCCTTATCGCAGGAAGTGGGTCAATGCCCACTTTTTTTATTGAATTATTGCATGACTCATCCCTTAGTCCCACAAATTATTGATTTGGCGACACCAGTAGCAGAAGAACTGGGATTGGAAGTCGTTGGCGTAGTTTTTCATACTAACCAAAGTCCGCCAGTGTTGCGGGTAGATATCCGGAATCCCCAACAGGACACTGGATTGAATGATTGTGAGCGGATGAGCCGTGCTTTAGAAGCCTCCTTAGATGGATCGGATATCATTCCAGATGCTTACGTTTTAGAGGTGTCAAGTCCTGGTATTTCGCGGCAACTGACAACCGACAGGGAATACCTGTCCTTCAAAGGATTTCCTGTAATTGTCTCTACTTCCCAACCCTACGACGGACAGAAAGAGTGGATTGGTCAGTTGATTCGCCGGGATGAAATATCAGTTTACTTAAACCAAAAAGGTCGTGTAGTCGAAATTCCTCGCACTCTCATAAGTAGGGTGCTGTTGGATGAGGGCAGATAACAGTTAGGAGTTAGGAGTTAGGAGTTAAAAGTTAAGAGTTGAGTTTCGAGTTATTTTAAAACTCTTAACTCATAACTTACAACTTCTAACTTCTGCTTGCTGTCTGCATAACACTTAAAGGAGATAAATCTATGTCTACAGTTAAATTAACAGGATTAAAAGATTTAATTGAAAATATCAGTCGTGAACGCAATTTACCGCGTCTGGCAGTTCAATCAGCTATTAGAGAAGCACTGCTAAAAGGTTACGAACGTTATCGGCGTGCCCAAAATTTAGAGCGAAGACAATTTGATGAAGAGTACTTTAATAATTTTGAAGTAGAACTTGATATTGACGAACAAGGATTTCGCGTTCTTTCCACCAAAAGCATTGTTGAAGAAGTTAGCAATACTGACCATCAGATTTCTTTAAAAGAAGTTCAAGAAGTAGCTCCCGAAGCGCAATTAGGTGATTCGGTGGTCCTAGATGTTACCCCTGACAAAGAAGAATTTGGTCGCATGGCAGCGATGCAAACCAAGCAAGTTTTAGCGCAAAAACTGCGAGATCAGCAGCGCCAGTTAGTGCAAGAAGAATTTCAAGACTTAGAAGGAACTGTGCTGCAAGCAAGAGTACTGCGCTTTGAAAGGCAGTCAGTGATTATGGCAGTTATCAGTAACTTTGGTCAACCAGAGGTGGAAGCTGAATTACCCAAGCGGGAACAATTGCCCAACGATAATTACCGGGCAAATGCTACATTTAAGGTTTATCTAAAAAAAGTTTCTCAAGGACAGCAACGCGGACCGCAGTTACTAGTTTCCAGAGCGGATGCTGGTTTAGTTGTATATTTATTTGCCAACGAAGTGCCGGAAATTGAAGATGAAGTTGTGCGAATTGTTGCTGTAGCCAGAGAAGCTAATCCTCCTTCGCGTTACGTCGGACCGCGAACTAAAATTGCTGTTGATACCCTTGATCGCGATGTAGATCCAGTTGGTGCTTGTATTGGAGCGCGGGGATCACGAATTCAAGTGGTGGTTAACGAATTGCGTGGGGAAAAAATCGATGTGATTCGTTGGTCGCCAGATCCCGCAACTTACATTGCTAACGGCTTGAGTCCCGCACGAGTCGATGAAGTGCGTCTCATGGATCCTGAAAGTCGCCAAACTCACGTTTTAGTAGCTGAAGATCAACTTAGTTTAGCTATTGGGAAAGAAGGACAAAACGTCCGTTTAGCTGCTCGTCTGACTGGCTGGAAAATTGACATTAAAGACAAAGCAAAATATGACCCCGCAGCGGAAGATGCAAAATTTGTCGCCGTCCGAGCGAAATATCAGCAAGAAGAAGATGAAAGGGAGTTTGAGGAACTCGAAGAAATAGAGCAACTACAGCTAGAGGAAGCAGATGAGTACGAGGAATTAGAAACAAACGATGAGTATCAAGACGAGCAAGACGAACAAGATGAGCAAGACGAGCAAGACGAGCAAGACGAGCAAGACGAGCAAGACGAGCAAGACGAGCAAGACGAAGAAATAGAAGCATGTCAAAACAAGCTAGAAACAGTTATGAAGTCAGTTGAGAATTTTCCATCTGACTTAAGAGTAGCGTTGCAAAATTTCATAGACGAAAGATCTCAATTAGCAGACAATTTTAGACAATTGTTGCTGAAAAGTTCTTTAAGTTCGCTAAAACAGCTTTTAGAACGCCTAGCCGACCTAGCTGTGGCTTCTGATACACCGTTTGCTATAGCCAAACTTACTAACGCTTTAGGAATAAAAGGTGCTACATTTCAAAGCATCTTGTCTTTATTGGTAGTTTGAGTATTCCAAAGATATCCGCTCAGTTTTTGAGAAATAATTACAGCATCGCCATTTGTGTAAATGCTTTCATTCATAGGATTACCGCTTACCAACATCTTTATCTGCAAAATTTAATCGTTTTTTGGGTTGAGCAATAGCCTCTCCCCTACCTACGAGCTTTTTGAAAAATAGAAAAGCGATCGCACTTTTGTTGTCAAGAGTTAACGGTGAATTATCAACGCCAAGATGATCACCTTATCATCAGCAACTTAGTAGAAATATTCTCAGATGTTTCAATAGCCCAAGAAACCGGGTACAAATACAAAAAACTTAACAAATCTTAATTTGTCATTAACCCGGTTTATAAAGGTCTAGTTGAGAATATAACAAAATACAACTATTAATACTGAGGAGTTTTATCACAAAAAGTCTTGTCATGAACCCAGAGAAAAGAGATGAAAAAGAATTACAGACGTTGTATCAGTTGCCGCCAAGTCAAATTAAAAGAAGAGTTTTGGCGGATTGTCCGCGTCTTTCCATCTAGACAGGTACAATTAAATGAGGGCATGGGGCGTTCTGCCTACATTTGTCCGCAACCGAGCTGCCTTTGTGCTGCTCAAAAAAAAAATAGACTAGGGCGATCGCTACATGCATCAGTGCCAGAAGCACTGTACGAAGCATTGTGGCAACGTTTAGCCTAAAGCCATACCTATTAATATTTGTGGTTTGGCGGTAATCACTCTAAGAATTGTACTGACAGCCGTACTAATACGCTATCATCACATTCTGACTTGATTGCTTGGGTTAATGCCAAAATAGTAAATGGGTGTAGGCAGCGTAGCTAGCTTCTCAACTTTATAGCAGAGCGGCGAAGCAAGACTCAACCAAAAGTTTTACTCGATTGTGTTGTGGAATCAGAATCAGCAAAACCAAAAAAAAACAACATGGCAACCTGGTAGCGCGATCGCGCATGGCATCAACCATCCTTGAGTGTGGAGATGCCAGCAGTAAACCGAAACATCTCTCTTTCCTGATTGGAGGCAACGGCAAAATCACCAAGGGCAACCTAAACACAGTAGTGAAAGGATGGAGATGTCGCACTCCCAGGCAGCCATCCGCTAAAACTGTAATCTTATTGGGGAAGAGTGGATGAACAACGGCAAAGTTAGAATTTACGAATTATCAAAGGAATTGGATTTGGATAACAAAGAGCTACTAGCAATTTGCGACCAGCTCGATATTGCGGTCAAAAGCCATAGCAGTACAATTTCGGAAACAGAGGCAGAACAAATCCGGACAGCAGCCGAAAAACTCGCTGCTACGAATGTAATGCCAAAAAAAGAACTTACAACCAGTCATAAACCCAATTCACCGCAAATTGGTGGACCCTCCCGACCAACCGCACCCCACAAACAACAAATTTTGGAAATTCGCAAACCCAAAATATTGAGAAACACTACCTCCAACGCCCAAGAGGCGTCAGTTGCTATTAGTACTGAATTTACTTCTTCGGAGGCTAATCCTCCTAACTCTCCACGACCCTTCGCCACACCAGTCTCATCATCAATGAAGCCGACGGCACCAATTCGACCAGTACCCAGAAATCAGCCGGAGACCCCACAAAAACCTCCTGAAGCTGAAGCAGAGCAAACACTTGATAGTGCTGCGACACAAGAAAAAACAGCCCCAGAAAAACCGGAGAAAACAGTTGCTCCCAGAGCAAAACCGGAAAAACCACAAAGACCGCAACTAGTAGCGCCACCCGCCAGACCATTTGCGGAAACAGCTACTAGTTCATCAGATGGACAGGCTCTGGTGGAGACGGGAGAACGTATTGAGGCATCTTCGCAGACTCAGGCAGAAAAACCAATCCTGAAGCGCGATCGCGATCAGGTAAAACCCACCAGGGTCGCCAGACAAACAAGCGACCAACCCGCACAAGATCCACCCCGTCCAGCAGGACCAGGAGCAGGGCGACCCACTCCCGCACCAGTCAGACCGGAGCAAAAAGGTAGTAGACCATTTGCCCCAACACCTGGTGGAGGAGATCCGCAACGACCCAGACCAGTACGTCCAGGTGAAAAACCAGCAGCCTCACCGGTGGCAACTCCACCAAGAGGACTGGCGGGCGTTTCCGCAAAACAAGATGGGCTAGATGACGATCCCGTAGCACCCGATTTGCTCGACCTCAAACGCCCCACACCACCTCGTCTACTCAAAGGTGGTAAAAAGTGGCAGGAAGAGGAAATTATTGACGAAGTTAAAGAAAAAGCAGGCAAGGGAGTCACCAAAGGCAAGCGAGTTAAGCCGATCCTGGATGATGAGTTTGAAGAAGACTTACTCGATGATGAAGATCCAGATTCACCAGCAACCGTTCAGGTCAGCCTTTCCATCGCTCGTCCTCCCAAACCGAAAGCAAGCCGACCTTCCTCACCTACAATAGCTCCAACAACCAGCATCCCAACTGCTAGAGGTAGTAAAAAATCCAATAGCCGCGATCGCGATCGCGACCGGGATCAAAAAGGTGGACGCCAACAAGAGCAAAAGCGCGATCGTCCAGAAAAACTGGTAGTAACCGGTCCAATGACCGTGCAAGAATTGGCTGAAGCCTTAGCAGTTGCCGATACAGAGATTGTGAAAATCCTGTTCATGAAAGGCATGGCGGTAAGTATTACCCAAAACCTGGATATTCCTACCATTACGCTGATCGCAACCGAGCTAGAAATAGAAGTTGAAACTGCCGAACTAGAATCCGAGGCAATCAAAGTCACGGAAATGATCGAAGCAGGAGACTTGGAAAATCTTGTGCGCCGTCCGCCAGTCGTGACAATTATGGGTCACGTAGACCACGGCAAAACTACCCTGCTCGACTCGATTCGCAAAACCAAAGTGGCAGCCGGAGAAGCTGGTGGTATTACCCAACACATCGGTGCTTACCACGTCGATGTCGAACATGAAGGCAAGATGCAGCAAATCGTCTTCCTGGACACCCCCGGTCACGAAGCTTTTACAGCTATGCGGGCGCGGGGAGCGCGGGTAACAGACATTGCTGTGTTAGTAGTAGCAGCAGATGATGGCGTTCGTCCTCAAACCATTGAAGCTATTAGACATGCCCAAGCCGCTGAAGTGCCAATTGTCGTAGCAATTAACAAAATTGACAAAGAAGGGGCACAGCCAGAGCGGGTGAAACAAGAACTCACCCAGTATGGTTTAACCGCAGAAGATTGGGGCGGTGACACAATCATGGTTCCTGTCAGCGCCATTAAGGGCGAAAACTTGGATACGCTCTTAGAAATGATTTTGATTGTTGATGAGGTAGGCGAACTCTCTGCCAATCCAAATCGTACTGCTAAAGGAACAGTCATTGAAGCTCATCTGGATAAAGCAAAGGGAGCAGTTGCTACTTTGTTAATTCAGAATGGTACTCTCCACGTCGGCGATATGCTCGTAGCTGGATCAGCCTTTGGTAAAGTTAGGGCAATGGTCGATGACAGAGGAGCCAGAGTTGAAGTTGCAAGTCCAAGTTTTGCCGTCGAAGTGTTGGGTTTAAGTGATGTGCCAGCAGCAGGCGACGAGTTCGAGGTTTTCGAGAACGAAAAACAAGCACGCGCACTCGCCTCAGACCGGGCAGACAAACAACGCGCTTCCCGTTTATTACAGGGACGTGTTACCCTGACAACCCTTTCCGCTCAGGCACAAGAAGGCGAGTTGAAAGAACTCAACTTGATTCTGAAGGGAGACGTACAAGGTTCTGTAGAAGCCATTGTGGGATCGCTCAAACAAATCCCGCAAAACGAAGTGCAAATTCGCATGTTATTGGCTACTGCTGGCGAAATCACCGAGACAGATATTGACTTGGCTGCCGCTAGTAACGCCGTAATTATTGGCTTCAATACTACCTACGCAAGTGGTGCCAGACAAGCCGCCGATGAAGCTGGTGTGGATGTCAGAGAATACAACATCATCTACAAACTTCTAGAAGACATCCAGGCAGCCCTGGAAGGTCTATTAGAGCCAGAATTGGTGGAAGAACACCTGGGGATCACCGAAGTACGTGCCGTATTCCCAGTGGGACGCGGTGCGGTTGCTGGTTGCTACGTGCAATCTGGCAAGCTAGTTCGGAACTGCAAAATCCGCGTACGTCGTAATAACAAAGTCATCTATGAAGGTGTTCTTGACTCCCTCAAACGGATGAAAGATGACGTTAAGGAAGTTAATGCTGGCTATGAATGCGGTATCGGCGTTGATAAATTCAACGACTGGGCTGAAAGTGACAGCATCGAATCCTACCAAATGGTGACGAAACGCCGCACTTTGACTCCGACAAGATAAGGCACAAGTGCAAAATAGCTATGAGTTAGGAGTTATGAGTTACGAGTTTTTAACTCCTAACTCTGAACTCATAACTCCTAATTCTTCTACTATGTCCTCATTTCGCTCAGAACCTATTTTGTGGATTCACGTCGCTGGATTGGCAACGCTGCCGATTTTTTTGCCGCTGTGTTTATTGTTTTTGGCAGTAGGCGATCGCCAACTACCAACCTGGCTAGAACTACTTATAGTTGCCGCAATTGGCATTCTACCGCTGTTGTGGATGCAGTTACGCCGCCCTTTTTATACATTTGCCCTTCTGGGAGTAGCCCTAAAGCCAGAAATCCTCAGCGAACCCCAGCGTAAAATTCTCTGTTTAGTTAATACAAAATTAAATCGCCTGCTAGCAGTTTTAGGATCTGTATTATCAGTTTTGATATTGGGGCTGCTTTATCAAGCAACTCCGTTGGTAGCAAACATTGCTCAGTTTTTACCTCAATCGCGCGGTTTAGCATTATTGCTTGCTGGTTTATTCTTTTTGGCGAGTAATTTATTTTTGCAAATTCCCCTGAGTGTCGCAGGAGTTTTGGTGACCAAGGAAACAGAATTTGCGGCTATAGAACCGTTATCTTTAGAAAAGATTAAGCAGGATTTTACAATTTTAGGGGTGCGGGTTAATCAAATCTTGCCCCAGTTGACTGGCAAAGTTAAAACTGAGGAATGAGTAATTATGGCTGGAATTCAAACTTCTACCGATATGGAAATTTGGAATAATCTTATATCGGCGATCGCCGCGAGTTCTGGTTTCCAAAGCTGGCAACTCGAACACGATGCTCAATTACAAAAGCTTCGGCTTGAGCAACAAGTACAGCGCTATTTACGGGAAACTTTAGAAACTTTAGCTTACTAAATAGCTAAGTAGAAATGACCAACAAAATAATCCCAATAGCTGATTGCTAATATTACAAAGGCAATTGGCTGTTTGCTATGAATATAAATAATAAGTTTTTTTACCTCAAAAGTACTTAAAAACCAAGAATATCTTGTAAATTTCCCTGCAAGCGACGCAGTTGACGGTAGGCACTTTCTAAGCGATCGCCTTCAACTTCCACCTCATTTGTGGGATAATTTTGAATTACTTCTATAAATGTAATTTGCCCATCTTTACTGGCAGAAACTACTAAAGCAGCACGCAAAGCTTGTTTGTCTGCCTGACGCGATCGGGTGTGAATAACTTCAGTAAGTTGATCTAAAATCACATTACCAATCCGGCTATTCAGTACTTTATCTAAAATGACCGGATTCACCTTTACAGGTTCCGTCAAGTACTGACGAATTGCTTGAGGGTTTTGTCTAGCCAAAGCTAAATTCACTCTTAAGGAAGTTGAGAGTTTACCAGTTTGGGCAAAGGTAGACAACTCCTGCACCGAAATTGATTCTCGGAAGATACGGTATTTCAATACCACCGATTCCGCAGCTAAAGCAGGAGCGCCTGAAAGTATAAAATAAATACTTATTACTAAAACTAACCCACCAGACACAGACAAAAATTTGCAACGCATTTACCTTCATTTTCCCAAGCTTGGCTGTGCTTTTAACGATATCCACTGCTTGTTATTTGCAACATCTTCCTCACGTCATAGCATTTGACTTTAGATTTGGTACGAATGGACAGCACAAGGTCAGAAAAAAATCATTTGTAGCAGTAATGAGCGGAAATTAGCACCACATATAAATACCAGATCTTACGTGTATTTTTATTAAAAAATATTAAATTATCAGCTTTTTAGATAATAAACTTAAACATGAAAACCTCAAAACAAGTATTTTAAAATACAACCGCTTTGAATTACAGCCCAAAAACATCACTATAAGAGGCTTTTTGGTTTAACTTAGATTAAACTTGACAGTTTTTAAACTGTAACATTCAACAACATTAGCATTGATTTTTCTTCAAGAATTTGGCTGATAAGGTGCTGTTATTCCGGTATAGTTTTGCATGGGTTTTACAGCTACCTGGCTGCTATCGACACCTCTTTCAACGTACCTTTATTCACTCAAATCACAGATATAAAAAAGATGAAACGTCAGGGTTTTCAAAAGCCTCAATCGAAAACTTCTCGCCTTCTTTCTAGCAGTCACCCTAGATATACTCTACCCTTGCGAGCAGGACTAAGCGCTTTGATACTGGTTTCTGCTGGGTCAATGCTATCGCCTGGTCAAGTCAATGCTAGTGCTACCTTCTTTGAAGCTATTGCCCCAACTGTAACCGCGCAAGTTCCTGCAACAGCAACAGCAACAGCAATTTACGTTAACCCAGCTACCGGTGCAGACAACGCTGCTAGCAATTCTGAAGCAACACCCTATAAAACTATCACGTTCGCCCTCAGCAAGGCTCAACCAGGTACCGTAATTCAACTTGCTGGTGGTACTTATAACACTGAAAGTGGCGAAAAATTTCCACTGTTTGTTAAACAAGGTGTGACGCTGCGCGGTGATGATGCTAGCAAAGGTCAGGCGATATTAATTACAGGTGGCGATTTCTTCGTCAGCCCCACCTTTGCGCGTCAGAACATTACAATTCGCGCTGACAAAGATTCTACTATCACTGGCGTTACTGTCACTAACCCTAATCAACGCGGTAGTGGCGTGTGGGTTGAATCGACTAATCCCACAATCACAAACAGTACATTTGTTAACAGTATAAGAGAAGGCATTTTCGTCACAGGTACAGGTAATCCTAAAATTGAAAATAACACCTTTAGTGAGAACAAAGGCAACGGTGTTTCCGTAGCTAAATCTGCTACAGGCGAGATTCGCAATAACTTGTTCCAATCAACTGGTTTTGGTATTGCTGTCAGTGACCAAGCAGCCCCTTTAATTACTGATAACCAAATTACCCAAAACATTGGCGGAGTTGTTCTCACTGGTAGCGCCAAACCTGTGTTGCGTAATAATGTAATTCAAGATAATCGAGATCATGGGTTAGTTGCGCTTCAAAAAGCGCAAGCAGATTTGGGAACCCAAGAAAATCCTGGTAAAAACCTAATTCGCAATAACGGCAAAAAAGACCCGAAAAAGTTCTTCGACGTACTGAATGCGACTGCTCAGAACACAATAGTCGCTGTTGGTAATGATATTGACCCCACCCGAATTTCCGGCAAGGTAGATTTTGTAGCCGCTAGCGTTGAACCCCCCGCAGGTGGTCAAACTGCCTTCAAAGATGTGCCAGGAGGTTATTGGGCAAAAGGCTATATTGAAGCCTTAGCCTCCCAGAATATTATTGCTGGCTTCCCCGATGGCAGTTTTAGACCGAATGAACCTGTAACACGCGCTCAATTTGCTACTATCATCACTAAAGCGTTGTCACCAACAACCAAACGCCCAGGTATTGATTTTAAGGATCTGAAAAACAATTTCTGGGCTTACGCAGCAATTCAATCTGCTTACCAGGGTCAATATGTCTCTGGCTATCCCGACGGTACCTTTAAACCACAGCAGCAAATTCCTAGAGTCCAGGTGTTAGTATCTTTAGCCAACGGTCTGGGTTTAAATGCTGATAGTCAGAATGCTTTGACTTTCTACACTGATGCTACCCAGATTCCCAAATATGCAACAGGCTCTGTTGCTGCGGCAACTTCAAGGCAATTGGTAATTAATTATCCTACCGTTAAGCAGCTAAATCCAAATCGTGAGGCAACTAGGGCAGAAGTTGCTGCTTTTGTTTACCAAGCGCTAGTTAGTGCTGGACGCGCTCAAGCAATTCCCTCACCTTATTTGGTACAAACTCCTTAATAAGAAGATAGAGAGACAAGGGGAGAAGGAGACAAGAAGATAAAGATAAATTCGCTTCCTCATCTTTTCGCACTTCCTTTACTCCCCTTACTCTTCAAGGGGTTGGGGCAATCAAAAATTGAGTTAGTTGTGAAGTTCATACTGATTTGTATAAATCAAAGCGCCAAGACCTAACAATTGTTAAGCCTTGGCGCTTCAAATATTTTGAGTTTTTTAACTTTGGGGTCTTTAAAATTTAGTAGACCCCATTTAAATTTATCCGTTGATATTCAGGGTCTTTATATTGGCTGACCCCGTTTGAAGTATTATTAGTTTCTATTGAAAATCTCAAGTTTTCAAATTTCCTAATAATTTCTTAATTTTTCCTGTCTATATGTTCCTGATTATATACTTCTGTTAAGTTTATTAACTAAATTAAACATTTATTACCAAATATAAAAGGTAAGCAAGCAAAAAGGGAGAATTTGTCCGATAAGAAGCTTATAGTTTTATTAATTTATGAGCGTTTTTGCCGACGTTGCTCCCATCGCCAAAGAAATACCATTAAAGCAACGACTCCTACCTGAAGTGCTAAGTTCGGCAATGCACTATTAATATCCCGTCCGGCAAGCAGTTGGGATAAAAAGACGAGTCCACCGATAAAACCAGAAGCACCACAACTAATATATATAAATTGCCGCAAGCCACGATAGGGAGCTGCTATTTCTGCTTTTAAACGGGCGTATTGTTCTGGGTTAACGCGATTTTTTGGATTTTGTTGTACCATGACCTTATTAGTGCTATAATTTAAGATGGCTTTTGCCGATGTGGCTCAGTGGTAGAGCACTCGATTCGTAATCGAGCGGTCACGGGTTCAAATCCCGTCATCGGCTTTATTGACACTCTCAGGGCTGAAGCCACTGAGATTGTGCGGACAAAGTACACTTGGGTAGTACCCAAAGTCTAACTCTCGCTACGGTTGTCAAAGACCGTCTACCCAGTAAGCCTAGGTCTAAGCCTAGATTGCTGGCTACTTTTCTTAGAATATTTGCCGCCCCATTAAGGTCAGCATTAACAACAAAGCCATTTGCTGACCGATACAATCCACGCTCAACTCTCTTACCTGACGCTTTCCACCCTTCTGGCTTTTCGCCATACTTGGGTAGGGAGTCTCCATCTAAGTAACTAGCTTTTGAGGTGTAAGATTCTTCGGTTTCCTGAAATCTAATACAATGCAAATCACAAAGCTGTTTCAATCGGTTTTTGAGCTTACCCAACGGCATTTGAACAAACTTTTGGTTGTTCAGTCTACCCATATTGGCGGCTTCCTTAAAACCTTCATTCCACCCAATTACTAGTGTCCCAATGCCGTGTTTTAAGCAATGGTCAATAATCAGTTTTGCGGCTTTGTTAATCCCATCACGTATCTGATGGTTACGTTTACGTGTCACACGGTCTAACCAGTTATCCCAGTAAGCTTCCGGCTTGCCTTCCTTGCGTGTTGATACTTTTTTGTTCCATAGTTGATTCATCGCCTTCATTGCACGGGCATCAACTAGCAAAGAATTGCCGAAAGTATCCACACAAGCAGCGAGATTATCAGCAGTACCAAGGTCAATAGATAGTGCTTGGTTAATATCTAATTCATGCTTTTGTTTGCTTACCTCATAGGACATTTCAAGGTAAAAAGCACCATTATTCGGAAGAATAGTAAACTCTTTAACCTTTGAATAGTCAACATTTGAAGGCATAGGAAAAAAAAATTCTGAAACACCAAACCAACGCTTAACTGTTAGCCCTAAAGAAAATCTAAGTTGACCATTAGCAAGTGTTGGTCTTTGTCCTCCAGAGTTCGGGTAAGCAACCTTAAACAACTTAGAACCTTTAAGGTAGTCGGGGGGCTTAGGCTTGAAAAGCAATTGTCCTTTAAAATGTAGCTCTCGGAGTTCTTTAAAAGATTTAAATGCTTCTGCCACAGACATTAATGTTTGTTGCATTGGCGTTGATGGCAAAGACTGAGCAAGTGTTGTCTTTGAAACTGATGGTTCAAAAGCTAAATCAAACTTTCCAGTTAGTAGTTTCCCGGTCTTAAAAAAGGTTTGACGAGCAAAATAAACCCCACAGTTATACAGCTTACCGGATTGTTGACAGAGGTACTCTAACAACGCTTTGGTTTCATTGTCTGGAGATAGCAATATTTGCTGAACCCCCATTGTGTTCTTAACTTTACCCACTGGTTCGACCTTCCAGACTTCTGTTGACCTCTCCATACTAATCAACTAAGGTAGGAGTGTCAACAGCTATTGAGAGAACAACAGATAAATATGTTAGTTCAAGAAGACTACAAGACGCACAACCACGTTAAATTCTTAGTTAATTACCATTTTGTATGGATTCCAAAGCGCAGAAAAAAAGTTTTAGTTGGTGAGATAGCAACAAGAACACGTCAAATTTTTCTAGAATTAGCCATAGAAAAAGGATGGGATATTCTAGCTTTAGAAGTTGCGCCAGACCATATTCACCTGTTTGTTAGTGTTAAGCCTACAGATACCCCACACCTTGTGGTTAAAGCATTCAAAGGACGCTCCAGCTTTTATCTACGTAAAGAGTTCCCGCAGTTAACAAAACTGCCTTCGTTGTGGACAAATAGTTATTTTGTTAGTACAGCAGGCAATGTAAGCAGTGAAGCGATTAGACGTTATATTGAAGACCCACATCACGGACAAGTCTAAAGAACACGAGCGGTTAAAACCGCTCGTGTCGCTTCCCTCCCAGGGCTAAAGCCGCTGGGTTTCCCCCATCCCGCTCACTCTCTATGAAAGTATTGTTGAATAGTTAAAGTTTTACATATATTGTCTTGCGATCGCACTTTGCGCTCAGACTAAAATGGCGTTATACGAACGTTCGCTGTTTGCGTTCCCGCTCGTCTTGCCTGCCTTATTTAAGACACGCTCCGGAGCGATCGCGGGCTAAAAATTTAATGCGATCGCACCTCACCTTCAGACTAGAAAGGACTGTACGAACAGAACCCACAATTAATCAACCTTTAAGGATGAGAGCGATCGCCTTCACGTAAAACAGCAATAATTTCAATATTTGCCTCAGGAAAAGCAAACTGATCGAGTTCATCCAAACTCACCCAGCGAATTTCATCGCACTCCAGCGGTTGAGGAATACCCGTAAGATGGCGGCAATGATGTACTGTAAGGGTGACACGCAAGTGGGTATACGTATGATCGATAGTGATCAGATGTTTTCCCACTTCAATAACAATTCCCAATTCTTCATTAATTTCTCGTTTGATACATTCTTCGACGGTTTCGCCTTTCTCGATTTTACCTCCTGGAAATTCCCACAAACCGCCCATTGTGCCTTCTGGACGACGGCGATCAATTAAAATTTGCCCTTGATCATTTGATATTACAGCCACGCCAATGATTTTGTGGGGTAGTGGAGAAATAATTTCAATCATGGTTTTTAGTTAGTAGTTAGTAGATAGTAAAACAACTAACTAGCGTTAACAAAAACTCGGCAGATTAATTTGATGTCTGCCGAGTTTATGTTTCATATCAAATTTTAAGTCTGTTTGAATTTGTCCAGACACCTATATCAAAGTTAAATTAATGAAGTAATTTTCAATTGTGTATTTTAAGTCACTTTTGGACAATGAGAAAAATTACCATTCCCCTCTAATAGCTAAGGTTAGAGGGGAGGCAGCTTGTAAAAATTTAACAGTCCTTACGATTTCTGATTTATATTGTCGTGACAATACTAAAGCATTTATTTAACAACATCCAATCTTAAGGACGGAATCTTTAAATCCTTAGTCATTTTCGGTCTTGTTAGTTTCAGTTCCTTGCAATACCATTTCAAAGCTCATTCTCTGTTCGGCATTACGCAAGAAATAACCACTAATCATGGCAGAGGCAAGAAGCCTACCTAAACTTTCCCGGCTGGTAGTAATGGTAACACCAAAGTTTTCCGCAGGCAGGTTGCCCAACAACCCGACAATATTGCGCTCCATTACTTGAAACACTTCTGGAGAATTGGGTTTGGATAACTGAGTAATTGTCTCTGGACTCAAGGCTTTAACGTACTGCCACAGCACTTCACTCGTTTCTGGCTCACTGTTAAAAAATTCTGATACTTGATTGGATGGGTTACTCACGTTTTGCCTCCTTTACTACCACAGCTATGTGCGGTGTTTGCAACTTTAATCGTAAAAGCTTGTATTAGATTTGACTAAGCAGCCTGTTATCTGTTCCTGTCAACTAATGTAACAAGCTAATTCTCATTTAGGAGTCGGTGTAACCGTACCAAAAGCAGCGTAGTTTCTCACCAGATTGGTTAGGGCGTGTTTTCAAACACATAAATCCCTGCGCCGAGCGCACGCTTCTCTGCGAGAGGCTCCGCCAACGCGAACAGGCTGGAAGCCTAGGGCTACACGAACAAAGCTCCCTTGGTGTTAGCGGAGCGTCTTGCAGACAAGCCTCTCTCTGCGGACCCAGGCTAAAATCTTTGATTTTCATAGCCCACCTCCGTGGGCTAGGTATGTATAGCCTTACCCCTCTAGGGTGTCGGGCTGTTTGAAAACATGCCCTAGTGGTTAGTGGTTATTTGTTAGTTGGTAATGGTTAGTCTCACATCTTGCACCACGTTGCACCACGCAGCAACACCCTATAAGGGTGTCGCTATACGTACAAAGCCCACTGAGGTGGGCTTTGCAAAATTACGGGTTTCACAGCTTGCTTAGGAGGGCTTTGTATAATTAGCCCTACCCTTATAGGGTACGTGCATCAAGAGTGAGTAGTCGTACTTTTTGACAACTAACAACTAATACCCAAGCACTAACTAACTCGCCAAATATTCACCCATGTTTGCTTTAGATTTGCGAAGTTTGGTTAGAGCTTCGCGTTCAATTTGGCGTACTCGTTCGCGGCTGATGTTCAGAAGTTCACCGATTCTGGCAAGAGTAAGCGCTTGTCCATCGGTTAATCCAAAGCGGAGGGTCAGAACTTCTCTTTGTTGTGGGGTAAGATCTGCCATGAGGCGGTCTAAGTCAAAAGATAGGGAAGATTGCATGACGAAATCTTCTGGAGTAAGCCCTGGATCTTCTAACATTTCTCCGAGTTCGGTGTCGTAATTATCTCCTAGCCGCAAATCGAGTGATAGGGGCAGACGAGCTTTTTCTAGATACTCTCGGACTTGCTTGGGGGTTAATTCTAATTCTTGTGCTAGTTCACCAGCTGATGGAGCGCGTCCTAATCTTTGGGACAAATGCCGCTGTGCTTTTTTAATTTTATTCAGTTTTTCGGTAATGTGGATGGGTAGCCGGATGGTGCGAGCTTTTTCGGCGATCGCTCGCGTGATGGCTTGGCGAATCCACCAATAAGCATAAGTGGAAAACCTGTAACCTTTGGTGGGGTCAAATTTTTCTACGCCCCGTTGCATCCCAATGCTACCTTCTTGGATTAAATCGAGTAAATCGACGTTGCGCTTGATGTACTTTTTGGCAACGGATACGACTAGTCGCAAATTGGCTTCTACCATTTTGCGTTTGGCTATTTCACCAATGGCGATCGCTTCGTTCAACTCTCCTGGTTCTAAATTTGTCGCTTCTGCCCACTCTTCTAAAGTCGGTTCATGACCTAACTTCATAAAAAGCGACTCCCTTACCTCGTACAAAGCAGTTGCACGTTGCACCTGTTTGCCATAACATATCTCTTCCTCGTGGCTTAAGAGTGGCACGCGGCCAATCTCACGCAGGTAAGTCCGCACTAGGTCTGTGGCTGTCTGAGCGGTCTTCATGGCGCTACTCTTTAGTAATGGTGGGTTTTACGGTAGGGTGAAATGATAAATGCATGTATTGTTGTCGGCGTTACTCAGTGTATTTGATAATCCTAAAAATTAATTTACAACTTATACGCCTCTGCAAGACTAGTAATAATATTTATATTTAGTTGTCAACTGCTAGAAGGTACAATTGTTTTTCCTTCGTTGCAAGTGTCTAGAGTTAGATAAAAGGTAGCCGATACAACATATTTTTTATCTTTCGGGTATTAATAATTGTAACATTTATGAGAATATTTTGACTAGAGGGTAGGATAAAATTTCCTTACTCTTTCCTTTCATGAAAGACTAATATTTCCCTAAGCCTCTCTAGAAGCTTATTTAATAAATCTATCTATGAGAAAGAGAAGTCCCTAAGATTGCTTAAAAAAAATTAACAATAGATTTTAGGGGTGGGCAGAAAACTCCCCGACACCCTGAAGGCTTTTAGGAGAGCTTGTTCAGGCAAGCATAAAAAGGAAATACTACATCTTTTAGCCCGAGGGCAACAAAATGTTGCACAAAGTTGATTTTTGAAGAAATCGACTTTCTGACTACGTATTTATCAACAAATATTATCAGCTTGCGTTTAAGTAGAAAACCCGCTTTATCGTGATTTTATTGATCGCACATCAAAAATTTCAAAAAAATACTTAAGGGCATTAAGGAGGCAGATGCCGAAATGACTAAAAGTTGCAAATACTTAGTAAGGGCGGTAATTTTAGCTCTTGGTGGGATGTTCGCCACTGCAAGTAGCGTATTAGCACAGAGTATCACCATAGATGGCACGCTGAGTCCGGCACAAAGTTTAAATGGTCCAAATTACACAATTCCCCAGTCAGTCGGTCAAAGAGTAGAGAGTAATTTGTTTCACAGCTTTGGTATTTTTAACCTGAATATGGGTGAGATAGCCAACTTTGAGAGTGCTGGAAATATCAGAAATATATTATCTCGTGTCACAGGCGGCTCTGCTTCAATGATTGATGGTTTAATTTCCACCAACAGTGCCAACGTCAATTTGTTTTTGATTAATCCCAGTGGAATTGTCTTTGGTCCCAATGCTTCGTTAAACGTTGGTGGTTCGTTTGTGGCAAGTACAGCGAATGCACTGCAATTTGGAAACCTTGGATTTTTTAGCGCTACTGATAAAAATATCCCTTCACCGTTGTTGACTATTAATCCTTCTGCGTTGTTATTTAATCAGATTAATCAAAACGCAGTGATTCAAAATAACTCAGTTGCGCCAGCAGGTATAGACCCAGCAGGCTTTGATGCATTTGGTTTACGAGTACCAGATGGTAGAAGCCTACTGCTGGTGGGTGGTAATGTCAGCATGGATGGCGGAGGATTAAATGCTTATGGTGGACGAGTTGAGCTAGGAGGATTGACCCAAGCTGGTACTGTTGGGCTGGGTGTAGATGGCGATAATCTCAGCTTGATATTTCCTGATAATGTTGCGGAATCAGATGTATCCCTTACTAACCAAGCTGCAATATATGTAGAAGGCGCTGGTGGGGGTAATATTGCAGTCAATGCCAGGAATCTAGAGATATTGGGAGGAAGTTTTTTAACTGCTGGTATTGGGCAAGGTTTGGGGACACCTGAAACTGTTGCGGGAGATATTAGGGTGAATGCTATTGGGGAAATCAAAGTTGCTGGTGGGAGCATAGTTAGCAATGTTGTGGCCTCAAACTCACAAGGCAATGGGGGCAACATTACTATCGATTCTGGTTCGTTCTCGTTACGAGATGGCGCTGGACTTGCTGCCTTAACACTTGGACAAGGCAATGCAGGGAATGTGACACTGCGGGCACTCGATGCTGTTTCCCTTGCCGATGCTTTCATCTTCAGCACGGTGGAACCAGGGGGCGTAGGTAAAGGTGGCAATATCGACATTAATGCTGCAACATTATCAGTAATTGATGGCACTCAACTGCTAACTCTTACTAGAGGTGCATCTGCTACCAAGCCAGCAGGACAGGGAGATGCGGGGAATGTCAGTGTGAAAGTTGCTGGAGCAGTTGATATTGCTGGGATGAAAAACGGTTTTCGCAGTGGGATTAGCAGCTTTGTGGAAACCGGGACAGTTGGCAATGGGGGCAACATTACTATCGATTCTGGTTCGTTCTCGTTACGAGATGGCGCTCAACTTGCTTCCTCAACACTTGGACAGGGCGATGCAGGCAATGTGACAGTAAGTGCAAAAGATTTTGTTTCCCTTGCAGATGCTCGCATCTTCAGCACGGTGGAAGCAGGAGGTGTAGGTAAAGGTGGCAATATCAACATCAATGCTACAACACTATCACTCATTGATAGCGCTCAACTAGCAACCATTACTCGTGAAGCATTTAACACCCAGCCAGCAGGACAGGGAGATGCGGGGAATGTCAATGTGAAAGTTACTGGGGCTGTTGATATTGCTGGAGAGAAAAACGGTTTTACCAGTGGGATTCGCAGCGAGGTGGAAACGGGGACAGTTGGCAATGCTGGTGATATTACTATAGATTCTGGTTCATTCTCGTTACGCGATGGCGCTTCTCTTACTGCCACAACATTTGGACAAGGTAATGCGGGAAATGTGACAGTGGGTGCAACAGATTCTGTTTCTCTTGCAGATGCTGACATTTTCAGCCAGGTGGGAGCAGTCGGTGTAGGTAACGGTGGCAATATCGACATCAATGCTGCAACACTATCACTAATTGATGGCGCTTCTGTTACTGCCTCAACATTTGGACAAGGGGATGCAGGCACAATTAAAGTTAATGCGGCTGCTAATGTCACCATTTCTGGTAGCAGTTCTAATTTTAACAGTGGCTTGTTCGTTAACTCCCAAAGTCTAACGGGTAATGCTGGAGATATTATCGTCACCTCACCTAGAGTTACGCTAGATAACTCTGGCAGACTCAACGCCGAATCTGCATCGGGTAACGGTGGCGACATCAACTTACAAAGTAATTTACTCCTTCTCCGTCGTGGCGGTCAAATCTCTACCACCGCAGGCACGGCACCGGCTGGTGGTAATGGTGGCAACATTAATATTGATGCAGACTTTATTGTTGCTGTACCACAAGAGAATAGCGATATTACTGCTAATGCTTTCTCAGGTAATGGAGGTGCTGTCACAATCAACGCTCAAGGTATTTTTGGCATCCAGCCACGGGAACAACCCACCCCGGAAAGTGATATTACAGCATCTTCAACAGGTGGGGGAATTAATGGGGTTGTCGATATAAATACACTTGAGATTGACCCCAGCCGTGGGTTTATTAATTTACCCACAAATGTAGTTAATACATCACGGTTAGTGGCTCAAAGCTGTTCCGCTTTTGGTAAAGGGGGTAGCGAGTTTACTGTTACTGGACGCGGTGGTTTACCGGACAGCCCTGATGACTTCCTCAGTAGTGATGTGGTGTGGTCAGATACTCGATTGACAGTGTTACCTATTGAACCTAATTCTCGTGTAAAGCCATCAGTTCGCAAAACTTCTGATGGTGTGGCGATTGTACCTGCTACTGGATGGGTGTTTGATGAGAAAAAAGGGGAAGTTACGCTGATTGCTTCTTCTTCTAGTTCTTCAGGTGTGGGTTCTAATCAGGTTAAGTGTATTGTGCCGTAAGAGAGTCTCACGCACTCGTAGCAAAGGCGCAAAGGTCCTGTGCTGTAGAACAAATAATCAAATCACCCCAAACCTGGGAAAACCTCACCCTGTCCTGAGGACATCCCTCTCCTTAGTAAGGAGAGGGAAAGATTTACCCGTAGGGTAAAGTGAGGGTGAGGTTTTTCCGAGTTGTGTGTACACGGTAGTAGTCTGTCAAACTCATTTTGACGGTTAGAGAGACGCCGATTTATCGCGTCTCTACAGAAAATCTATCCGTCAATTAGCCGTTGACGCACTAGTAGGATGAGGGAACGCTTCCCCCTTTCCCTCAACCGTTAATTAACTATGTTGTACTCTTGGATGACTTTGACATCTAAGGTTGTGTTTTGCAGCGAACGAATGGCAGCGACGGTGGCTTTGGCACCGGCGATGGTGGTGATGATGGGGATTTTGTAGCCTAAGGCTGTGCGACGAATTAATCTAGCATCAGTATGAGCTTCTTCCCCGGAAGGTGTGTTGATGATAAGTTGGATTTTCTGGTTTTTAATTGCGTCTAGGACGTGAGGACGACCTTCATGGAGTTTCAAAACTAACTCAACATTTAGCTTATGATCTTGCAGGACTTTACGTGTACCTTGGGTAGCCATGACGGTAAAGCCTAATTCGATAAATTCTCTGATGACATCAACTGCGGGAGATTTATCGCGATCGCTCATCGAAACAAATACGGTTCCTGTTAATGGTAAACGTTCACCAGCCGCAATTTCCGCTTTGGCATAGGCGCGTCCAAAGTCGGTGTCAATTCCCATCACTTCACCGGTAGAACGCATTTCTGGTCCCAAAATCGTATCTGTACCAGGAAATTTATTAAACGGTAATACTGCTTCTTTCACCGCAATGTGTTTTGGTATAACTTCTTGAGTGAAACCTATTTCCTCTAAAGTTTTACCGGACATAATTAAGGATGCTAGTTTAGCAAGTGGTACGCCAGTAGCTTTAGAAACAAATGGCACCGTGCGCGAAGCGCGTGGGTTTGCCTCTAAAATGTAAACTTGCGGAGAATAGCCTTGAGCGCCAATCACAGCAAATTGAATGTTCATCAGCCCGACTACCGATAATGCTTGGGCTAGCTGGGTTGTCCAGGTGCGTATTTGCTCAAGAACCGCTGGTGGTAAGGAAATCGACGGTAAAGAACAAGCGGAGTCTCCTGAGTGAATCCCGGCTTGCTCGATGTGTTCCATAATACCACCAATTACGACCCTTCCGGTATGGTCAGCGATCGCATCCACATCGACTTCAATCGCATTTTCTAAAAATTTATCAATCAAAATCGGATGTTCCGGTTCCACCAGCACCGCAAATGTCATGTAGCGTTCTAACTCTGCATCAGAATAGACGATTTCCATCGCTCGTCCCCCCAATACGTAGCTAGGACGCACTACCACCGGATAGCCAATCCGTTTGGCGACAATCAACGCATCTTCGTAACTCCGGGCAATACCATTTGGCGGTTGGGAAATATTTAATTGATTGAGAATCTTCTCAAACCGCTCTCGGTTTTCTGCCATGTCGATAGAATCAGGCGAAGTACCCCAAATGCGAGTATTAATCTTCCCGTTCTTTGCCTCTTCCCGGTTCAAATACTCCTGTAACGGTATTGCCAACTTCAACGGGGTTTGTCCACCAAATTGCACAATCACCCCAACCGGGTTTTCCGCTTCGATGATGTTGAGAACATCTTCTTTGGTCAACGGCTCAAAGTAAAGGCGATCGCTTGTATCGTAATCTGTCGAAACTGTCTCCGGGTTGGAGTTGACCATAATTGTCTCATAACCTGCACCCTTTAAAGCATAGGCAGCGTGACAACAACAATAGTCAAACTCAATTCCCTGTCCAATACGGTTTGGACCACCACCCAAAATCATCACCTTGGGCTTGGTGGCTGGCATTATCTCGCTTTCGTCTTCGTAGGTTGAATAATGGTAGGGAGTAAACGCTTCAAACTCGGCAGCGCAGGTGTCCACTGTTTTGTAAACTGGAATCACGCCTAGTTGTTTGCGATATGTCCGAACTTCATCTTCGTTCTTTTTGGTTGCATAGGCAATCTGGCGATCGCTAAATCCATCTTGCTTTACTGCATACATCTGCTCTTTTGTCAATTGCTGCAATGGTGTGCGCTTGAGGAATTTTTCAGTTTCTAGCAGTTGCTGCATTTTATCCAAGAACCAAGGGTCAATCCCAGTTAATTCGTAGATTTCCTCAAGAGTTATTCCCGATAGCATTGCATGACGCACAGAGAAAATGCGATCAGGGTTGGGAGTACGCAATTGAGCACGTATTTGTTCGCCACTGGGTAGTTTCTCTTTAATGTCGCAACCCCAACCAGCGCGACCGGTTTCAAGCGATCGCAGCGCTTTTTGGAAGGATTCGTTAAAGGTGCGTCCAATCGCCATTGCTTCCCCTACCGATTTCATCTGGGTAGTCAGCACAGGTTCGGAACCTGGGAATTTTTCAAAGGCAAAGCGGGGTATTTTTGTTACCACATAATCGATTGTCGGCTCAAAGGAGGCGGGTGTTTTCTTGGTGATATCATTTTTGATTTCATCCAATGTGTAGCCTACAGCCAGCTTTGCTGCCATTTTAGCGATGGGAAAGCCTGTAGCTTTAGAAGACAAAGCCGAACTGCGGGAAACACGGGGATTCATTTCAATGACAACTACATCGCCATTTAGGGGATTGACGGCAAACTGGATATTAGAACCGCCAGTTTCCACGCCAATTTCGCGGATGATTTTGATTGCCATATCCCGCAGCCGCTGATATTCTTTATCAGTCAGGGTTTGTGCCGGAGCGACGGTAATCGAGTCGCCGGTGTGGATACCCATTGGATCGATGTTTTCGATGGAGCAGATAATCACGACGTTATCTGCCAAATCGCGCATGACTTCGAGTTCGTATTCTTTCCAGCCGAGTAAAGACTGATCGATGAGAATTTGCGACACGGGGCTAGCATCGATACCCGTTTGTGCCATTTCTTCAAATTCTTCTTGGTTATAGGCGATACCGCCACCGGTGCCACCCATCGTAAAGGCTGGACGGATAATTAAAGGATAGGAGCCAATTTTGCGAGCGATCGCTTTTGATTCTTCTAAGGTTTCGGCTGTACCGCTAGGGCACACTTTCACGCCGATTTTGTCCATAGCCTCGTTAAACAGCTTTCTATCTTCGGCTTTTTCGATTGCCGGGAGTTTAGCGCCGATTAACTCAACATTATACTTTTCTAGGGCACCACTTTTCGCCAAAGCGACAGCGATGTTGAGAGCAGTTTGTCCTCCCATCGTTGGGAGTAGAGCGTCGGGACGTTCTTTGGCGATTACTTTTTCGACTAACTCTGGTGTTAGCGGTTCGATGTACGTGCGATCGGCTGTTTCCGGATCGGTCATGATTGTTGCTGGGTTAGAATTTACCAGCACCACTTCATAGCCTTCTTCTCGCAGCGCTTTACAAGCTTGCGTACCAGAGTAGTCAAACTCAGAGGCTTGTCCAATCACGATAGGACCAGAGCCTAACAGTAGAATTTTCCTGAGATCATTACGGCGGGGCATAGTCGTTACTCTGCAATATAAGAATAGAAATCCTGATTATTTTAAGGTTCTTTACCCATAACTCATGTTGTTTATTATCAACTTTTCTCGGTTTGATGACATGAAGCTGGGGGGAGTGGGGGAGGGGGAGATGGGGAAGGGGAAGATGGGGCGGGGTTTCCCCACCGAATGACGGCAGGTGCGCGACTGTCGGGCATTGCCGACGGCAGATGCGCGACTGCCGGGAAACCCTTTCAGCAGTCGCTCATGGGGGAAACCCCCTTGGCGCTAGCCTCTCCCTTTGGGAGAAGACCGCGCTGCTTCTCCCAAAGGGGGACGCACTGCCTCCCCAACGCACTGCCTCCCCAACGCACTGCCTCCCCAATGCCCAATCCCCATTCCTATTCCCCTTTTTGTATGTCTAAATTTATTTAATTATGATGTGGAAATTTACAAGTTTCTTGCAAATGATTTTTGTTTAAAATAGTAAATTTTCTCAAGATAAAGAAAATTTTTTGATAAAACATATAATTTTGTATTTTAAAAAAGTGTATCAACTTAGATGAAAATATTTATTAATTAGCTCAAGCCAAAATTTTTTAACGTTAAATATCAAAACATAATATTTAAATTAAAAATGGCAGAGAGCCAAATATATAACTCTCTGCCATGTTTTATATTTTTTTAAGAAGAAGTACTGCCAACTTTTTGTTCAATCTACGCTAGATGACTCTAGATGATGAGCTTGTTAGTTCTGAGCAGGTTGGACAAAGCCTAAGGTTAAGCTATCTTTAGCTAGGAAGTGAGCCAAATGATAAGCTCTTTCTTCAGTTTTTAAGAGAATTGTTTCGTACAAATACCGTGTAGCACGGTCGCCTAAACTCTCTGCCTGAGCAGCTTGGCGGCGAATTAAGCTAATCATAGCTTGTTCTGCTGCTAAGTCATGTTCTACCATTTGGCGGCAAGAATATACGCCATCAGACTCAGGCTCAAAACAGCATAATTCTGCTAATTTGCTGAACGTAGCAACTGGCACACCGCCCAATCCATCTAAACGTTCTCCAACATCGTGGACGTGTCCTTGAACTTGTTCGTAGCTTTCACTAAAAAACTCATGTAGTGAGTAGAATTCTGCACCTTCTACTACAAAATGATGTTTTTGGTACTGTAAGTACAGTGCTTGGAAACTAGCTAAGACAACGTTAAATCCTTCGCAAACTGGTGCTGTTACACTGCGATCCAGTAGTACGGGATTGTCATAAACCTGACCAAAATTTCGTAACAAAGTTTGCGTTTCAGACATTGTTCTCCTCGCTTTTAGGCAGTTATAGTAGTTAACTGCTTAGTCACTACATATTAACATCTAAGAATTAAAAGTGAACCGGATCAATATAGTCTGAAACATGCATTGGGTTTTGTTAATTTTTGCCGCGAAAGCGATCGCTAATCAATGAATATTACCAATTGAATATAGACAGGTTTAACAGCATATGATAAGCGAGATAAGCAGAAACGTTCTATTGTCACGTTTCTATGAGAAATTAGGGATTTGTGACCTTAATTCGGTTCAGCAACGCCAAAATTACTAGAGCTTACCCACTTTACAATTCGATAATTGTGTGCTTAAAAAGATAGTGCCAACTTCTATCCGCTTGGGCAATAGTCAGATTGAGCAAAAACTTTCGATTTCTATCTCAGGCATTGCATAAGCTGATTTTGCTTGCATTTAATTAAAGAAGGAAAGAAAGCAAATAAGTATTACTCACATAATCAAACTTTTGTCAATGCATAAGTCCTGCTTCCATAGCCTCAGTTGCTCAAATTAGCACTGCGCCTACTTTATGAGCAATATTAGATTTTTTTTCAAAATTTTAATGAGAATTGTTTGCACTTGGGTTATTCTTATTTAAGAGGCTAAATTTGTAAAATTTTCAATTAGAAAATAGTACAGTTGCTTAGTTACTGCGAGTTTATAGCACTTGGAGGGCAATTAAGTTGAAATCGTTCAGCTCAGAAGTCGAAGAACAGCACACTATTGAGATGGATTGGGTAGATCGCTGGCAAGTCTATCAACGCTTGCAAGAGCTAGATATTCGTTGTTGGTGTGAAACTAATCAGCCATTAAAAGTTGAAATTAGCAATCCGATCGCAGCTATTCAACTCTGGAGTGTGATGCGACAATTCACAATATCTCGCCAAGAGATGATTTACACTCTTGAGGATTGTTGGCAGAAGAAAGCTTGATAGTCTATGTCAATTAAATTTAAATCAAAAAAGTCAAAAACCTATGAGTAAATTTGATCGTAACCAGGTATCAGAATTTTGCCTTGAAGGACGATTTCTCGATTTTGCAATCAAAGATGGCTATAAGCTCAAAGGCTTGTTGCTGGCAACTGCTGAAGGTGAATGTTATGTAAAATTAGCGAAACATTTAAGAGCTGCTTTTAACTTGCAGTTACCAAAAGGCACTTGGCTACAAGTCGTTGGTGAGAAAACTTTAGATTTGAAAAGTGGTGAAGTTAAGTTAAAAGCCTCGCGGGTGATGGCTGCGGGTGCAGAGAAGCAGACAAGGGGAGAAACTGTTGCTGTGTCTTCTTTTGGTGACAAGAAAGCCAAGCCAGCGAAAGCAACTATATTAGTGTGTCAAAAGTCGGATTGTATGAAACGCGGAGGGACTGGGGTTTGTCGAGCGTTGGAATCAGCTTTAAGCGATCGCTCTTTATCAAACGAAGTTACCATCAAAGGCACTGGCTGCATGAAAAACTGCAAAGCTGGTCCAAATCTAGTTATGCCAGATAAAACCCGCTACAGTCGGATTCAGGCTTCGCAAGTTCCTGCACTCATCGACAAACATTTAGCTGACAAGATACAAAAGCAAGAAAATCATAGGGAAATAGTTATATCTACAGTCAGCATTAGCTAAAAGCATTCCCAGGTTCTCTTTGCCTGAAAATAAATCATATATCACAACAGCTACATCGAATCTAGACGATGACGTAATTGGCTGCTGAAAACATCGATTACGGTGACAACTATTAACAGCACTAGCATCATCGTTGTTGCTTTAGTGTACTCAAAGCCGTCTATATAACTTTTTAACTCAAAACCAATACCACCGGCTCCGACTACACCCAATACTGAAGCGGCGCGGATATTGTATTCAAACATCCATAAGGTGTAGCCTAATCCTAATGGCATTACTTGCGGCAAAATCCCATATTGAAAAATTTGCAGCTTGGATGCACCAGTGACTTGCAAAGATTCTACAGAACGAGGGTCAACGGCTTCGATCGCTTGTTGATAGAATTTTCCTAAGTAGCCAATGGTGTAGATTCCCAAAGCCAAAGTACCTGCGGGTGCGCCGAGTCCAGTTGCAGCAACAAAAATTAGCCCTAAAATAATCGAAGGAACCGAACGCACTGCATTTTGCAGCAAATTAGCTAACCATTGCAACCAACGAGGAGCAATGTTATTGGCACTTGCAACTGCAATTGGTAAAGAAAGCATTGCACCGATGGTGGTTCCCCACAAAGACATCTGTATAGTTTCAATCAGTGCTTTAATCGCGATGTCTACAACTTCCAGGTTGGGAGGAAATAACCTGGAGACAAAATCGGTGATGTAAGGAAAGCTATTTTTAAGTAGTTCAAAATCGACTTTTAAACCTTGCAACGCCCAACTATAAAGCAGTACAACTAAGCAGAGGATGAGGAGACGGCTGATCCAAGAATAGCGATTGATGAAAGTAGCAAAATCTTTCATGAGTAAGAATTGTGATTAATCTGAGCAAATTTTGCTTGTAGATTATGGCAAGAACCATCATAAGCAATGCGTCCATTATCTAAAACGATCGCTCTCTGGGCGTATTCTGCTGCTATACCCAAATCATGCAAAACTGCGACAATTGTCATATTTTGCTGCGAGTGCAACTCAGATAAAGTATGCATTACTTGTTGAGATGCCATAACATCTAAGCTTGTGATTGGTTCATCGGCTAGAAGAATCTGCGGTGATTGAATTAAAGCACGAGCGATCGCTACTCGTTGTTGCTGTCCGCCACTTAGTTGACTGGTTTTTTGATACGCTTGTTCTCTTAAGCCTAGCTCCTCTAACAACTGTAGCGCCAAACGGCGATCGCTTTTAGGAAATCCAAACAGCGTTTGCCAAGTTTTTTTTGCACCCAAGCGTCCGCACAAAACATTTTCAATTGCTGATAATTGCCGAATCAGTCCCCCACCTTGAAATAACATCCCAATGTCGCGGCGAATTTGTGGCAGATTTCGGGAATTTATTGCCACACCATTAATGTAGATGTTTCCCTGATGGATTGGCACTAACCCAACAAGCGATCGCAGTAAAGTAGACTTACCCGCACCGTTGAGTCCGAGCAAAACGACAAACTCACCACGCTTAATTTGGCAATTAATGCCTTGCAGGATCGGACGATTCAGAGATGCAGCATAAGCTGTCTCCACGTTATGACACTCAATGACGGAATTCATTATTAATTGGGCAATGGGCAATGGGCATTGGGCAATGGGCAATGGGCATTGGGCATTGGGCAATGGGAATTGGCAATTAGGCAATGCGTATTGGGCAATGGGGATAAAGCCAAATCTCTTTCTATGCCCTATGCCCCATGCCCCATGCCCAATTCCCAAATTATGGGCTAATTCCTGCGTTCTTTAGGGCTGCCCTGATTCCTGCTAAGTGTTGGTTATGGTCTACTCTTACCAATTCTGTAGAGTTATATAAATTACGTAGCAGTTGGTTATTTGGTGATTCATTTAACTTGAGTAGGGCGTTGATAATTCTTTCCCGCATGGGGGAAGGAACATCATCATCAATAGCGATACCGTGTGCTGGTACACCAGAAATTTTATGCAGAATCCGCAACTGACTTTTTTCTGCTTCCGTAATATACGGAGCATTGAGAGCGTATTCTGACACAGCCGCTGCATCTGCCTGTCCGCGCAATACGGCTTGTAATGCTTTGCTGTAATTGCCACCGTAGGCGACTTGTCCAAAGAATCCCTCTAAGCGATCGCGGTTTGGCACTAAATTTAATGTTACCAGTTGACTAACTGGGAAAATAAACCCACTGCCAGAAGTTGGCGAGGTAAAAGCCATTCTTTTGCCCCGCAATTGTTCGAGAGTTGCTTTGGCTGAACTTCGAGTTTGCAGAGGGCTATTTTTGGCAACCACGAATACTGAGTTATAAGTGTATCTGCCAGAGTAAGTTGAACGTACTTCTGCTAGATATAAACGGGCGTTTGCCAATTCTTCAGCTTTCAATGCGGGACGGCTACTCAAGAAAGCGACATCAGCCCGATTTGCTCGCAAAGCTTCCACAGCCGCTGTATCATCGCCTACCTGCGCCTGTACTGGCATTCCTAATTCTTTAGATAAAAATGCAGCGACGGCGTTCGCTTTATTTTGCAAGTCAGTAGAATCGGATCTACTAGGAAAAATTATTGTTAAACTTTTCTGATTTTGGGCAAGTAAAGTTGATGTTTTTTGACTCGCGGTAGGCTTGGCGATAGTCGCTTGCATCCCTACAAATGTACTGACAAACAAACCTGTAAGCGCTATCAATCCAGCACCAAGTAACCCTTTTTTTCTCACACTCATTTGTAATTCTCCACTGGTAACTATTATTAGTATTTTTGCTAATTAATTTCAATTACTATGTTAAAAACTTTAGAGGTTTAAACAACAAAAGTCAATGTTAGTGGTGCGAACGTAAGGATTCAGCAGCGCTTGTCTACGGACGCTGCGCTGCTGCTACTCGTTTACCCAAAAAAGAAACACCCAACCACTGTTTGAAGATGGGTTGGGTGTTTAGTGCTTAACTTGATGTAATTGAGTCTACGGTATCAATATAAAAAATTATTACAGGTTATTTCATCGGACTTTTGTCATGACCTAACCATGACTAAAGTACTGGATTTTTTTATCTAGGTTGCCAAAAAGACCACTTGAAGACTATTGGAGCGCGATCGCTTGCACCCTAAATCCTCAACAGTGGCAAACTAGGTAGAAGGAGCAAATTTTACTCTATACTTTTTCAGAGCGAGTTCAACGGCTTTTTCTAAGTCAGCGGGAGTGGGGAAAACCAAAAGGTTGCGCTTTTCTTCTTCGCTCATCGGTAGGTTGACTTGCTGCCCGAATTCTGGAAAGAATTGCTCATTTCCTGGTGGTGTCATAAAAGCCAAGACTTTGGCAGGTTGTGAAGTGACATTCTTAAAAGCGTGGGCTTGTCCGATGGGAAACTGAAGAAAGGCTCCGGGAATTGCAACGATAGTTTTGTCGTCAAGCTGATACTCAACTTCACCCTCAAGAATATAGTGTGCTTCTTCAAATTGGTCGTGAATGTGCGCTGGTGTAACGCTTCCCGGTTGCATCACCATCTCGGTGAGCGAATACTTTCCATCGGTATCTTTGCCTGTAGCGAGAAAGGTGTAAAAGTCACCGAGTGTTAAATATGTAGGTTTAGAGTTGACTGTCATGGTGATTCTCCTCGTTTAATTTCAACAGCCTTGATGGTTGTATGGGTGTAGTTTCAATCAGCTTATGCAGTTGACGGGTGACGAAACTAAATTTTTAACAATCTTATTTGTGAAGAGTGGGCTTGAGAAAGCGATCGCTCTTTTTTGGCGTTGCTGATTAAGAATATGAATTTGTCTCACGCAGAGCCGCAGAGTCGCAGAGAGTAAGAGTTTGAAATGCTTGATTTTTAAGTTTCATATTTTGATTCAGCAATGCCTCTTTTCTAATTAATGCAACAGCCATCAAACCGACCCGGAAATAAATTTCACAGGCTTTTATAGCCAGGACTTACGCAACTGGCATAAAGCGCGAGTGGGCAGACAGGGCAAACACATCTGAACATGACAAGCGCGGGGGTAGTGCGAGGGATTTGCGCTTCAAGGCATTCTCACAGACAGGCGATCGCCA
>JAESGY010000176.1_pt1 | contig 50220 bp, 44 predicted proteins | sample 9269841 | NCBI WGS metagenome assembly JAESGY01 (sample SAMN17022865, study PRJNA683097) | algae metagenome | isolation source: Spirirestis rafaelensis WJT71-NPBG6 and co-occurring heterotrophs from... | place: USA: Pinto Wells, Joshua Tree National Park, Colorado Desert, CA | collected 2006-08-15
TTCACGCTGAAAACTAGTAAAATGTCCTTTCGTTGGCTAAATAGTTCACAGGAGCCGAGTGCTTGGAAACTTGCACGCTCGGTTCTTAGGGGGGAAAGGGATAGCAATATCCCTGACCTACCCGATTATCATTTGCAATACCTGAGCGTGCAAGCAGTTCTGAAAATGCCGAAGAATCGAAATTGAAACGATAATCGGGTTGCATGATGGTGGTGAATGCGTTCCAGAAGATGGCACCTGGAATATGACCAGAGTTATAAACTGTGATATCCATATCGGTTTCGATAATACGCACTTTGCGATGGCACAGAGTGCCCGCTGCGCGATCGCTCAAATGTTCAGCAACCCATTGAGTATCTACGAGAACTTCAGGATGAGCGTAATTCAAGATAATGACTCCTTATTGTCTGAAATATCAACAGCATTTGATCCGAACACCGTTTGCCGCACCCGATGAACTAGAGTTGTGGAAACAGAGAACAGCGTGAATCCGATAAGTGGGTGGAATACTGCTAAAGGAAAAGGCGAATTTAGATGAATTGTGAGAAATTGCAGTCCCAGTAGTACTGCCATACTGGCTGTAAGGGTTTGCACTCGTCGTGGAAACTCAATCAAGAACACCCATAAAAGCAGAATCGCTGTCAATCCGCTGTATCCGCGTACTAGCCAAACATGGATATTCCACCACTCAGGGTTGTGAAAGAATGCGAGTCCTACCGTCAACACCTGGGCAATCAGACAGACATTGAAAAGCGTGGCTACCCAGTAAAAGCCAATTTGAAGCTTGCGTACAGATGGCTGCACGCTATCAAAGTTAAAATCTATGGTCATGATTGATGATTCTTAAGGGAAATTAGGACTATGTTTCCGTCAATGTAATGAGAATGCGATCGCAACAAAATCTATACTAAGAACAGCCAGCGATCATGGCTAGTCCTCGAACGAGTACTCTTGGCAGCAGTAATAATGACAAATTCCTTGCAGTCTTTATTTGAAGCAATAGCTCATGCTAATGATGAGCAAGAATTACGACTGCACATAATGCTTAAAGTCAGTGAGTATTTTGTTGCCCAACGTTCAAAGCTTTTTTTATTTAATGAGCTTCCCTCTAGCCAGACAAATATTCCGGGCATGATGAAATTGGCTTTATCTTTAGAACATAATCCGGTTTTGCGCTACTTAGTTGAGCATCATGCTCCAGTTCATGAAGAATTGTTATTACCTTCTGGTATGTGGAAGACTATATGCTCGCGCGTTGATCACGGACATGTGATGGCTGGACCAATTGTCAGTAATGGTCGTCTTGTTGGCGGAGTTGGCTTTACCCGCGTTCAAGGTACTTCTGCTTTTAATGTTCGCAATCTTGCCGATCTAAGTGCGCTGTGTCTACATCTATCAACCAAGTTAGCAACATTATGGTCGCAACAAATAGAATTTAATTCTTTGGCAATTAATCGCTTAACCCAGCGTGAAATTCAAATTGCTGAACTAGTAGCACAAGGGCTAACAAATGCTGAAATCGGTACAGCACTTTGGATTACAGAAAATTCTGTTAAGCAAGCTTTAAAACGGATATTTCGGAAGATTGAAGTTTCATCTCGTGCTGAATTAGTGGCACGCCTTTTCTCAAACACAAAACTTTTTCAATCCAAGTAATCGCGATCAAATCGCAGAGAAAGATGTAAGGTTAGCATAGAGTTTTTATTTTTTATTTTTATTTAACAGGGGGATGCAGTAGATGCGGAGGCTATTTAAGCGAATTGCAGAATCTACCACAGATGAAAAATTTATGCACCACATTGAAAGCATAGAGGTGGTAGTTTCCAAAGTTTTATCTGTTGCGATGGTCGTGGTAATTTTGGTAGCAATTTTTGACTTGGGAGTTCTTCTTATTAAAGAACTTTTTTCCACGCCATATGGTGAAATAAACAAAACATTATTTAAAATATTTGGTTTATTTTTAAATATTTTAATTGCTTTAGAAATTTTAGAAAATATTACGGCTTATCTGCGAAAACATGTTGTGCAGGTTGAGTTAGTTATTGTAACTTCTTTGATTGCTGTATCTCGAAAAATTATTATACTCGATTTAGAAAAAACCGATGGTGTTGAACTAATTGGGTTAGCAATTGCTATTTTCGCTTTATCAATAAGTTATTGGATTATTCGTTACAGTAATTCCAAATGAAAATATTAAATTATCGCTGGAATATTATGGCAGTCTTTTTTAAATTCGAGGCAGATTTTGTTGAATCTCTACGTTGCATTCCTATGCAAGTGCGCTACAAACTCGATACTTGTGGTATCAAGCTGAAATTATCTGATTGGAACCACATGACGCAAGTGGAACGTGAAGCTTTAGTGGAACTACCTTGCACGACAGAAAGCGAAATTCAAGCTTACGGCGAGTATCTCCAGAATTTGATTTTACAACGCAACGGCACACCAGCGGCAACATTATATATTGAGCCGGCTCCTGCATGGATGGATGCTAATACTGTGCCAGATAGCCTTCACAGAAAAGCTGAAGAAATAGGTGTTACCCTTACACCCCAACAGTGGAAAGATTTAACTCCCTTACAGCGTTTTTCTTTGATTAAACTCAGTCGTCCCGGACATGAAAACGAAAATTTCCCCAAAGCGATCGCCGAATTTAATTTAGTTAGGAGTTAGGAGTTAAGAATAATTAATTTGTAACAACTAACAAGTAGCAACTAACCAAGGAAAGAATAATATGTCTGCAAATAAAATTTTAATGATTGTTGGCGACTATGTGGAAGATTACGAAGTGATGGTTCCCTTCCAAGCGTTGCAAATGGTAGGATATACCGTTCATGCAGTTTGCCCCGATAAAAAATCAGGCGACAAGGTGCGAACTGCCGTTCACGACTTTGAGGGAGATCAGACTTATAGTGAAAAACCTGGTCATAACTTTACTTTAAACGCCACATTTGACGAAATAAAAGCCGAAACTTACGATGCTTTAGTTATTCCCGGAGGACGCGCACCAGAATATATCCGCCTGAATCGCACGGTGTTAGAAATAACCCGTCATTTTGCCCAAGCGAACAAACCCATCGCTGCTATCTGTCACGGTTTACAGTTGTTAGCAGCTGCTGATGTACTTCAGGGCAAACGTTGTACTGCTTACCCTGCCTGTAGTCCAGATGTAAGTAGTGCTGGTGGTATTTACGTAGATATTCCCGCTGATGAGGCAATAGTTGATGGTAATTTAGTGACGGCTCAGGCTTGGCTTGCTCATCCCCGGTGGCTAGCTGAATTCCTTAAACTACTGGGTACAAAGGTAGAGCATCTAGAGGTAGCGAAAGTTAATTAAGTGTCTTAGTTTATAAGTTTTGAGATAGTCAGTAGTCAGAGGTGAATTGTCAGTCACAAAAAATAACTGACTACTGAGCGCTAAAAATTTATACTTTTTATATTTTTAAATACAATTAGTCTTAGTAAACACTACTAATATTTAATAAATTACCATAAATCTAAACTTTAATAGGGTGCTTTAAAGCAGATAATCTCTGAGCTATAACCTCATACAACTGACCAAAAAGAATGCATCAAAATAGCTTAGATAGACAGAATACTTACGTGTCTGGGATAATAGTATCTTAAATTTTGATTTATAAATTTCTAATTGTTTAACAGTAAGTGAGGCTATATTGTATTTAGCAATGCTGCTGTTGATGTGGCTACGGTTAAATCCTGCTACCAGATAATTTCTAGAATTAATTTAGAAACGAATTCTAACTCGATGATAGGGAAAAACGTAAGACATAATGCTTTTCTGCGGCTAGTGTCTGGTAATGAAGCAGTTTTAGGGTCAGCATCTCGCTACTCGCTGCTCGCCAGTAAAGACGCGGTAATTGGACGTGATCCCAATTGCCAAGTTGTCTTCGATGCCATGATGTATCGGATGGTATCCCGTCGTCATGCGGTGGTTCGTCCCGTGTCTTCATCCACAGATGCAAGATTTAGCTGGGTAATTTCTGATCTAAATAGTGCTAATGGCACTTATTTAAATGGAAAACGCTTGCAAGGTACTCAGGAATTGCAACCAGGCGATCGCATTACTCTGGGTTATGACGGTCCAGAATTACTCTTTGAATACGAACTCATCTCCCAAGCAACGGTGATGTCGCAACCTGCTTCTAAACCGTTACCACCGGCGACTCCTCTCCAGTCGATGCAAAGACCAGATTCTGTAAGCTTCACTCAACTATTTCCGATTATTTCTACTGGCAAAGATTTAACTCGTAAAGCATATCTGATACCAGGAATGCTGACAGTAGTTTTTGTAGTGCTCATGTTTGCCACGGTAGGTCATCCGCAAGCCAATCAAGTTATTGTCGCTACTTACATCGCTTTTGCGGCTTACTATTTTGTCTACCAGCTTTGCGGCAAACAAAAGCCTTGGTGGGTGCTACTGGCTTCAGCCTTGGCGACAACGCTGATTTTAGTCAGTCCTTTGTTAGATATATTTATCTTCGTATTTCGCGTTATCTTACCTGGTCAGTTGCCCTCTCCTGAAGATCCTACCACCTTCACAGAGTTACTAGTGCGTTACTTTTTTGGCGCAGGCTTGATGGAGGAATTACTGAAGGCTTTGCCAGTATTAGGAGCCTTTGCGATCGCCAGAGTACTACCCTCGCCTTTACGCGAACGTGTCGGTGTTTGGGAACCTCTAGATGGCATTCTCCTTGGAACTGCTTCGGCTGTGGGTTTCACACTCTTAGAAACTCTGGGGCAATATGTACCTTACATTACTCAAAATGCATCAGTACAATCGGGGGTAGCGGCTGGTCAACTGGTCGGATTGCAACTGTTAATTCCTCGCATTTTAGGCTCTGTTGCCGGACATATGGCTTACAGCGGGTATCTAGGCTATTTTATCGGGTTGGCTGTTCTCAAACCCCGTAGGAGTTGGCAGATTCTGCCGATTGGTTATTTTAGCGCTTCAGCACTTCACGCTTTGTGGAACGCAACAGGATCTATCAATGCCTTGCTTTTGGTGGTCGTTGGGGTGTTGTCTTACGCCTTTTTAATGGCAGCAATTCTCAAAGCGCGGGTACTATCTCCAACGCGATCGCAAAATTTCGCTACCCGTTTTATCGGACCTAAATAAGAGATGAGGGGACAAGGGGACTAGTACTTTTCAATTTCCTTGGATGCTTTACCTACAAGGCGCTACGTTTGTTGAACTTCAATTATCTTTTATCTCTTTGGGTAGATGACGCTTGTCTTGCATATATTGTAATTTTATGCTGAAATGGTAAATTTATACCTTGATAAAGATAATTAAAGATTCTGAAAATGGCACATAGAGCGTGAAGATAACGCAGGCATCAGATAAAGACAAAAACCTTACTGTACAAGTCTTTTTACCTTCTGCCTTTTTATAGTAGCAACATAAGTGCTATATGCTTTTCAAAGCGGGTTTGCCAGATAATAAAATTATAAATTTAAGTTTCTGATTTAAACCCATTTAATTGCGTGAAGGCATAGTGAGCGATCGCTAAACTAACTTTTGCTTGTTCGATTTGAGATAAAGCTGTCCACTCTCGATTGTCGATCTCCGTAATTGTAGATTCTGCATTTTGCGGTTCGCTACCTCGCATGGCAGAAGCGTAAGGACGCGCTAGAACTAAAAGGTCTTCTGTTCCCCAATTTGGTAGTACAGTCTGAACACATTCAACTAATAATTGATCGCCAATTGCTCGGCTAGTATTTAACATCTCTGATGCAGTATGAGCGATCGCGTTTAGCCAACTTTGGGGTACACTAGCAGCAAAAGCCGAATGTAAAGTTTTTTCAAGATTCCCTAAAGCAGATTCTTTTGTATTACATTTGTAGTGTGAACATTCAGAAATCTCAGACCAAAGGGTGTCAAGTTTTTCGTAAAAAGCCTGCGAACCAGTTGTCAGTTCTTCATCTGTTAAATCTTGAGCGAATTGCTCTTCTAGTTCTTGAAAATACATTTCTGACTCTTCGTCAGCGGGATTCCAGGGATAAGTTGCATCTTCAGGTTCTAGCAAAGCTTCCAACAATTCTAAATCGAATTGAGAGGGTAAAGAATAGGAAGTTTCTGAAGCGTTTATATTTTTAACCATTTGTCGTCTCCCGATTGATTATTTAGCAATATTGACAGCTACAGCTGGAAGAATGTCATTTCCGTAAAATAAATTTGATTTATTTGAGAGTGAGATCTGATTTTTCAAACGATTTATAGTGGCAAAAATTCTATTTATTTGTTATTAGCCCCTGATGTTACTCTGGGAATTAACAAATAAACTCCCATTATAAAAAATTATTTTATTTTTAGTTCCTAGTCCCCAGCCCCCAGTCCCTAGTCCCTAGTCCCCAGTCCCTAGTCCCTAGTCCCTAGTCCCTCAGTTTAAGAATCTTCAATAATAAACTGCCATATTTCACCTTTAGAACTACCAAACTTTAACTGCATTCCCGATTTTAAGGGTACTTCCTCCCGGAGGATTTGTTGCCAGCTGTTAGCAGCTAAAAACCAAGTTCCGTAACTGGACAAATCTTGCAGGGAATAAGTTCGGATGGGAGTAGCACCGCTGAGATTATTTCGGCATAAAATTTCCGCGTGGCGTTTAGAAACAGATCCTTCTGGAATGACGATATCATTATCTTTTGTGCGACCGATACGGGTGACACCATTTCGTAAAAAGCAGCTTACGCCTTTGTCAAGCGATCGCAAACAAGCAGTAGGAACCGACGAACTTATACTGGGGATGGCAGTTTCCGGGAGTTCGGTAATTCCTTCATCAAAGCTCTTAATCAGTTCGCCATTAAAATTGGGATGTAAATAGAGAACTGGTAAAGTCCAAGCGGGTTGATTGAACTTATAAATTGTTAATAAATGTTGCCTTGCTTCTGCTACAGCTTCATCAATTGGTAAACGCTTTCGCAAAGCTTGGGCAAAAGCTTGAATAAAACTTAGACTCTCATCATCGCGAATTTGGTCGCGCATTGCCAAAACTGCCGGAACACCATGACGAATCAGCACTTCTGCCAAACTACTAGAGGGTATAGCTTGGCGATTCACCGCAGCTGGTTGTGCTCCCCAACAGGCATTAAAAACCGCCAAATTCACGTTATTGCGGGTTAATACTTGCGCTAATTCTATGCCATTAAGTGTCATGCCTGGTTGCAAAAACAGTAAACCTCCATCTGGTGCTGGCAGACCATGACCGGCATAAAATAAAACATTATATTCTCTACTTTCTAGCTCTTGAATCAACTCTTGTGGAGTTGGTTGCAAAAGTGTAGTCACCGTACATGGCGCATATGCTTGAGAATGATTACCGACTACAGGACTATCGCAAAGAGTTTTTTTGAGAATAACCGCTTCTTGTTCGAGCTGGAGTTTATGGTCATATCCCAAAACCAGCAGAATATTTAAAGCTGGATCTGTTCGCAAATCCGGCAGAGGGTCTACTTCTGTGGTTGTGCGACTAAAGAACACTTGTTTACTAAGGGAAATTGCGGCTTGACCAGCTTCCCTCTGCATAATTTCCCAAGGTAGAGCGATAAGGTCTGGGTCACGAATTTCCAGTCGCAAGCGCAAAGGTGTATGCTCACCCATAGCCATGCCTTGACTGCGTTCTAGACTACCGAGAATAGCGCCGTCAAATACCCAGCGCCACAGGTTTATTCCCAAGTATTGCATCAGACGACTAGTGTAAGGACCGGCGGTCTGACCATTCGGGGGTGAAACCAAGTCCATAGTCTGTGGCTTTGTAGGTGGAGCTGTTGAACCGGGAGGAAGATCCAACCGACCATGACCAGCAAACATTTCCTGCCACTCAATCCATGCTTGAGTAAGGTGTGGGGACCATACACAGTCATGGTGAGCATAACCACTAGGATAGGGGGCGTTGACCACCCAAATGGCGAAGTTGTCGGTGCCTATGTTGACGAGACGGGCGATCGCCAGGTTCAGGGATGGCATGGATTCATTAAACTAAAAGGTTTAATCAAATAATTTCAAAGAACAATTATACAAGGCAAAAATTTCTGCCTTGCTAATTTTTTCTTCTGATTCTTCCCTTATTATTTTAGGTTTTTTTTAGTTTATCGATTCTTTTACTTAAGACCTCAAGACTCATTCTATATTCGCCTTTCCCCTTTCCCCTGACTTCTGCAAGAAGTCTTTAGTTGTCCTTCCATAACTGGTGTCACCTTTGGGGTAGAACATCATCATCAGGTGGACGTGGGGGGCTAGATTGAAGGGGTGATTGGTCAACATCTGGCGCAACTTCGCTCTGAAATTGACATTGACCTGATTGTCCCGGTGGAAAGACGGAGGGATTTAAGCGCTCAAGTCGGGATAATTCAATCCATCCCTCTTCCCCGTTTTTCACCAAAGGTTTAGAAGCGGTGGTGGAGGATTTGGTGTTAGATAATTTTTTTACTGTTTGTGCAGTGCTATTATTCGGTTGAGTTGCCGCGCTACCTACTGAACAGACTCGCAGATGCACTAAAAACCCTTGCTGTTGAGGAATTGGTTTCTCAACAACTTGCAAAACACTACCTGCTGGTGCTGTGATTCCTAGATTTGGGGCAGATTTGTTTTTACTCAGAGCTATTTCTTTATCGCTGGTAATCTCAAAACCACGATCTAAATTAGAAAGCGCTGTTTGCCCAGGTACAGTGACAACACTCGGATCTGTACCCTGCACTTGACTGGGAGAATTGCCAGCTGTAGTTAATTGCGATCGCCATTGTGTCGCCAAGTAGCCTAAAAACCCGGCTCCTGTTACCAATAGTAAGATAACTCCCAGTTGTAAGGGTACTTTTAAGGGTGTCGCAGGCTTTCTTTCTGGAATTACTTGCGTTTTTTGGTTCGGACTGCTTAAGGCAGTATTTTGGGCTACTGTGGGCGCGTAATCAGAAGCTTTAATTGGAGATGGTTCAGGAATGACTGCTGTCAACTTTGACTTTGGTTCGGAGTATTTGACTTGACAGTGTACTAAAGCTATGGTTACGTTATCGTGTCCATTTTTGGTGTTAGCAATTTCGACTAACCTATTAGCCACTTTGACAACATCTGTCTCACCAGTGAGAATCGGCAAGATTTCCGTTTCCCAATATTCATCAACTCGGTCAAAATCACTTAAACCATCAGAACACAGCAGGAAAATCGAATCTTCGTCCAGGATAAACCGCTGTGCCGTAGGATGCAATGAAATACTGGGACTCATTCCTAAAGCCTGCACCAGAGAACCAGACGAACTTTGTTGTACAGCCTCACGGTAAATAGCATAGCCTAGCCGCACTTCACGCGAGGCGACATCATCATCAAGGGTAACTTGATAACAGCCGTGGCGTGTAATCCAGTAGGCGCGGCTATCACCGACGTGGGTAATATACATTTCATGGGCAATGGGTAATGCCATTACCAAAGTTGTGCCCATGCGCTGACGCCCTTGGCGATTTTCGCTGTCATTGCGCTGGCTAATTTTATCATTGGCGACTGCTGCTGCCTTTTCTAAGTCTGTCAGCAGATTTGCTGGTACTATGTGGTCGGGGGCAACTTTGGTGAGATGCTGTACTTGTTGCTGAATCGTTTCAATCGCTAAATCTGATGCGACATTACCGCCTTCGTGTCCGCCGATACCATCACAGACAATAGCTAAAGCTGTGGAGTGAGGTGGTTTGCTTAAAAGAGTTCCTGCGGCAGGATAACACGCATCTTCGTTGCGTTGGCGGCTGGGACCTGTTTCGCTTTTGGTGATAATGTTAATCGTAGGTGTTTGTGTTTTGCCTAGGTCTGCCAGTCCTTTATCTAAAACTTCTATTAAATGTTCAGAGGAGTTTATTTCTCGTTCAATCAAAGAACGACAAATTTGATTTAGCAAAGGAGCGATCGCACTTTTTGCCTCTTGGCATAACTGCTGCCAAAACTCACCTAATTGAGGTAACTCTGGTGCGATTGAAGAATCTACACGCAATTCCAACAAACGCACTAACGAGCCTTCTACCCGTAATAAATTAGCATCGAGTAAGCTAGAGGCGACACCCTCACTCGCTAGAGGTTGCCAAAGTTGAGCGATTTGCCACAGCCAATTGAGTTGGCGCATCGACGTGGCATGACTCCAAGCAGTAATTAAATCGTTGTAGAGTTGTACTTGGTTAGTGCTGTTATTGGTAAAGAGTGGCGGTTTTTCTAAAAGTAATATTTCTCGCATTTGCTGGTTATCAGCTAGTTGTAGCAGTCCATGCACCTGCGGTACGTGTAACCGATAGGGAATTAGTCGCAGATAAGGTCTGATTGACTGTAAATTTTCTAACCCTGGAGCTTCATGTACAAAAGCAGGTTTAGTATCAAAAAGAAGTGATTGACTGATGACTAAATAGCGATCGGCTAATATTTCTCCGGAGTTACCCACACTTTCCCCATCTCCCACTACCCAGAGGTAACGCTTCGGTAAGGGTGTGCGGCATTGCTGACAAAACTTATGGGTTAAGGGGTTGGGCGCCTGACAAAGTTCATTTGGGCAATACAGCGTTGCCGCGTCATTTTCCATAATTTTCGCACCGATCAGCGATTACCAATTTCCAAAAACAGCAGTGACAGGGGCACTTTAGACCGCTCATGTTTTAACTTGACTTATCCAATGAATCATAGGAATGCCGGCGCGGCAGCCAGCAGGTGCTAATACTTATTTATCAAATTTATCAACTTTCCCAACTAACATGCTCCTAAGTAAACCCTACAGCCAGATCATAGCTTCTCTGCTCTGTTACTCTTTGTCACCAAAGCATCGATTACTCTAAACCTGTTAACAAATCATAACCCCACCAGAACATGCAGTTTGCTTTTGATGAATTATCTCATCAGCAAGAGGCGCATAATGCTGGTATTTTTATAGTTTATAAGTAGGTTGACATGAATTAACCTTAATTAAGCCTAAAGATAACGAATAGTTAGCCATTAATTGCTACTGGCTTCATGTTCATGGCAATCAGCCGGATGGGACACTCAAACATCAGGTTTATTACTATTTACATTACTTACGCCTAGCAGATTGACACGTTGAATTCAAGCAAAGTGTAATCAAAATTAATAACATTCTGTTGAAGATAAAAATATTGTGCTCTAGCTAGAAAATAAGAAAGTAGATTGTTCTAACCAATATTTTCTCGGAAATTGTGTCTAAATAGACTTCTTAACTTAGTTTATCAGTATGTATCCCTAAGTGAATTTGACAAAGATAAAAATATAAATAATTTTTCTGTGTTTTCAATTATTTAATAGCTCATTTTTCACAGAAATTTTATAATTAAACTTAATATTATTGACTTTTAAATAAATTTAAGGGTTTATCTAGCCTAATTTTTATAAATTCAGTATTATCGGCTTGTCCTGGATAACGACCAATGGTATCAGCATAATTGTTATCGTTGATAACCAGCAATGTTGTGGCATCTATAGCCAAAATGTTTTCGATTGTCACAAAAGGAAATGTAAAGATACTGTTTTTGGTAACGTTTCCACCAATACCTTTGGGATCGGAGATTCCCAGCAAATCTACTAATAATTCTTTTTTGACAAATCCCTGTTTATCTAGGCTGGTGATATTAATTTTATAAAGGCGTTTGAATTGAGCAGGTGTTTTGAAAGCTGGATTATTAGGGTCGCCTTGCTTATTGTCGCGCTCGATGACAAGAAATTCGTTGTCGTTAATGGCAGTTAAATCACCAATTGCGTAATTGGGGTTTTCTAACTTATAGGAAAAAACTTTACCTGTGTACTGTTTGGTTGCTAAATCAAATTCATTAATTAACAAGCGCGATCGCACTTGTTCATCCTTTAATGCCCCTTCTAGCATCGCATAAAGCTTTGTACCGCTAGCGTTAAGCGCCAAGCCTTCAAACCCCTTAGAACCGCCAAGATTAGCAGCAGCAATTCGGGCGGGATCATCAGGTAAATTGGCGAATTCTGGATTATCTGGAGATTTTACAAAATTTAACTTACCGTTCGCCCTTAAGTTCGGTAAGGGAATCGGAGAATCCAGCAATTCACCATTTTGTCCTACGTGCAGCAAAAAGGGACCAAACTCATCTCCCACCCAGTAAGTGCCATCACTGAGTCGCCGGAAGGATTCTGTATCAAAATCGCCCCCTGTCAGGAAGCGATTTTTGGCTATTTCGGGACTAACAGAAATGCTACTACCTGGATAAATCTTCTTTTCAGCGATTATTGGGAAGTTAACTTTCTGCCTTTTATCATTTAGTTCTAGAAAACTTTCGCGGGTAAAGTTTTTAAGTCTTTCACCAGTTTGGAAATTAACTGCTCTGACTTGACCCGTGCTGAAATCTGGTTCTAGTGCGTAAATACGTAACACGTAATCAGGTGAATTTGCTTTTGAACCGAAACCGTTATCGGAAATCACTAGATAAGTGCCGACTTTTGGTCCTAAGATGATGCCAGAAAATCCCTGTACGGGTTGTGCATTAATAAAAGGAACGGTGCGATTTGTGTTCTTGAATTGACCTGTGGTTGGACCAGGAGCAAAAGTATCGGCTGGTAAAACTGCACGTCCTACTAGTTCGGCGGCGAGTGTTTGAAAGTTCAGTAACACTGGCAAAATAAGAGCAGGCATAAAGATGAGCCTGCTTACCAAAAATTTAGTCATTAGATAAAACGGGGAAAGAAGAGGGGGAAAGGGGAAGGGGAAAACGGAAGAAAAAGAAAGTTCTTTATTCCTTTACCCTTTTCCCTTTAACCTTTTCCCCTGTTTAAAAACTCTTTTCCCCTCCTTAGTGTTGTTAATTTTCAGTTTTGGGCGACTTGGGGAAGACCCATGCTGTAGTTAGTGACGCGGGCAGTGAGATTGTAGCTGATTTCGCCTTTTTGAAGAAGCGATCGCATATAATGCTCCAAATCTGACCCTATGCGGCGTAAGTTGTAGTCTGTCAGGTCTGCACCACTAGATGCTTCGACCAATTCATCAAACTTGTGATAAATTTTTTGCAGCGCATCCTCGTTCCAGTTAAATTCGTTGTCTGGGTCTACATCTAACGTTAAGACCTGATTGCTAGGAACCAGTTCGCCATGAGAGTCGATTTCTCCGGCAAAAATGCGGATATGCCGGGTTGTGGACTTGAGCAGCATCGGGTTGTCCATAAACGGTGTAAGATTTTGATTGATTACACTGAAATCATTGTAAACGCTCTTCCTGCTCTTGAATGCCTTTTGGGATTCACATCTAAGGCGCACCCTTACTTTCTTAGGGCTGATAATTATGCCTATCACCCTAGCAACGTAGCGTCAGCGAAAATCATAGGAGCGTTAATCGTAAGCTTCTACCATTTAATTAGGAAGTAATGCACGATAGCAAACAAAAGTCAAGATAGAAAACTTAAGGAAAAATACACGAGAAAATCAAGAACAGATGTACGTTAAGGAAAGAGAAAAATAAATTTTATTCGTCATTGATGTCTGGGGAACCCCAAATTTGCCCTAGCGGTCTGCTTATCAAAGCAAAAAGGTTTATCCAGCTTTTGGTACTGGTTAGCCTATTTATGATGGGACAGTGAGGCACTCAACTCGAATAATTGGATTGGAGTCTATGTCATCCAGAAAAAAATTTATCTACAATAATTTTTCTCATAAATGCCTCATTTAATTCCTCGTCACCAAATCGTACATGTAGTAATTTTACCGAATTATGCTATAACCGCTTCAGGCTATGATTAAATAGGAAAAAATAATGATTTTTACGTAAGTGTAACCACTAGTTTTCTAGTAACAAGTATAACTGTTATTGACTGAAAGATAAAGTTGATGTAAAAACCTTTAAAAAGGTCACGCAAGTTCTTACAGAAACTTTATTGTATAGAATCTTAAAAACTGAATAATAGTTATGGCTTACCATAAAGCGCATATGGCGCAGCAGTGGCGAAAATCTAGACACCGAAAGTTTAGCTATAAACAAACCAAAGGAGAGTGCAATGGAATACAAATGTGATGGATGAAGACAAATTCTTAATTCAAACACTTTGGATTCAAAAAAAATATAAAGAATTTTTGCCCGGAATTTAGCTGCTGACCATGATGACCACCAAGTAAAGGAATCCTAAACACTATGAACTCCAAAGCATTACCATGTCAGGTAAATAATATCGATGTAAGTGTTTATGAGTGCGAAATTCATCTGAAGTTCCGAATGATTGAGGAAAAGAGCATATTGAGCGATCGCGATCAACTGTTGCAGGTGCTGCTAGAAGCTTTAACAGAAGGGTCTGACGAGTTCCTAGAAACCCTGCACGCGTCTGTCAAGGCACAGGAGGTTTCTGAATTTAAAGCCTCACCGCAAATGCGCCGCCAACTGATGCGATTGAGAAATTCTACTGAGACTAATCAATAGTTCGCTGTGTAATTTGTTTATTTTATTTCAGTAGTAGCACATCGTATTTTGGGCAGAAAAGGGTGATTTTTTTAAGTTTAACCATTTGCCTATTTACGCTCACTTCTGAGTTGGCTTGTTTAAACTGATAATCAGGCGAACAAAGACTTAGTACACTCTATGAGGAAGCCACCCTAATTAGGCTTTAAGGTTAGCGATCGCGTTTACAGTACCCGTTACAGGATTGCACTACGGATATAATTGGGTGCCTACTATGGCTTTATATCCAGAACACTTGAAGTTACGCTTTTTGAAGATGTGTTTTTCCGGGTAATTGCTCAAACCAGATTACTCTTACTAAAAAAGTCTCACGTGATAACCGTTGCTGTTAAACATCGATTATCTAGAGCTTGAGACATTATTTTGGGTGTCTGTCTTGTCTAAGCCTTACTTAGCTGTTTACTTACATAGCAAGCATTGCAAATTCAACTGGGTGCATTTAACCTATTTTTTGTTCTCAACCAAACTAAAGATGCCCATTGAGCAAGAGTTAATAGTCAGTTGTCATTTGTCCTTTCTCTAAAATTAATGACTAAAGACTTGCAAAATTATTTTGTGGTACGATTAGAGGTTATCTAAAAAAATGCAGAAAAAAAGTATACAGAGAACCTGTGTTCCCTCATTCGTATGTCTAATTGAGGTAGAAAGCATATTTTTCAAACCTCTATTATACCATGAATTATTTTTGCAAGAGGTTTAATGACTAATGACTAATGACAAATAACTAATGACTACTTAGCAAGACCGTGTTCTAAAGCAAAACGAACTAATTCAGTACGGCTGTTCGTGCCAGTTTTACTAAACAAACGACTGACGTACTTTTCCACGTTGCGGACGCTGGTTTCCAAGCGACGGGCAATTTCTTTGTTCATTAGTCCTTCAGCGACCAAATTTAAAACACTTTGTTCCCTAGGGGTCAAGTCGATGGTAAAAGGGGCTGGAGACTGAGTAATCGCATTTTTTTGAGTTAACAACGCCTTAATTTGGGCAATCTGATTCGCAAGTTCAGCAATGTCAAACGTTTCTCCCTCTTCACCTGTAGCATGCGGCTTGGCAGTGCGACGGACAAGTAAGTTTTCGATGATCGCTACTAATTCATCCGGATCGAAAGGCTTGGGTAGATAAGCATCAACACCAGCTTGATAACCTTGAATGCGATCGGTTGTCATTCCTTTTGCTGTTAAAAAGACCACCGGCAGCGTTTTAAAGCGGGGGTCTTCCCGCAGTTGCTTTAAGAACTGATAGCCATCTACCTGAGGCATCATGATATCGGAAATCACTAAATCAGGTATGCTTTGTTGCATCAAGTCCCATCCCTCGCGGGCGTTACTGGCAACTTGAACGCTGAAACCGCTTTCTTGTAAATAATCCTTGACGGCTTCACGCAATCCAGGTTCGTCATCCACCAGTAACAGTTGTGCTGACATCTAAAGTTTCCTTGACACTAGTTTTCTTCAATTTAGCGAAAATTAGGTACTACTGGGTAATGGGTATTGGGCATTGGGCATTGGGGATGGGTAAGAAAATTATTGCCAATGCAGAATCCAAAATCTAGAATCCAAAATCCAAAATCCAAAATCCAAAATTCCTAAAGCCAATCAATGATTTTAGCTTTTTCTGGCAATTGGGCATCTTTTTGCCCTGAGTAACGCGCTTTCGCTGTCAATAAACTAATAGGCGTACTTAACAAGTCTACAAGGCTAGCTTTACGGGCGATCGCTTTCAGGCTATTTTTTGGTAATTCTTTCAACAACCAACGCAGCAACAGATAGCCGTATTCTTTAGCTGTGGTCTCACGCATCAACTCAATACCGTGGAGTTCGTGTAAATAGCGATTTGAGCGTCCATAGCGTCGCCATTGACTTTTTAGTTCTTGGAGTGTAGCGCGGTGGCGATGCTGGACGATCGCTCTTGGCGAAAATTCTAAACGCCCAATGTTTTCTTTGAGAATTCGCCAGCACATGTCAGCATCGCCACCAGTGGTCAGATAAGGACGGAACAAACCTGCTTTTTCAAATGCGATGCGTCGAATTGCTAAATTAGCGGTTTGACCGTATGGACAAAATTTATGGGCGAGGGTGTGCTTTTGTGATAGTGTATCCTGGCGATCGGCGTACTGTTCTAAAAGCGTTTCGCCTGGTAACGCTGTAATTTCTCCGGCGACAATTGTCACATCTAGATTGACAAAAGGCTGCACTAATGCTTCTAACCATTGATGTTGCGGACGGCAATCAGCATCAGTAAAGGCAATTATTTCACTACTAGCAGCGCGAATGCCTGTGTTTCTGGCAGCGTAAGAGCTTTGAATTTGGCTTTCGCTTAAAGGACGAATTGTAATTGGGCAATGTTCGGCGGCTGTTTCCAGAAAAGTTAGAGTGCGATCGCTACTGTTATTGTCTACCAGCAAATACTCAACCTGCTGTTTTGGGTAAGTTTGTGCTAACAGACAAGAAATTAAATCTGGTAAGTCTTTTTCACCATTATATATAGGCACCACGACCGACACTTTTGGGAAAAAAGCGTTGGTCGTGGTGAAGTCAAGTGGCTGATGATTCATGGACTTATGATTTTGGAGGTGGCATTAATAACTATTATTCCCAGTACAAAATCGTAAATCCGTAGCATCATATTTTGTCTATATCTAAAATTTCAAATCTGCGGCACGAGCGCTGAATGGTTTTGAGCGTTGATTTGCTGGGGGTTGGGCGAAGTTTCTGCTGGATAAAGCGGCGATCGCCCGCGCATATTGCGGATCGTTTTGAGTCGCCACCAAATTTGGATTAATCGCCAACTGACGCTCTTGCGCCTGTGACAAATCTATCTGGATATCAGGGGTGATACCTTTATGGTTAATGTCTGTTCCTTGAGGGGTGTAGTAATGAGCAATGGTGATAGCTACGCCTGAACCGTCTGGTAGTTCATGCACCGATTGTACCAAAGCTTTACCAAAGCTTTGACTACCAACAACTACCGCCCGCTTATTATCTTTAAGTGCGCCTGTGAGGATTTCACTAGCACTAGCTGAATTATTATCTATAAGTACTGCCAAGGGACGTTTTGTAATGGCAGTGTTATTTGCCTTGCTGAGTTCAGTTCCTCCCACACGGTCTACGGTCTTGACAATCGGACCATTATCTATCCACATGCGAGCAATTTCAATGCTTGCAGTCAACAAACCACCGGGATTTCCGCGCAAATCTAAGACGTAACTATCAACTTGCTGACCGTTCAAATCGCGGATCGCTCGCCGCATTTGATCGGAAGCGTGTGCGCTGAACTCTCGCAATTTGATATAACCAACACGCCGAGAACCTTCTTGCTTGAGGGTGTATTTGACCGTTGGCACTTCAATAGTGGCTCGTGTCAGGTTGACATTCATTTCTCTTTGACCCTGACGTGCAAGCCGCAAGGTTATAGCAGTACCCGCTTTGCCGCGAATCAGCTTAGAAGCGTCTTCTACTTTCAGGTCATGTGTGGGTTTGCCGTCAATTGCTACAATCTCATCACCGGCTTTGACACCTGCTTTGAGTGCTGGCGAATTTTCTATAGCTTCCACAACGGTGAGTCGCTTGGTTTTTTCATTCAGTTCCATCCGAATGCCAATCCCAGAGACTTCGCCAGATGTTTGGCTGGTTAGGGCATCATACTGTTTCGGGTCCATGAACCGAGTGTAAGGATCGCCCAATTTTTTTAAAGCTTCCCGGATGGCTATATAAGCTTCGTCACGAGAAGAATAATTTTTACTTAAAAGGCTTTGTCTAGTTGCTTGCCAATCTTGTTGATTAAATTTGCCATCAACGTATTCACGATTTACTAATTGCCACACTTGGTCTACAATCGCTTTTGGGCTATCTTGTAAGGCGGCGCGGACGGAGCGACACCACGCTTGACCGAACACAGACAAAGTTGCTGTTGTGGCGATCGCTCCACCAATCAAGGCTACTTGGAGCGGCGAGGAACGTTTCGCAGATTGGTTCATGTATATAAGCTGGAATAATTGTGTTATTGACAGTTTAGCAATCTGGCTTTCCAGGAAATTTACCAGAAATTTATCGGTTTTGTGCTTAGAAAGCTACAATTCCTTCATAATTTTGCCCTTTAAATTCGGCGGTGGCACTGCGTTACTTTTTAACAATTATCCTTCCGTTTGTCATCTCTTTCCGGAAGGTTAATCTTAATTGTTGACACCTTGTCAGTGTAGTCCTCTCACCCTCAATTACTTTTAATAAGATAGCACTAGCTCATCCTTAAGTGTATGTCTGTAGGACGATATCCAAATTAGCTCTTTTTGCGTGTGCCATGAGACGTATTTTGACAACAAAAAAACATTCATTGAAGATAGGATAAAAATCAGCAACATGTGGCAAATGTTACAAAAATTCGCTCTGAGTTTATGTGCTGTGTTGGCTATTTGGCTGATTTTTATCACTATAACCTTACTTAATGCATCATCCTCGCCAGTTGATGGCTTTTTTGTGCTTGGTGGCAGCATTACAAGAGAAATTTATGTTGCCCAACAAGCAAAACAATCTCCCGAAACGCCGATTTTAATTTCTCGTGGTTCACCAGACCCTTGTATTTGGCTGATTTTTCAACGAGAAGTAGCACCAATACAAAATGTTTGGTTAGAAAATTGTGCCGATTCCACCTTTGAAAATTTCTATTATGGTATTCCAATTTTGCGGCGTCTGGGAGTGCATAAAGTCATGCTTATTACTTCCCAAACTCACTTACCAAGAGCCAAATGGTTAGGACAAATTCTCTTAGGTGCTAATGGTATTTGGGTAGAACCTGTGATTGTTGAGGAAAAAGGTATTCCCGGTAATCAGGAATCTTGGTTGAAAACGGGAGCGGATGTAACGCGCAGTATATTTTGGGCAGGTTTAAGTCAATTTATTCAGCCAGAATGTTCAAGTGTGACTAGACTACCTGAAGTGAATATGCAAGATTGGCAGCAACGCGGTTTTCGGTGCGAACGGCAGGGTAATTTGGGGAGATGAGGAGTGGGGAGTAGAGACGCTCCGGTTCCTCGCGTCTGTGGAAAGTAGAGACGCGATTAATCGCGTCTCTACAAAAGTGGGGGAGATGGAGGGATTTTACAGCTACTAATAATGAATAATTAAGCACTGAGAAATGCCGATCGCTCTGGTATTGTTTAAAATAAGCCTGGATTAGATATGCTTGCAGGTAAACTATGGCAGAAATTCGGTTGGCGATTGAGGGTGAAGATGCGATCGCTGCAACAGAGGAGCTTTTGGCAATTCCCGGTATATCTGGTAGCTATAAGGTTAGTTCAGAAGCACCGGAAAGAGAGGGAGTAGTCGCAACTGTTGCTAGCATCGTTGGTATTGTTGGGGGAACGATCGCTATTGCTGAACAAATCCGCAAGTGGTATCAAGAGTATAAACAGAAACAATCTGGTAAAAGAATTGAAAAGGTGTTGATTGTGGGACGTAATGGCAGACGACTTCTTTTAGAAGATGCAACTTTGGAAGAGATTCGCCAAATTTTAGAAGAGTGAAGATAAAAGAACCCCACCCCGCATTTGAATCGCGCAAACGCTCCCCTCCCCGCTTGCGGGGAGGGGTTAGGGGTGGGGTTCCGAGTATTATGGTAATCAACAGAAGATAAATATTCTCCGAAATCGAGGGTGATAGACTTGAGGTAAATGCTGAAGTCTCAAAGTTGTAGAGCAGGAATGTGCAAACCCTCCACCTTGACCTGAAGTCAGTTGCTGATAATTACGTAGAGTTACGTTACTTTATTGATAATCCCAACCAGTATCAAAAGCGATCGCTTGCTCTGACAGAAATCGCCGATTTGATTAAGTTGGCTGAGAGAGATTATTATGTTTCGGATTTACCAGAGGATTATACAGTAACTGGGCAGCGGTTGTATAACTGGTTGGATGGGAGCGATCGCTGGCTGCAACCCTTGCTGGATAAGTATCGGCATCAGGGGATCGTTTTAGCGATCAGCACGCCTGTAGAGACGCGATTAATCGCGTCTCTACACCATCTGCCTTGGGAAGTGTTGCACGATGGTAATGGCTTTTTGGTGCAGCGTGTCCCGGCTATTGTCCCGGTGCGGTGGGTGTCAGATAGTACGGTAAAAAAATTGACAATTGTAGGGGAAGCAGAAAACCGGGCTTTGCAAGTTGTGTTTATGGCGACTTCGCCTCTGGATGTCAAACCTGTGCTGGATTTTGAGGGAGAGGAAGCACGGATTCTCGAAGCGACAAAGCGGCAACCTTTAGCATTGACGGTGGAAGAAAGCGGCTGTTTGTCGGAGTTGGGTTATTTAGTTGATGGTTACGACAGGGATTATTTTGATGTTTTACACCTGACGGGTCATGCTACTTTACAAGATGGGCAACCCCGCTTTATTACAGAAACCGCAACAGGTGAAGCTTACTATGCCAGTGCTGGAGATATCGCCCAAGAATTACAATTTCGACTGCCGAAACTCATCTTTCTCTCTGGTTGTCGCACTGGGCAAGCTGGCAATGCGGGTTCTGTGCCGTCAATGGCTGAAGAGTTGCTGAAATCGGGTGCAAAAGCGGTTTTGGGTTGGGGTCAAAAGGTTTTAGATCCTGATGCTACAGCCGCAGCTGCTGCATTGTATGAGGAATTGTCTGCGGGGAAGCAAATCACCGAAGCTCTTGCTAGTACTTACCAAGCATTAATTAAGAACAACGCGCCGGATTGGCATTTATTGCGGCTGTATGCAGCAGGCAATTTACCAAGTTCATTAGTTACACCTTTGCGGACTCGTGGACGGAAACCAGCACCAGCGCTTTCTGTTTCTACCCAATTTTTAGACCCTGCGGGTAAGGTGAAAGTCCCGACGCGGGAAAGTTTTGTTGGTCGTCGCCGGCAGTTGCAAAGTTGTTTAAGGGTGCTGACACAATCAACTGATGAAGTTGGGGTGTTGATTCATGGCATGGGGGGTTTGGGTAAAAGTAGTTTAGCAGCTAGGCTTTGTGACAGACTAGCGAATTTTGAGCGTGTTGTTTGGGTAGGGAGAATCGATGAAGCTAGTTTGGTGAGTCGTTTGGCTGAAAAGTTGGATGACAACGAACAACGCAAAAGCTTACAAAATTACGATGAAGCGATCGCTCTTTATCAACAAGTCCTGGCTATCGATGAACAAATCGGCAATGTCCAAGGTAAGGCAGCGACGTTGTACGAAATGGGGAAACTCAAAGCCGATAAAGGAGAAATAGAGGAAGCGATCGCTCTTTATCAACAAGTCCTGGCTATCGATGAACAAATCGGCGATGTCCAAGGTAAGGCAGCGACGTTGTACGAAATGGGGAAACTCAAAGCCGATAAAGGAGAAATAGAGGAAGCGATCGCTCTTTATCAACAATCCCTTGCTATCACTGAACAAATCGGCAATGTCCAAGGTAAAGCAGCGACGTTGCACCAATTCGGGATACTCAAAGCCAATACAGGAGAAATAGAACAAGCGATCGCCCTTTATCAACAATCCCTTGCCCTCAATGAACAAATCGGCGATGTCCAAGGTAAGGCAGCGACGTTGCAGTGTTTGGGGACACTCAAAGCCAATAGAGGAGAAATAGAAGAAGCGATCGCTCTTTATCAACAATCCCTTGCTATCACTGAACAAATCGGCAATGTCCAAACTAAGGCAGCGACGTTGTGGTGGTTAGGACATATAGCAGAAGAACAGGGCGATTACAATCAAGCTTTAGATTATTTGCAGCCAGCCTTGGAGATATTGCAGCGTATCCAATCTCCTGATGCTGAGAGATTGGGGCAAGCTGTAGAGAGAGTGCAAGATTTAATTCGTAATTAAAAAAGTCAGAATTTAATTTGGCTTTTCAGGTTGGCATCTGTCGCCTATTTTGAAGAATTGGTGTAAGCGATCCGCCTATTTTGCGTTAAGCTGACTCATTAAAGAGCCTTTTAACCTCATTAAAGAGTCTTTTAACCTCATTAAAGAGCCTTTGATACTCATTAAAGAGCCTTTGATACTCATTAAAGAGTCTTTGATACTCGTTCATCTCCCTCAAAGACTCGTTCATCTCTCTCAGATACTCGTTCATCTCTCTCAAAGACTCGTTCATCTCCCTCAAAGACTCGTTCATCTCCCTAAAAGACTCGTTCATCTCTCTCAGAGACTCGTTCATCTCTCTCAGAGACTCGTTCATCTCCCTAAAAGACTCGTTCATCTCTCTCAGAGACTCGTTCATCTATCTCAGAGACTCGTTCATCTCCCTAAAAGACTCGTTCATCTCTCTCAGAGACTCGTTCATCTCCCTAAAAGACTCGTTCACCAGTTTTTCAGACTTGTGCCTGGGTTATCATAGCTGGCAGTCGATATAATTCAGCGTAGAGACGCGATTCATCGCGTCTTCTAATCGTCGATAGAGACGCGATAAATCGTCGTCTCTACATTTAAACGATTCATATCATGTCCGCTTGATTACTTATTAAACCCGGAGAACCCCACCCCTTAATCCCCTCCCCGCTTGCGGTCCGGGGAGACAAAGCACAGCTTTGGCGGGGTGGGGTGCAGTGTGTGGGAATCATAACTAATTATCCGGGCTTGATATCATCGGGTCTTGAAATCGTCGATAGAGACGCGATAAATCGTCGTCTCTACATTTAAACGATTCATCGCGTCTTCTCTAAGAAAGAGGTCTATTCGCGATCGCCATAATTGTAGATAAAGGAACTTCCGCAAAATACTCACGTTGAAATTGTTCTTCTCGCACTGCGGCTAAAAATTGTTCAACCGCAGCATCGGCTACTGTTTCGGCAATATTGGTAGAATGCAAGCTCATTTGCAAGTTACGATCAACTCGAGTGATTGAGAATCCTAAGCATTTTAAAGCTCTAAATCCAAAATACAAGGTTTGGTCTTTAATGCCGAGTTTTTCTAAAAGCTGTACGCGAGTAACTGTTTCATTTGTGCGACTGAGATATTTAGCAATTCCCACAAGGGTGAGCCAAATTTGCTCAGGTTGTTGGTTTTCAGGTTTAGACCAAGCGATCGCTAGTTGTTGTTGATTGTAAAGCGATCGTCTTAACCACACTCTTAAATCATCCCAGCTTGTAGGGCACTCTTTAACTAAAAGTGCTGAGTCTTCTTTAGTAGGCACATTTCGCCAATCTACTATCAGTGCTGAGGAGTTAACTGCGTGCTGAAATATTGAGTTTTCACTTTTACGCACCGCAATTAATCTGATTTCATAGCGCTTCTTGAAGGTGTTGTAATCTAATTCAGCGATGCAATCACACCTTCCCATCGGTAATTCATCTTTATAGTGTCCCCACCAAATCCCAGGAAAACTGCTTCTAATAGAATCATCCCGAATTTCAAAATCTGTTTTAATATACTGTACCTTTTTCCCCCGCGAATCTTGCTGATTGCGATTCCAAGAATTTTCAAACCAGCAATTTTGAATTAGCAGTTTTGGTACAGGGTTTCCCATTCCGCAAGGTTCAAGTAATTTCAGTTCATAAAATAACTCTTTACCCAAGTCTGCTACCGTTACTGCCAAGTCTGCTTGTATTGTTGCTGTCAGGGTTGCACCACCTAAAGTTTGCCGCAAGCGTTGATTAATCGCTTCTGTAAATAAAGGAATATTCTCCACCGGCAAACTCAAACCCGCTGCAAAGGGATGTCCCCCAAAGCGATGTAACAAATGTGCTTGGTCTTTTACCAATTGATACAAGTCAACTGAGTTTACCGAACGAGCAGAACCTCTTGCGAGAGGAGGGGGGGAGGGGGAGAGCGGGAGAGGGGGAGCAGAGGGGAGGGGGAGATGGGGAGAAAGAAGAATTGTCCTCCTTGTCCCCTTGTCTCCTTGTCCCCTTGTCTCCTTGTCCTCCTTGTCCTCCTTGTCCTCCTTGTCCCCTTGTCCCCCTGTCTCCTTGTCCTCTATTCCCACACCCTCTGTACTCAACAAAATCGTCGGTCGTCCTGTCTCTTGTGCTACTTGCCCAGCAACTAAACCTAAGACGCCAACTGCCCATTGGGGATCTTCTAAAACGATGACGCTGGCGGTTGATAAGTCTAACTGGGTAAGCTTTTGAGTTACTTGTTGGGCAACGTCTTTCTGTAAAGATTTGCGTCTACTGTTTGCTAGTTCTGTTTCTTCTGCTAGTTTATTGACGCGCTTTTCGTCGCGACTAGTCAGTAGTTCTACGCAAAAAGAGGCATCGCCTTGAATGCGGCTGACAGCGTTAATTCGTGGACCCAAACCAAAGGAAATATCTGTAGGGCGATCGCCACTTTTCTGGCATAATTCTAATAATCGCCCTACCCCCGGACGCCTTCTGGTTGCTGGTGGCTGTTTAAAGTCTTCTTGCAGTCTTTGAATTCCTAACTGCGCTAAATAACGACAATCTCCACTTAGCTGCACTAAGTCTGCAATTAAGCCCACTGCCACTAAATCTAATAAATCTTCTAGCGGTTGTTGAGGTACTTTCGGTAAGCTTTGATAAAGCGCTTCAACCAACTTGTAAGCTACCGCGACACCAGAAAGATAAAATAATGGATGTGTATTTGCTAGATAGCGGGGATTGATAATTGCTGTAACTGGTGGGCGTTCAGCGGGTAATGTGTGGTGGTCTGTAACAATAATATCTATGCCTTGTTCTTTAGCATAAATTATTTCACTGATATTTGTGCTGCCAGTGTCGCAAGTAACTATTAATTTGCAACCTTGTTTTACAAGCTTATCAATGCCTTGATTGTTGAGTCCGTGGGATTCTGTTATCCGGTTAGGAATGTAGTAATTTAAGTGCGTATTCTGTTCAAAAAACTCTCCTAAACCATCCCACAGCACCGCAGTTGAGGTGATACCATCTGCATCAAAGTCTCCCCAAATAACGATTTTTTCCTTTTCATCCCGCGCTTGTTTGAGGCGTCTGACAGCTAAGAGCATTTCTTCGCCAAACTCAAACGGACTCGCAGGTTGATAAGCTTGAGGGTTGACAAAATCAGCTAATTGTGTTTCTTCCTTGATGCCTCGTTGCCATAATAACTGCGCTGCGTAATGTCCGCTTTTATTGGGGGTGTAATGTTTTACCGCTTCGATGAACCATTCTGGCGGTTGTTCAGTTGCGACAATATTCCACTGCTGTTGCATCTAAAATAAATTAAAAATTAAGAATGTAAAAAGTAGAGTCAGGATACTTCTCCTAACTCCTAATTGCATGAGTCTAAATCGGACTTTGTTCGTCAGTTGTTTGAGGTTCGTTGACGAGGGGATTGAGGACTACTTCATTACCAATTGCATCAGGTTTGCGTGCGCGAATGGCGGGACGCGATCGCCTATAACCCGCTCTTTCTGCTTTTTGATGCTCATAATCAATTAGTCTGCCATAATAATCGTGCTTGCTTAAATTCATCGACAAGAAAATATGCTGGCGGATATTTCCAAAACCTTTGCGGTTAAAAAACTTCACTGCTGGTATATTTGTCGGATCGGTGTCTACCAACATAAACCGCGCTCCATCTTCAATCATGCGTGCGACAACTTTATCAACCAGCTTGTCAGCGACTCCGCGACGCTGAAATTTAGGATTAACTCCTAGCCAGAGAATATAACCGTAAGTCCAAGATGCTTTGGTGATGATAGTTCCCAAAATAAATCCGGCTACTTCCTCATCGATTTCCGCAACCAAACAGTATTCTGGATCTGTGTTGTAAAGTCCAATCACCTCCCATTCATCCCAAGTACGGTATAAATATGGGTATAATTCGCTAGTAAATAACTTTTCCCCCAAGTGGTAAATGGGGGCAATGTCATCAATTCCTAATTCGCGGACATAAACCGCATCAAATTCGTCGAAGGTCATATAATTTGGGGCATTGGGCATTGGGAATTGAGCATCGGGCATTGGGCATGGGGGAGGCAGTGCGTTGGACGGGTTCCCCGGCTTGTTCGCGCAGCGTCTCCGTAAGGAGAAGCATCTGCCGTCATGGGGCATTGGGCATTGGGCTTTTCCTTTTTCCCCTTTCCCATGAGTCCCTTTTCCCTTTCCCCGTCTTTAAAATCCCTAGTCCCTAGTCCTTTTATAAAGTTACTTCCTGAATGGTAGCGAGATTAAGTAGAGTCTTGTCTATACTAGAAGCAGAATTTGCCGCAGATATTACATCAGTCGATATTTGTGTGCGATCGCATCGAGTGGCAAATTGACAATATTCACAAGCTTTGTTACCTTCTGCTACTTGCGGAAATTGTTCTCCGTGTTGATAACGTTCTAACCAATTAGTTAACTTGTTTAATAGCTGATTTAGCTTCTTTGCGGTTTGTTCATGTGCGGCAGTATTGTAACTAAATTTAATACTTTGCGGTTTGCCTTCAGATTGCACAAACCAGTAAGTCATAGAAATATTTTCTGGCGGGTATTCGCTGGTTTGCGCCAATACATACATATAAAGACGTGTCTGCCAATTTTTTTCTAACTTGCGCTTGTTTGGCGGTTTGGGATAAGTTTTCCAATCGAGAATTTGCGCTTGCAGGTTATCTGCAATCAATAAATCATATATAACTGTGAGCAGATAATTTTGAACTTGCAGAGTGCGATAATGTTCGCTCTCGCGGAAAGCGTCACTATCAGCAGAAGTTAAAATCTCTGGTGCTGCATTGGCAAAAGCCGACATCCAGCTTTGTAGTTGCGCGTCTTCTTGCAGAAAACTGTCTATTGGCAAACCCATTTCTTGCTGCTGCATTAGCCGGTGAAAGCGACTACCTAAAGTTTGCCGTTCTTGGTGTTCTGGATCTAAGGGAGAATTTAATTGTTGTAAATAGGTATGTTGAAACTGACGGGGACAACGTTCTAGTAAGTTAAGTTGCCCTTGAGAAAGTCGCAGTAGTTGAGGTTGAGTTGAAAGCATGATTTTATTTTAGGAGATTGGCAATAACCTTCGCGCTCCAATTCCTAATCCAACCGTGCAAGCGTCAAGTTTCTCGTTCCCAGTCTTTGGCTGGGAATGCTTTTTTTCGAGGCTCTGCCTCGAAGGAAATTAATGGAGGCAGAGCCTCCTCTATCTGCATTCCAATGCGGAGCATAGGAACGAGAATAATGCCCATTAAACAATTGCCAAGCGCAAAAAATAAAAGGTAAAAGGTAAAGAATAATTCCGTCCATCCTTTTTCCTTTTACCTTTCTATGTACCTGATGCTTATTTAATGTTAGCCTTTGTATCTCGCACTGCGGCAAAGAAAAATAATCCGGTGAGGGGAATGCTCAACGCCAAAATGATTGCGGTTGTTTGCATACCTAAATCGGGTTGTCCGGAAGAGAGTTCAAAAACTGAACCGACTGCGGCGATCGCTGTTATACAACAACCAGCTAAAAACAGTCCGCTTTTTGGAGTCATCATCATGGTTCACACCACCTTATGCTACTGGTTTCACAGCTTGGTAGGAGAAGCCATGCTTGGATAACTCCTCATTCAACGTCAGAGAATTTTCTACCCGATCTACAAATAATACACCGTTGAGGTGATCGATCTCGTGCTGAATGCAGCGTCCGAGTAAATCGTTTGCTTTTAATGTCCGAGGACGCCCATACTCATCTTTGTATGCAACTTCCACAACTTCTGGACGCTTCACATCTATATAAACGTTGGGAATGCTCAAACATCCTTCTTGAGCTACGCTAATATCGCGGCTTACCTGTTTAATTGTCGGGTTAATCAAAATCAGTGGGGGATTAGCTGCGTTATCTGGTTCGCAGTCGATGACAATTAGTTGTTTGTTAATTGCAACTTGGGGTGCAGCCAAACCAATGCCATCTTTACTGTACATTGTTTGTAGCATTTCGCGGACGATTTGGCGAAGTTCGTCATCTACTTTTGCAATGCGCTTGGCTGGTTGACGCAAAACGCGATCGCCTAGATAGTGAAGTTCTAAAGGCGGATTTTTTAACTTTTTTTTCTCAACAGAAATGCAAGGAGGCATGTTTCTCTATGGCTAGATTGAACAATAGTGCTACTACTTCAATTCTATCAATCTCAGCCAAATACCCTCTAAATGATTCGGTAATCACTCTTCGGGATAAATAGATTGTCTATGGTATCTATATTAGTGGATACAAAAAATTATTTTTTTCAACTCCAGCACTGTTGTGGTGGAGTTTGTTAATGGAAATTTTACAAATGAATCAAAAGCGTCTCTCTACTGGAATACGAGGTTTTGACGAAGTTCTTCATGGCGGTTTTATCCCAGGTAGAGCTTATTTGGTGCGCGGCGGTGCCGGTTCTGGTAAAACGACACTGGGGCTGCACTTTCTCTCAGTGGGTGTAGCTAACGACGAACCGAGTATGTATATAACTTTCGGAGAACCCGCAGAACAAATCAAAAGTAATGGTGCGGAAATTGGGTTAAACACCGAAGCGATGCACTTTTTGGATCTCAGCCCATCTGCCGAATTTTTCAGCCAAATGCAAACTTATGATATTTTCTCACCAGCTGAGGTAGAGCGAGAACCAACTACTCAAAAATTAATTGAGTCTCTGGATACGATTAAACCCCAGCGAGTATTTTTGGATGCGATCACCCAGTTCCGCTATATGTCCACTGACGCTTTCCAGTTTCGCAAACAAGTGCTTTCATTTATGCGCTTTTTGTTAGAAAGTGGTGCGACGGTAATTTTCACTTCTGAAGCTAGTCGATCTGCTCCGGATGAAGATTTACAATTTATGAGCGATGGTGTGATTCACCTGTACAACTCTAGCAAAGGCAGGACGCTTCAAGTTACCAAGTTTCGCGGTTCTGATTTCCGCACTGGTTTTCATGCGGTGCGCTTAACCGACCAAGGAATGCGACTTTTTCCGCGTCTGCAACCAGAAAATTACAAACGCGAATATACTAATCAGGCTGTTGCTTCTGGTGTGCCAGAATTAGATCAACTGCTCCACGGTGGTTTAGAGCGCGGGACGGTGACTCTTTTAACTGGTCCTACTGGTGTGGGCAAAACTACTATCGGACTTCAGTTTATGAAAGAAGCTGCCGGAAGAGGAGAGCGATCGGTAGTTTACACCTTTGAGGAAACCGAAGAAACTCTGGTGGCTCGTTCGGAAAGCGTTAATATTCCGGTTCACGCTATGATTAAATTCGGCACGCTGTCAGTTGTGCCAGTCGAGCCATTGCACTTAAGCGCCGATGAATTCGCTAGTTTGGTGCGTGAAGAGGTAGAAGAGAGACAAGCCCGGATTGTGATGATTGATAGCGTTGCAGGCTATCGACTGTCGATGCGTGGTGACAACTTGGTAACTCACCTGCACGCTTTATGCAAGTATTTGCAAAATATGGGTGTGACAGTGATTGTGGTTAACGAGATCGAATACATCACCGGTGAATTTCGAGCAACTGATCTTGGGATCAGTTACATTGCAGATAATATCATTTTCCTGCGCTACTTAGAAATTAAAGGAGAAATGCGGAAAGCGATCGGCGTTTTGAAGAAACGCTTGTCTGACTTTGAAAAAAGCTTACGCGAAATTGAGCTAACTCGCTACGGTATTAAAGTAGGTAGACCACTCAGCAAACTTAGAAAAATTCTCAGCGGCACTCCCGAATGGGCGGATAATTATGATGGGGAAGAATGAGCGAAAAACCCCTGATTTTAACCGTAGGCAGCAACTGCCGCAATGTCGAATTACTTAACCAATTTTTAAATAAAGAAGGATATCAAACCATTGGCGTTAGTAATTTGGAGGAATTAGATCGCCAATTAAGAGAATTATCGGAAATTAAGTTAGTTATGTTAGATATTGCTGGTTTTGATCGCACTATCTGGGAACGCTGCGAACAACTGCAAAATCAACAAATCCCCTTTTTGGTTATTTCGCCTAAACAAAGCGCTACAATTCAACTCCAAAGCCTTGCTCACGGCGCTAGGAGTATGCTGGTTAAGCCGCTTGTAATGCAACAATTATTAGCGTTGATTAAGAGTCTATTAGGAGAATAAATATGTGCAAGATTTTGCTAATTATAGAACATAAAGAGAATCGCCGCTTACTATCAGAGTGGTTGGAAACACGATACGAAGTATTTTCACCTGATTTTGATGATGAATTGCCTAGCTTGCAACAATCTTTTGATTTATGTATTTTATGCGGTAGAGCATTGGATCGATATGGTCATTGGTTACAAGGGACTAAAAAAGCTCAAGAACCATTATTTTTACCTTTTCTATTAGTTACATCCCGCCAAAATGTGGGGATGGTAACTCGTCATTTATGGCGCACTATTGATGAACTGATTATCACTCCTGTGGAAAAGGTAGAATTGCAAGCGCGGGTAGAAATGCTGTTTCAAAGACGAAAATTGTCTTTAGAACTAAAACTTGCTAACGAAAATCTCCAAGAAATCAACGAAATAAAAACCCGTTTTATCTCAATCGCTTCCCATGAGATTCGTAATCCACTACATACAATTTCAGCTTATGCACAAATACTCCTCCACCGCTCTAGCAAGAAATTAGCTGAAGAAAGAAAGCAGGAATTTTACGAAAAAATTAAAGCTTATGTGAACAAAATTACAGATATTTTAGATGATATATTATTGCTATCGAGAGGAGAATTAGGAAAGCAACAATCAAATATAATTGAAATTAATTTAACTTCTTTGTGCGAACAAATTATTCAAGAAACTAAATTTTTCAGTAATAATATAATTAATTTTTATGCAGAAGATAAATATATAAATGCTTGTCTTGATGAAAAGCTATTACGACATATTCTTAGTAACTTGCTGACAAATGCCATTAAATATTCACCTAAAGGTAGTCCAATTGATTTGGAATTAATTTCTAATGACGAAGAGGTAATTTTTCATATTAAAGATAAAGGTATTGGCATTACTCCAGAAGACCAACAGCATCTTTTTGAGTCATTTTATCGTGCCAGTAATGTTGGAAACATTCCCGGTACTGGTTTGGGATTAGCGATCGTCAAGCAGTCTGTAGACTTACATGGTGGTAAAATTGCAGTTAAGAGTGAACTAGGGGTAGGAACTACTTTTACTGTTACATTGCCAATAGGCAATACTCAAAAAGAAAATGTGCCTATACAAGAAGAGAACCCTGACGAATCGAATTCGCGGTTATACAAACAAAGTTCGCCTAGCTAACTTCTGAATAATTCCCAGCGCCAATTATATCATGTACCGTCATATAACTAGCGGTAAGTTCGTAGTAAGGACTGAAATCATTATATTTATAAGATAAGGACTGAAGTCCTTACTACAAAAATCTTTTATTATGGGTAATTAAACTGACATGAGATGATATTGATTTTTATAAACTGCTAGCTTGTCAAGCAGAAATTATGGTTCATCTGACAATAATTCATCACTTGTTGCTGTCATTACTTGCTTATTGTTTGCTTGATTGATAAATGCTAAAGCTTTTACCTGTTCTAATGCTTGAGCTTTATCCACAGGCGATAATTGATTATTATTTTCGATCCGTTTTTGTAATTGAGCAACAAGTGCTGTGATTCCAGATGTATCTGCTTGTTGAGAACCTGGAGTATCATTCATAATATTTGCAACATCGCCACTAATTTTCCCAATAACTCCTTGGTTGTTCACATCGCCAAGTGCGATAATTATTACATCAGCTTCGGGATTAATATTGATTCCGCTATCTTCAGGCATAATTTCTCCTTTTAACTAAGTTAGGATTTACGTACAACTTTTATTGTCATGAGTCGCGCTACACTCATTCATGACATATTTTGGTTAAATTGCGTTAATTTTCAAAGGTAAATTAAAAATAAGTGGCAGTCATAATGAGACAATTAAGCTCTGGGATGTCAGTGCGGGTGACTGCGTAAAAACGCTCAAAGCTGACAGGCTATACCAAGGCATGAATATTACACGTATTACAGCCTTAACAGAGGCGATTATTGCCACACTCAAAGAGCTTGGTGCAGTATCCACGCTCCTAAGTTAATCACTCCTGACGCATCTGCACCCTAAAAGGGTGATGGCGCATGGTGTAAGGTATGAGGAGTCAGAAAAATGGCAAAGAGAAATATAAAAAAAATAGGTTGTAACAAACTGTACTAAAATATCCGCTAACATCCGTTAACCTAATTGAAGCCATAAATGTAATTCAGGCTACATAAAAATGCGCCTAGAGCAGTTGCAAGCCTTTCTAGCGATCGCAGAAACTGGCAGCTTTCAACAAGCAGCGAGAAAATGTGGTGTCACCCAATCAACTATCAGTCGCCAAATTCAAGCACTAGAAGCAGATTTGGGCTTAGAATTGTTTCACAGAACAGGACAAGCAAAACTGACTCTGGGGGGTGAACGGATGCTACCCCGTGCCCGCAAAATTTGCTTCGAGTGGCAAACTGTCACTCACGAGTTAGCAGATTTAGTCGCAGGAAAGCAGCCAGAACTTTGTATCGCTGTAATTCACTCGCTGTGCGCTTATTACTTACCACCAATTCTGCAAAAATTTTGTCATAAATATCCAGATGTGCAATTGCGCGTGACATCATTAGGAAGCGATCGCGCTTTAAAAGTCCTTAAAGATGGGCTGGTGGATCTGGCAATTGTCATGAATAATCGCTTTCTCACCACCGCTAGAGAAATGGTTGTAGAAACGCTATTTGATGAACCTATAGAATTACTCTGTTGTGCCAATCATCCCATAGCACAACACGATCACGTTCCTTGGTCAGAAATAATTCGTTATCCCCAAGTAGTTTTTAAAGATGGTTATGGGATGCAACGCTTAGTGCAGGATAGATTTGAGCGCTTAGAAGCCACACTTCAAGCAGTTTTAGAGGTAAATACTTTAGATGCCTTCCGGGGAGTGGTACGTCAAGGAGAACTAGTAGCTTTGCTACCTCACTCTGCATTAGTTGAAGCACGTCTTGATCCCACCCTTGCAGTTCGCTCCTTAGCCTGCAATGCTAACACTACTTTGCCTGACAATTCTAGTTTAACTCGTCGGGTTGTCATGGTAACAACTGGCGATCGCCTGCAAATTCCACCTATTCAGTACTTTTGGCAATTGGTGCAGGAACATATACCACAACAGTTTGATTCATTAAAGCGATCGGCTTGTTAATAGATAGTTATTAATCCATAGCCCAAAGTCTATAGTCCAAAAATCTTAACTGTTAACTCTTGACTTTTAACCATTGACTCTTGACTCTTAATTTTTATGAGCAATATATTCAGAGAATTACTAAAGAAAGTAGGCAGCGGAAACCACACAGGCGAAAATTTAACTCGTGCTGAAGCAGCTTCAGCAACAAAGATGATGTTGCTGGGTGAAGCGACACCAGCGCAAATCGGCGCTTTTTTAATTGCCCACCGCATCAAACGTCCCACGGGGGAAGAGTTAGCGGGAATGTTAGATGCTTACGAAGAACTAGGACCACTACTGCAAAATATTAATTCTGCGCGTCCAGTGATAGTTTTAGGCATACCTTATGATGGCAGAACCCGCACCGCACCCATCAGCCCGGTGACGGCTTTACTGTTAGCTTCTGCGGGGCAATCAGTGGTGATGCATGGTAGCGATCGCCTGCCGACAAAATACGGTCTACCCTTGGTAGAAATTTGGCAGAAGTTAGGAGTTGATTGGGCTACACTTCCATTAGAAAAAACTCAGCAAGTCTTTGAAAGAACAGGCATCGGCTTTGTTTATACACCTCGACATTTTCCCTTAACTAATAGTATTTGGGAATACCGCGACCAATTAGGCAAACGTCCACCCTTTGCCACAATGGAGTTAATTTGGTGTCCTTATGCTGGTGATGCTCACATTATTGCTGGGTTTGTCCATCCTCCTACAGAAGCTATGTTTCAACAAGCTTTGACACTACGAGGAGTAAGCAAATTTACATTAATAAAGGGATTAGAAGGTAGTTGCGATTTACCGCGCGATCGCACTGCAATCATCGGCTTATCTGCACCGTCAGCACCGCAACAAGAAGGATTAACAGCGATAGAAAGATTGCTTCTTGCCCCGCGTGACTACGGCTTTACTACCAAGAATGTACCCCTTGAAACCACTGAAGAATTGGTAGCAGATATGCAAAACGTATTCAGTGGAAAACCTTCCGAACTGATGCAAACAGCCTTATGGAATGGCGGGTTTTATTTATGGCGCAGTGGTATTTGTTCAGATATGCAAGCGGGTATAATTAAGGCAGAAGAATTATTTACCAATGGTGCAGTAGCGGCAAAACTTCAAGAACTTACTCAGATAGTAAATTCTGTTTCCTCATCGGTATATCATATGATGTCCTTAGAATCACACAGATTGTAGAGACATTCCGGCGGAACGTCTCTACGACGGTTGCGGTGTTTTTATTACTGTTAATTTAACAAACATCATATCAGGTAGTTTAAGCGGTAAAATTAATATTGTCATAAGTGTCAAACTCTCTGTAAATTTGTTACTTGAGAGGAATATCGCACATGAGCAAAATAGAAATCCGGCGATTAAACTTTGATTTTTCCGCAAATAGTGAGAGATATTGGTTTAACCAAAGTGTTTTCAAAACTCACTTGTTTAATAGCATTACAATTTTCATTCCGGAAATTGAAAAATATCTGATTCTCAACGTCAAAAAAAGAATCAATTTTATTGACAATCCGCAACTCAAACAACAAGCTCAAGCTTTTATATGTCAAGAAGGGCAACACTTGTACCAGCATACAAAATTCTGGAATATTTTACACGCTTCAGGCTATAAATTCGATACTTATCTTCGCTGTGAACAGACTATTCTTTTTGATATTCTGGAACGGCAAATAAGTCTTAATTTAAATTTAGCCATTGCTGCCGGAATTGAACATTTAACAACTTTGATGGCTGAGTTTGCTTTAGAAACTGACTTATTTGCTGAAGCCGAACCAGAGTTAAAGCAACTTTTTGAATGGCACGCATTAGAAGAAATTGAACACAAAACAGTTTTATATGATGTGCTGCAAAATGCAACTAATAATTACTTCTTGCGCCAAGTGGGTATGTTTCTAGCCCACATTTTGATTTTATCGTTATTAAATTTGGGTTTAGCGATACTGTTATATCAAGACAGAAAACTCTTCGATAGAAAAGTTTGGCAAGAATTAATTGAGTTTTGGATTACTAAAGATAAATTTTTGTACAAAGCACTATTTAACGCCAGAAATTATCTGAGAAAGGACTTTCATCCTTCACAATCATAATAATCTGCTCTTGATTGACAAAGTAAAAGTCTGAAGGCGCAAAAAGGTGCTTTGGAAGAGGTATATTACTTTCCGGGACAACTAGCAGAAGTAGATTCTAATCCTTGGGGAGTGTCACTGGGCGATTGTGCAATTAGCGTTACTTCACCCTTGCCGTTGAACACCCAACCAGTAGCAGGTACTATGACAATGCGATCGCTCTTTTTTCCTTGAGTCCGCACTTTTGGAGTAGTATTTGACACTTTGCGATTTTCTGTGCTGCCAATGCTTGTCAGCCGAGTATCTGACCATACTACATCACCGCTAAGGAAATCGTCTGGACTGGGGGGTAAACCACCACGTCCGGTAACAATAAATTGACTACCACCATTCGCAGTCAAAGCCCCACAGCTAGAGGCAACTAACCTGGTAGGTTCTAGCAGACCTGCGGGTAAGGTAATTAAACCACGACTAGGGTCTACATCTAATGTGTTGATCCTCACAGTACCAGGAAAGCCAAATTCCGAGCTAGCATCAATGTCATTGGTGGTATTTTCGGGAGTTGCTTTTCGCTCTTCAATGCCGAAAATGCCCTGAGATGTAATATCTATTTTGCCACCTTGACCTTGAAAAGCATTAGCAATGATGTCATTGTTTTGCCCAGGAACCGCAACAATAAAACCGTTTGCAGCATCAATATCAATGTTACCGCCGGTGGCGTTGTTAAAAGCTTGAGCGGAAATTAGGCTTTGATTTTGCAACAATAATAAGTCTAAATTCTGTAGCTTGATATTTGCCCCTTCTCCTGCGTTGGTTTCCGCAGTCAGACTTCCTCGGTTCAAGCGAACGTCATTAGCTGTTATGGTCAAGTTGCCAGCAGAACCTGAACCTAGACTGCTGACAGTTACTTCTGCCCCATCTTCGACATTTAACCTAGGGGTTGTAATGTTTAAATTGCCAGCTTTGCCTGCACCTTGAGCTTGACTGAACAGCGTACTTTTGACTGGTGTGGAATCAATGGTTCCTGTACCTATGACCTGTACTGACTCGGTAGCGTTTACATTCAAAGTTCCGCCGGCACCTTCAGCAAAAGAACCCGATCTGACTTCTCCCCCATCCCGAATTATCAATCGCCTGACGTTTAAGGTTTGAGTTGCTCCTTGACCTGAACCGAAATTATCCGCTGATATTCTGGCTCCATTTTCAACAGTCAGTACTCCGGTGGTTAGTTTCAAACTGCCGACATTACCCGTAGCTTGTGGCTCGTCGGCAGAGACAAAAATTCCACTACGATTAATATCAAGAGGTGAGGCTGTGGCAAATAGTGAAGTTCCACTCAGTTGAATCGAATCTGAGGCATTAATAGTCAAATTTCCACCATTTCCATTTTGCCGTGCTGCTGTAGAAATCTGCGCTCCACCTTGGACATCGAATTTTTTAGTTTCAATAATCAAATTTCCACCATTACCTGTGGCTCCTTGTGCGACTTGAGCAAAGATCCCGCTAGCACGCTGACCATCTGATGTTCTTCCTATTAGTTCTATACTATCCGAGGCTCTTACTAGCACATTACCGGCTGAACCTGCCGCAAAAGTAGAAGCATCGATAATGGCTCCATCTCGTATTAGCAGTTTCCCAGTTTCAATAGTTAAATTGCCACCGTTGCCTGTAGCTGGTTCAAAAACTTGAGAAGCCAAACTACTAGGAAACAAACCGTCTGATGTTGTTCCCCCCACTTCTACGGAATCTGAGGCTCTTACTAACACATTTCCTGCTTGACCTTCACCCAGAGCTAAGGTTGCTATCGCTCCACCTTTTTCAACGCTTAATTTGCTGGCGTTTACTACTATATTTCCTCCTATTGCTGCCCCTAAAGCGTTGGAAACAACTAGGGAACCTTCAGTGATATTGACGTTTCTACCTTGCAGTTGGATATCGCCACCCCCCTCCCCACTTCCATAAACAATTGCACCTTGGGAGATTTGAATATCGTCAAAGTTCTGAACACCTGCATAGTTGAGAGCATAGCCTTTTTCAATCTCTGTCAGATTGACTAGACCTGTTCCAGCAACGCTACCTAGCTCAATCCTGCCTCCTGTAGTCGTTAAATTGCCACCCTCTAAGGTCAAATTACCTCCTACCAGCGCTAGGGTTTTACCGATGGGAACTTTTAGCCCGATGGGGTTGGGAGGGTCTGCATCTGTAAGTTCTCCATTTGGACTTGCCTGGGATTGATTAACAATCCTGCCAGGACTTGAGCCAAATTGCAAACCGATAGGAACACTCACCGTTAATAACGGAGAAGTTTGAGGAGCCGTTGCACTAAATTCGGCACCATCAGCAAACTTCAAGCTATTCGCTGTACTTGCTACAAACGAACCCCCTATCTGCAAAGCTGCATTCGGTCCAAAAACTATGCCATTAGGGTTGATAAAAAACAGATTCGCAATTCCATTAGCTCCAATAATGCCATTTATATTAGAGGGCGATCCACCTGTCACACGGGTGATGATGTTCCTAACTGCCATGTCGTTGTTGAAAAAAGCAGTACCCCCAGAAAAAGAAAACTCCTGAAAGCTATGGAACAGATTATTCCCTGCGGGAGTGCCTCCGTCAATCAGTCTAATGTTGCCTTGGGGAGTAACGGTTGAATTTACAGGAAGTGTCGTATCTGGAATTATTTCTGCCGCTGCTGGATAGGAAGCTAACAAACAAAATAAGATACTCCCACTAAAGCTCCAAAATCCAAATTTAAAAGGGTTCATAGGCTGAGTTCTATTTAGTTACCATATTTAGGCGCTCCCTCCTTTTTGTCTAAATAACTCTATTAATTAAGTACATTTTTATGACAAATATATTGAGGGTTTTGTGTGTTAAGAATTATCCAAAACTGTCTAATACCAATTCGATATCAAGATGCATATAATTAGCCTGCGTAGGCAGGCTTTGTTCGTATAGCCCCAGGCTTCTAGCCTGTTCGCGGAGCGTGCGCTTGGCGCAGGGGGATTAAGCGCAACATCACAAAGAATTGGTATAAGCCCGAAATCAAATTCAAGGGTAGCTACGTAAATCTTATATATTAAACAGTCTTTTTCAGATGTTTTTTACGCTTCAGCAGTGATGCCACACCCAAAGCTCCTACACCCAGAAAACTAGCTGTAGCACTAGGTTCAGGGACTCGCTGGGAAGAAACTTGTCCCAGGCTAAATGTGCCCCCAGCATTGTTAGCACCGTCAGAAGAAACAACTTGAGGAAATATTCCTTCTAGTTGATTAAATCGAGTTAAACCTGACAAATTATTAATCAGATTAGAGTCGTTTTTGCAATGTTTTGTGTAAACGATTTTTACGCAAACGCATCTACGCGTTCGCAGATTACACTGTTGAAAGCAATCTAGTATTAGTCATTAACTCTTTTTAACCCCTTTTGTTTACTTAAAAGGGGTATCTCTACGACTAAATGAGATACACAATCTTTGTCTGAGAGAGCTTAATTTTGTTTGTGCAAATGCCTGCTGGAATTGTATTGCTAGACAAACAAAGTAATCATTCTTGGCTGCAATCCTGTATTTGTACCGAATATTAACATGTAAACTGAGATAGTAATAACCTTTACTTTTGTCTTTATGAAAAATTAATATTGTTAACAGGTTATCTACATAAATGCTTAATTTTATGCTTAATATAAATTTATGATTTCTTTATAGTAAAGATAGCCATAAGTGGAAATCATACTTAAAAAATAATGTCAATTTAATTTAATAATTATTAACTCTATGCAAGGGAAAGCTGAGAAAGAGCAAGATTCTTCTTTCTGTGTTTCAATAATTGCTTTACCTATTCCACCTAACAGTTAGTGAAAACCTTTGTGGTACTTGAAGCGGATAAAGCTTAAAAACTCGGTTGACGCTATAAACTCTGCGCGAACCATTACCAGCGTAATTATGACTAAATGATAATAGAGTATTATTTTAAGCCTGAGAAACTCGCACAACAGGTAAAATTAACCCTTCACGAGCTAGTAATGCTTGAGGAAAAGCATTTTTAATTTCCGTTTGCACAAAGTCGAGAAAATCATCGTGATCGTCTGGGTGGTGGTGAGAGATAACTAATCGTTTCACACCAGCATGATGAGCCAAATTCACAGCAGTTTTCCAAAGCAAATCAGGTGATTCATGATTGTGAGCGGTTGGGGGAGTGTATGTAGCATTAGCAATCAGCAAATCTACACCTTCAATTAGCTGTCTAATACACCCAACCTCCATTTCGTCAGCACCTTGATACAAATCTGTCATGTAGGCAACGCTGTAATTCTTCCAGGAAACTCGGTATCCTGCCGATCGCTGATTTTTATTTATCAATGCAGTTTGAATCGTCACATCGTCTAAAGTTACCTTACTACCCGAAGTCAGATTGTTAAACTGCAATTCTGCCTGCATCACTTGCAAAGGATAAGGAAAGTGCGGTTGCAGCATCTGATCGCACAGAGACTGCTTAATAGAAGCTCCATTTGAGGCAGCTGTACCGTAAATATGAAAGCAATTTTCCCGAACAAATGCAGGGGCAAAAAAAGGAAACCCTTGGATGCGATTTGATTGAGAGTTGGTAAAAAATAAATGGGCTATTAGTGGACTTTCAAGTTCTAGCCAACTTCTTCCCAAAATGCGTAAACCTGTACCACCATCAAAAATCAAGCGTTTTCCGGCTACGCGCATTTCTACACAAGCAGTATTACCACCGTAGCGGTTGGTATTGCTGCTAGGAGTAGCTATTAAACCCCGCACACCCCAGAATTGCACGATAAATTCCCCAATTCCTTCGTTGGGTAAAGTAGTTTGTTCAGTTACGTGGTCGGAACCTGACAGCTCAGTATTTGACATTTTGCTTAGAATTAGACTTGACCGAGCAGGTCATCGTAGTGCCGCACTTGGGAAAGTCGGTTTTTTTCATCCACAATGACAACCGTAGGAGAGTAATTTTTTAACTCTTCTATGGTGAACTGCCCGTAAGTCATTATAATCAAGCGATCGCCGGTAATGCCTAGACGTGCCGCAGCTCCATTTAATTCAATCGTTCCTGAGTTAGCTGCTGCGGGGATCGCATAAGTAATGAAACGCTCGCCATTGGCAACATTCACTACTTGCACCTGCTCGTAGGGTAAAATGCCAGATTTATCTAACAAAATTTGGTCGATGCTAATACTACCGACGTAATTGATATTTGCCCCCGTGAGGGTGCAGTTGTGAATTTTTGCCAAAAGGAGCGTGCGCTGCATTACTTTTAGGGGTTCTGTGGCAATTGAGCTATCAAGAAAGAATTCAGAATTCAGGAGTCAGGAGAAAGAATTCAGGAGTCAGCATGGTATGTTACGCTCCGCGTGGGATGAATAAACGGCGATCACTTGCACCCCCTGCTCATACTATAGAGCCTGTACGAAAAATGCTTGTGGCAGTAATAAACCCTACCCAAACTAGGATATTGCTAACTTCTAAATTTTGAATTCTGACTTCTGAATTCTGACTTCTTAACTTTCGTAGAAAGTTTGTTCAGGTAGTTTCCGAATCCGAATCCCGACCTTTTTCGCTACCAGCTTTGATGCACTGTTCTACTAAAGGCATAACGTGGTCAACATCTAGCCAACCGCGAATTTCTGTCACCTTTTTTTCCAAATTTTTATAACTGCGGAAAAATTCGGCAATTTCATCCAATCGGTGTGATGGTAGGTCTTTGATGGATCTAACGTCTTTGTAGCGTGGGTCTTTGTCGGGAACACAAAGAATTTTTTCATCGCGATCGCCACCGTCAATCATCTCTAACATCCCAATTGGTCTTGCTGCAATGATACACCCTGGAAAGGTTGGCTCGTCAATTATGACCATACCATCTAGGGGATCGCCATCATCAGCCAACGTGTTGGGTACAAAACCATAGTCATAGGGATATTGTACCGAGGAATAAAGTACCCGGTCTAGGGCAAAAGCTTGTAAGTCTTTGTCAAATTCGTATTTATTTTTACTGCCACCAGGAATTTCAATCAGAACGTTGATTAGACCTGGTTTAGGTTGGGCAGGAATACGGGATAAGTCCACAGTAAAAATCCTCAGCTAACAGTGAATCATGGGCGCACGCAACGGTGAGACCAGCCCCCGTCTTCTCCCAAAGGGAGAGGCTAGCGCCAAGGCGGGGTCTCCGTCACGATGGGGGACTGGCGAACCCGTTCGCGGAGCGTCTCCGAAGGAGAAGGGCTCCCCGTGTAGAATTTTAGGCTAATATGGACATATCCCAAAATACTTAGTTCAAACAGTTTTCTGGCGGAGTATGCTTTGAGAATTTAAAATCTTTGCAGTGTAAATAAAATAAGTATGCGTTAGTGCCTAAAGCCGCCAAAGATTTTTACACTAACTAATCGCATCTGCGCTTTTGTATAGCCGCACTCAGCGCTCTTAGTGCCGGAAAAGCGCGAAAACACGCCTTAGTCCCCAGTTTTTCTGCTTAAATTTAAACGGCTCCCCAAGTTCCGAACTCAGGAAGCCTCTATTCGGACTTATGAAAGCCGAGTAATGAAAAATTAGATATTAAATTCTACGCTAACGTTCGCGCCAAATCTCCTTTGTGTTGTCAAAGCTTTCTTGTTTGGGGAATTCTAATGTTAATTTTTGCTTGATGTTCACTATTTTTTCGGTTGTACGTAATGGGTTGCTGATTATTCTGAATGCTGGTTGAAGAATAATTAGCGATGACTAATATTGGTAACGTTAGAGTTAACAGAGCGATCGCTGTTCCCACAATGTCTGCCAAACGATGGGAATATGTGTCGGGATTGGCAGACTGGCTATTTGAATTCATAGAAGATTGCAGGTTTTCACATCACTTGTTGCTCAACTCTCAAAGTTGAGAGTCTTGCTGTTATATTTAGCTACTTTTAAATTATAAGCTATTTAGTATTCAATAATATCAACCACTTATTAAACTGTCATAATACTCTTTTCTCATACCAAAGATATTTGATACGAAGCCGCTATTAAACTATTCTTGTTTATTGGTGACTAATATCTCAATGTAGTTCATGGTACGGTGTTATGGATAGATTCCGCATCTCTTACGGCAACAGCATTAAAAATTACAACTATTTTTGTATTTTAGATTACTTATAAACAGACATTTGAGTAATCTCTTACAATTACAACATCCGGAAATGCTTTTGTAAAGGGCGTTATGCGGTTATAAATTGTTGTTTAATACCAAATACACATACTCAATAATCACCCACAAGTATCTGTGTTTCGCATAATTACAAGTACTTACACGAGATTTTTTTTGAGACGCGATCGCAACTTAAGCAATAATCAGTTTTATCATCAATTCACACCGAACAAATACAGATAAATCAAAAGTATTTTAAATTGTTAATCAGTGATTGCACTCAGAAAAATGTTTCAAAATTTGAAGATCATAATTTGGGTGATATTACTGTATTTTTGTCAATCTATATATAGGGAGAGTAGAAATACTTTTACCTAAAATAAAAGTCAAGTCTGATTAATACAAAATCCTAATTTAAAATTTAAATTGGTAAAGCTATCAGCCAGAAGCTGAAAAAAATTCCTGTTTAGCACGTAGGATAAATCTTATAACTATTTGACCAATAAACGAAACGAAAAAAACCGCCACTAAAATAGGGCGGTCTGGTTAAGCAATCGGAGGGTAATTACAGCTTACTCTGCTAAGAATGAAGATTGTTGTAGCGAAGTTTGCATTTGTAGATAGTTGGTTGGAGCCTTCGAGCGTTGGAGCGTTAACGGTTAACAGTTATCCACTATCCACTATCCACTAACTACTAACCAATAGCCTAAGATTTACCATAAGCACTCATCGGTTCTTTGATAAAACGGATGTAAAGATGCTTAAACGTAGACTTAATAACGCGGGGCATTCCAAAATCGATAGGCATTAATTTATCTGGTAGCCGCCAATCATCTATTTTTAGTAAGTCAGGATGTAACTGAGGAAAGTCAATTTCTGCAAGTTCCGGACACAGCCCCAGCCGCTTTGACGCTGCGAGGGTAGGTACTTGTTCTGGTAAGACATTGAGGACTTCTACCATTGCCCTATCGAGAGCAAAGACATTTGCAGATGCGGCTAAAACGCCGAGTGGACGAGGTTCGCCACCGCTGGGACCATTACCTTCATGACCGATGATGCCATCTAAAATGGTTAAATCTGGGTTAATTGCCCTAGCGGTTTCTGCTAACATTTCGCCAAATCGGTTGGCATCTTTTCCAGCTTCCATGTGCCACCAAGCTTTCATTTTGCCGGGAACGCAACCAAAAAGGTTTTTTACCCCCAGCGTTAACGTCAACTGAGCGTGAGATTTCACCTTAGGCAAGTTAATCACCACATCTGCTTCCATCGCTTCTTTGCACAGCAGCAGATGGTTAAAGTCTTGGTTGAGGGTTTCGTAACGCGACCCGTGAAAATCTATAATCGGAAGCTTGAGTTCTTCAATAATAGGAAGATAGTTATTTGCGATCGCTACTGCCTTAGCACTCCCAAAAGCAGGGCTATCTCCCAAAAATGGCTGACCACCAGCCTCAATTACCATCTTGGCAACTTCATAAACTAATTCGGCGCGGGTGGTACACTCTTTACCGGGACGCGCTCCGGTGAGTAAATTCGGTTTTAATAAAACTCGTTGTCCTGGTTTGACGAATGCCTGCATTCCCCCTAAAGGTTCTAACAGCGTTGATAAAGATTCTCTTAACGCCTCTTGTTCGTAGGAAGTAGCCCGAATCAAACTGACAGATGGTTTTTGAGTCTGCATGGGTGAATAAAGAACGAAGATAAAAGATAGAAGAAAAAAATCTTCTATCTTACCTTATTCATTTTTAATCTACTTCTGTGTCAAGTGCCCTGAGGGGTAAGATACCGCTCATCTGTTCTAGATTTAACACTTGGGCTAATTCCAACTCGCTCATCAGACCTTTTTCTAAGACAATCTGCCTTAGGGATTTACCAGTTTCCAAAGATTCTTTGGCGACAGCCGCAGCATTTAAATAACCAATGTGGGGATTTAATGCCGTTACTAAAGCTAAACTACCTTCAGCGTAAGCCAAACAACGATCGCGGTTGGCGGTGATTCCTATAATGCAGCTTTGGCTAAGTGAGGTGATCGTATTACCAAGAATTTCGATGCTGTGAATCAGGTTGTAGGCAATCAACGGCATCATCACATTTAATTCTAATTGCCCGGCTTGTGCAGCAAGAGCGATCGCACTGTCGTAACCCATCACCTGAAAACACACCATTGAGGTCATCTCTGCCATCACTGGGTTATATTTTCCCGGCATAATTGAGGAACCTGGTTGCACTGGTGGCAGTTGAATTTCTTTCAAACCAGTTTTTGGACCCGAATCCATCAACCGCAAATCGTGAGATATTTTAACTAAATCCTGTGCTAAGTTGCGTAAAGCACCAGAAACATTGACAAATGGTGCCATACTCTGCATTGCAGCCATTAGGTGAGGCGCAGGTTCTAACGGGCAGTCAATCAATTCTGAGATAACTTGCACCACACGGGCGCGATAATCAGGATGAGTATTCATACCCGTTCCGGCGGCACTACCCCCCAAACCCAGTACCATCAAATCACCAGAAGCCGTATAAATGCGGTTTTGATGTTCGGACAAGATTTGTGCCCAAGCGCGGAAATTTTCACCCAAGCGGACAGGTACGGCATCTTGTAAGTGAGTTCTGCCAGATTTGACGATATCTTGAAATTCTACAGCTTTTTCTTCTAGTGCTGCGATCGCATTATCTAAAGCTGGCTGCAACGTCTTTGACAACGCCAATAAGCCACCAATGCGAATTGCCGTGGGAATCACATCATTCGTAGACTGCCCATAGTTTACATGGTCATTGGGACTAACTTGCTTGTAATTGCCTTTTTCATAGCCGAGAATTTCTAAGGCTCTATTTGCCAGTACTTCGTTCACATTCATGTGGTGAGAAGTTCCAGCCCCCGCTTGATAAATATCTACCACAAATTGATCGCGAAACTTACCCGCAAGTACTTCATCAGCCGCTTGGACAATTGCTTGACTAATTTCTTGGGGTATGCATTTTAATTCTCCGTTGACGATAGCGGTAGCTTTTTTAATTATTAAACAAGCATCTACGTAAGTACTTAAAGGCTTGATGCCGCTGATGGGGAAATTCTCCATTGCCCGCAGTGTTTGTATGCCGTAATAAGCGCTACCAAGGATTTGGCGATCGCCCATCGAATCGCGTTCTGTGCGAAATTGATAATCTGTTGGTTTCATGGTGATTTGAGGAAGGGAAAATGTATATGTCACAAAATAGAAACCATATCAGATAAACTAATCTGCGTTACCTAACGGTTCCTAATCAGTGAATTCCCTATGACTCTACCTAACTTGATTACTTTTTCTCGCCTTCTAGGTATACCATTTTTGTTATATGGTTTGCACAACCCTACACCCCAAGCGCGATGGGTATGTTTGGCAATTTTTCTGGTTGCAGCCTTAACTGATTGGTTAGATGGTTATTTGGCACGAAAACTCAACCAAATTACCGATTTAGGTAAGTTTCTCGATCCCTTGGTAGATAAATTACTGGTACTTGCGCCGTTACTGATTTTAATTGAATTAAGACAAGTTCCCGCTTGGGGAGTGTTTCTTATTTTAGGACGAGAGTTAGCGATCGCTGGTTGGCGGGTCAATCAAACTACGATTACCGGGGCGAATATTTGGGGTAAGCTAAAAACTGTGAGTCAGATAGTGGCGATCGCGCTTTTAATTGCACCTCTGCCCGAAATCTGGAAAACCCCCTCCCTCATCGCCTTTTGGGTTTCTGTCGCTCTCACCTTAATTTCTGGGGCAATTTATCTTTTACCTCAAGAAGCCGCAAAAGACGCAAAGGTTTAAATTTTTCTTTGCGTACCTTTGCGTTTTCCTTTGTGTTCCTCTGCGTTTACAAAGCTTGTAAAATTTCCTCATCCGTAGAGAAATCTACTTCAGCTTTATCGCGCCCATTCGTCAGATAATCATTCTCTAAAGAGTCTTGTAGCCCAGAAATCAAATCATACTCAGGCTGCCAATTTAACTCTTTCATCGCTTTATTTACTGATGCAAAGAAATGTTGCACCCGCATCGGGAAAGCTTTGCGCTTGCCGAAATCAAACTTTTTCGGGTCATAATGGACAATTTTTACTTCTTCCGGTGATTTCCCAACAGCAACAGCACAAGCACGGGCTAAACCATCAAAAGTGACAAAGCGATCGCCTGACACGTTGTAAATTTGCCCTATGGCTTGTTTGTTACCTACAATCTTAGTCATTGCCTTTGCCAAGTCTTTTACATGACCAAATTGTGTAAAATGCATTCCGTTACCGGGGATGGGAATCGGGCGATCGCGCACAATTCTATCAAAAAACCAACTTTCTAACTCGTTATAATTTCTCGGACCATAAATGTAAGTTGGACGAATCGATGTAAAAGGCAATCCTGATTGTGTTAAAAATGCTTCGGTTTCGTGCTTACCTTTGTGGCGGCTTTTTGGATCTACCGCATCTCCTTCTACATGAGGCATTTGATCCGATTTGAGATACACCCCAGCCGAACTCATATAAACAAAATGTTGCACACGGTCTTGAAAAATTTCCGCCAGTGGTTGAGTATCAGTAAGTTCACGCCCGTTGTTGTCAAAAATGACATCGAAACTTTCTTGTGATAATTTTTCTTTCAGCTGTGCCGGGTCAGTGCGATCGCCTGTAATTTGTTCTACTCCCTGGATGTCAGGTGCTGGACGATTACCACGATTGAATAGTACCACTTTATGTTTTTCTTCCACCAGCGCCTTCGTTAGATAGACACCAATGAACCGAGTACCACCGATAATTAAAATTCGCATAAATTCCCAAGTCCTATCTCAGTAGTAGGGGCGCTTAGGCTAGGAGTTAATGTTTCTCATCCTAATCCCATTTTTGAGGTTATCAGGTTCTAGTCCCTAATCCCTAATCCCTAATCCCTAGTCCCTAATCCCTAATCCCTAGTCCCTAGTCCCTAGTCCCTAATCCCTAATCCCTAATCCCTAGTCCCTAGTCCCCAATTTTGGGTTATCAGGTTGCGGTATCCTGAGGAAACTCTTTCACTCATGATTACGTCTTTTGATGAACGTGGGGCGGTTCCCATTAATTAATATCAACCGGAAAGTTTTTAGTTAATCTCATAACTTCCCAAGCGTGTTTTCTACCAATTACAGTTAGCAGTGCCCTTGAAATATGCTTTAGTTCATGAATGGCTTACACCCAAAGCCACAGGCGGTTCAGAACTCGTTGTGCGGGAGATTCTGAATCATATTGATGCTGACTTGTATGCCCTCATCGACTTTGAATCTACTAATCCTGAAAGTTATTTATACAAGCGTCGAATTGGTACAACGTTTGTTCAGAACTTTCCCTTCGCCCGCAATGGTGTTCAAAAATACTTGCCATTTTTGCCGCTAGCGATTGAACAACTAGATTTACGGGAGTATGACATCATTTTGTCTTCATCCCATGCCGTTGCTAAAGGCATTCTTACTACTCCCGATCAGTTGCATATTTGTTACTGCCATAGTCCTATGCGTTATGCCTGGGACTTGACTTTTGATTATTTAAAGGCAAGTAAGCTAGGGAATGGTTTACCTGGGTGGGCGACGCGGTATTTACTGCATCGTTTACGCTTTTGGGATGTATTAACGGCAAATCGTGTTGATTATTTTCTTGCTAACTCGCAGCATACAGCTCGTCGAATTTGGCGTTGCTATCGACGAGAAGCAAAAGTAATTTATCCACCAGTGAATATTGAAGGATTGCCTTTTTTTTCTCAGAAAGAGGATTTTTACTTAATTGTTTCCCGGTTAGTAACTTACAAACAAGTATCTTTAATTGTCCAAGCTTTTAATCAACTGCAACGACCTTTAGTAGTAATTGGTACAGGACCAGAAATGAAAAAAATTCAGGAAATAGCGGATTCTCATATACAAATACTGGGGTGGCAACCTGATGATGTAGTAAAACAATATATGGCTAGTGCTAAAGCGTTTGTGTATGCAGCTTGTGAAGACTTTGGGATTGCCTTAGTAGAAGCCCAAGCTTGTGGTACCCCGGTGATTGCTTATGGTGCAGGTGGTGCTTTAGAAACTGTGCGGGATATTCGGACTTCTGAAGTGGGTACAGGGACGGGTATATTCTTTGCTCATCAGACAGAGGCTGACCTTGTAGAGGCAGTAGAAACCTTTGAAGCGTATGAGGGTAAGTTTAATCCAGAATACGCGCGATCGCACGCTGCCCAATTTAATGTGCAAGTATTTGCAGAACGGTATCTAGATTTTTTAAATACGTGCCACGAAAAAAGACCATCCTTAGGGTAACGGTCTAATTTTTGCGGTAGTTTTGTAAGCTTTTGGAAAATTACCCCCAGAAGCACATCCGAAAGGCTTTAAGATTGGGACTATGTGTGGTGTGGATTATTTAGGAGTATGATGACTGCCCAGAGCTCACTCCTCTCCGGCAAGCGGCGAAGCCTACGGCAAGATGCTAGCGCGTCTACGCGTACTTTCTTAAAAGGTGGTCAAAAAACAAAGACACCTCGATTTAAACCTAAAGCATTGACTTTACAGGGTTTAAACGGAGAGTTTGCCAAGCGACTGTTTGACATTTTGTTTTCGCTGTTAGTACTGATATTGTTTTCGCCTGTTTATTTAGTTTTGACCTTACTGATTGCTTCTAGCTCACAAGGTCCGATTTTTTATATCCAGGAACGAGTCGGCAAAAACTATAAGCCATTTAATTGTATTAAATTCAGAACAATGGTAAGCAATGCTGACGAAGTTCTCATGCAAATGATGGAAACATCACCTGAATTGCGACAAGAGTTTGAGAGTAGTTTTAAGCTCAAACATGACCCCAGGATCACAAAAATTGGTCGGTTCTTGCGAATTACCAGCTTGGATGAGTTTCCCCAATTTTGGAATGTTTTAAAAGGGGATATGAGCGTTGTTGGTCCACGACCTTTAGTAAAAGAAGAGCTACCAAAGTACGGGTCTGCAATTGAGGAAATTTTAACTATTCGACCAGGAATTACGGGATTATGGCAAGTTTCAGGGCGCAATGACATTCCTTACCCTCGGAGAGTTCAAATAGATTTACATTATGTCAAATTTGGCAATCTTTGGCTCGATTTATGGATCATCTTAAAAACTGTTGGTGTTGTGGTTATCCCGAAAAATAATGGTGCGTATTGATGACCTAATTGTTCCTTCAGCGCAAAACTAAATAACGCCTCAAAATTAGAAATATCCCACGGCTACCAGCACGTGGGATTTTTAATGAATCTATATTGTTGCGATCTCTGTTAATCTCATACCAATTCTATGTGAGGTTGCGCTTAATAAACCCTCACAATCGCGAAGGGTGGGGCTATAGAACCCATTTGACATCTTTTACTGTGTTGAAGTAAAGTTAGCGCAAAAGTTGTATCCAACAGTTATGCCATACTCTAGCAGCCTCACAGACGAAGAGTGGATAATCCTAGAACCCCTACTG
>JAESGY010000177.1_pt1 | contig 50075 bp, 46 predicted proteins | sample 9269841 | NCBI WGS metagenome assembly JAESGY01 (sample SAMN17022865, study PRJNA683097) | algae metagenome | isolation source: Spirirestis rafaelensis WJT71-NPBG6 and co-occurring heterotrophs from... | place: USA: Pinto Wells, Joshua Tree National Park, Colorado Desert, CA | collected 2006-08-15
TTGCAGCCTGGGAAGCACGCAGAAATAATTTGTCACGCACTGGGGAAAAGGCAGTTTACTACCGCAGATGCACGAATTAAACTTAAGCGTCTTTATCCTTCAATTGTTTATTGACAGACTACTAGTATACGGGGAGAACCAATCTAAATCAGGACTTACGCAACTGGCACATATCTTCGTGTCAAGAGTCAACAGTCAACAGTCAAAAGTCAAGGTTTTTCGACTTTGGAATGCGTGACTAGGGACAATTTTTGCGGAAAAAATATGACACTTGCGTAAGTCCTATAAATATTTGTTGTTAAGAATTAAGCGGCACTGCCAATGAACGCTCTTTCTGTTCGTGCATCTCCCCCTGCAACAACCCTAGACTTGTGCGGACAGCCTTCTACACAGATCGTCTGTGATGCTGCATGAATATTTCAACACTCATTCTGTCCGCACTTAGCGAGCGTAAGACTCGCCCTGCCCAGTATTGGCAATTCTACCTCTATATAAATGTAAACAAAACGTATTCCACCTTAGAGCCATAACGTGTAATGGACCTTGCGATCGCAATGCTTCTTCACCAAATGCCAAAGGAGTTATCAGAAGAACTGTTCTCATATTTAAAATCAGCAACGCCCTAAACTTCGCTGCTGTGTCCCCACTTTATATTTGCCCGTCCCCGATTCATTGAGGAGTAACCACCGGTGAAGTCTGGTTCCATCTCCCGGTGAAGACAAAATTTTCTAAAGGCTTACGGGTGCGCGGGGCTAAGGTTCGTTGCAACAGTTTTTCAGACAGCGTTTGCGGAACTCCTGCATAACCTAGTGCGATCGCTGCCACTGGTTCATAACCTTCAGGAATGCTGTACAGCGATCGCGATAAAGGTACATCAAATCCCGCCATTTGGTGAATAAATAGCCCCAATGCCGTTGCTTGCATCGCTAGTTGAGCTGCTGCTGCCCCAACATCATGAAAAGCGTGTCGATTTTCCACGCCGTTGCGCTCAAACTGTAGCTTCGCCACTGATAGCATTAATACTGGGGCAGTCTTTGCCCACTCTTGATTACCTTCTGCTAAACAGCTAAGTAAACGGTCGAATTCAGCCTGGTTGTCCTTAGTTGCAACGATAAAACTCCAAGGCTGCTCATTGTAAGAAGAAGCCGCCCATCGTGCTGCTTCTAACACACTGCGTAATTTGTCTGGTTCAACTGATTTTTCTGAGAAAGCTAGAGGACTCCAGCGTTTTGATAACAAATCATCAATCGGATATTGAGTATCAGAAGATTTGTTGACTGCAAGATTATCAAGCTTCTGCATAAAATTTGTTTATTAAAATGACCAGGAGTTTTATTTTTCCTTTGTCCTGATCAACAAAGTAAGTGGTACTACTTGACCCAACGTCTATCTAGGGAATGAGATATTTTTTAGTCTTTTTATTCCTAAAAGAAGATGAATTGAATTTAAAAATCCATATTTTGATAAATAGAACTAAGTTAAGGCAACCCCTTAGAATATAGCAATCTTAGAAATAATCTTAATAAGAGCAAAAATTATGTTCAGCATACTTTGGGGTGTTGTAGTTATACTAGTTGCTTTTTGGGCATTAGGGCTGGTACTTCATATTGCGGGTAATCTAATTCATGCAGTGTTACTTTTAGCGATCGCTCTTGCTATCTATAATTTTTTCAAAGCGCGTGATGTTTAAGGGTGATTAATGCTTAATGATTAAACGCCTGAGATATTAATTCCAGGCGTTTAATATAATCAATAATTTTTAATTTTTAATTAGTTTCGTCAACGGGTCGCTTTTCTAGCTTGCGACCAACCATATACCACAAACGCACGGCATAAGGAATGTAATTGAGTTCTTTGACGTTCTCCCCGGCGTAAACGCACGGGGATTCCTGAAATCACTTTCAGGTTTTTCTCTTTCTTCGAGTTCCCTTACTTGGCTGCGTTTGCGCGTCGAAGCAGAGGGGAATCTCTCCAGAGACTTCAAGTTCGGTGCGCCCCACCGTATTTACTAATTCTTTGAGAGCTAATTTCAAAATGTTTAGCGCTGCGTTCTCATCTCTATCTGCAATGTAGCCACAATGCGGACATTTATGCGTTCTAGTACTCAAGGTTTTGACTACAATTTCTCCACAGTTCGAGCAATTTTGCGATGTGTAGCTTGGGTTTACGGTTATTACCGGAACTCCATAGACAACACCAAAATACTCTAACCATTCTCGAAACCTGTACCATGCAACGTCGGATATTGATTTGGCAAGACAGTGGTTCTTTATCATGTTACGCACTTTTAGGTTTTCAACCGCTACCAAGTCGTTAGACTGGATGACGCGCTGGGCTAATTTACAAACCCAATCGTTACGTCTGCGTGATACCTTAAGATGCGCTCTACCCAACTTGTTTCTAGCTTTGACTCTATTTATGCTATGTTTTTGAGTTTTAGATAAACGTCGTTGCAGTCGTTTGATTTTACGCTCATCTTTTCTCAAAAATCTAGGATTATCTATTTTTTCACCAAAGCTATCCGTGTAGAAATGATTCAAGCCAACATCTAACCCAACCTGTCGTCCAATTAATTCTTTATTTTCCTCTCGTTTGTGGTCAATTAAAAACTGTGCGTAATAGCCATCGTGTCGTCTAACAACTCTAACCCGTTTAATTTGGTCAAGCTGGTAGTAATGCAAGTCCCTAGTTCCCCAAAGCTTAAATGAACCAGCTTTGAATCCATCAGTAAATTCCAAGTAGCGCCTGTCAACTGAAAGTTTCCAGCCGGAAACCTTATATTCTGCCGAAGCTCTAACAAGTTGTTTCTTGAACTTAGGAAAACCCTTTTTTCCTTTTATCTTTGAGGCACAATTGCGGTAGAATCTCTCAATGCTCGCCCATGCCCTTTCAGCGTGAGCTTGTCTGGCTTGAGAATTCAGTAATCGCGCCCAAGGACATTCTGATTTAGAGGCTAGAACTTTGCAGTATTTGTATGCATCGTTGCGACTTTTTATTAGTCCATCCATCCAAGCCCGAATAATAGAATTTCGCACAAAAAGACCAGTCCGAATGGCGTTGTCTAGCCGCTCATACTGGTTTTTGGTTCCTTCTAATTTGGACTCGTAGATTAACATCTTATCGTTTACGCAGACGATAAGATTATAGCATAGTTTTAAAAAGCCGTCGTTCTACGACGGGGCTTTAAACCCAATTTTTCGGTAATTGCTGGTAATCATTGGGTGTATCAATATCAATACGCCCTTGTAAGAAAGGAACAGAAGTAACTTGGTTGATGTATTTGCCAATTATCTGCTTGGCACCTTCTCCTTGTTTAAGGGTCATCAGTTGTGAGAAAAAAGTATGGTGAAATAAAGCTGGTACGCCTAATGTGTCTGCATATTCGCAAGCAACGATCGCTTTATCACTTCTACGGTATGTTTCGACAAGTTGATTGATAAGTTCAGGAGAAACAAAAGGCTGATCGCAAAGTGTAATCACTACTGCTTCTACATTTTGCCCCAAAGCATTTAGAGCTTCAACACCAGCCCGAATTGAAGAACCCATGCCCGAAGCCCATTGAAGATTTTCTACAATCTGCACAGGTAGTTGACAAATTTCCGGTTTTATGATTTCTATATTTGCCCCAAGGACGACGATGATCGGTTGGTTTTTGGAGGCGATCGCTATTTCTGTTATATGACGAAGCAAGCTGCGCCCCTGATACGGTAACAATTGTTTTGGTTTGCCCATGCGAGTCGATGCACCCGCAGCGAGGATGATGATGCCAATAGTTGGCTGTTGAGTGGAGCCTGTCATCTTCAATGCCAAAAGATTAAATATAACTTCGTAGTCAGCGCTTGAGCGCTAACTACAACGAGATGCAAAATCATAGTTGACATTTAAGCGAATGCTTAACTAATATATATTTAAGCGAATACTTAAATAACGAGGAAAACACCTGGAAGCTTGGAAAGCGCTAATTCAAAATCGGTATGAGTAGACATGCTGCCAGTGCGGATATATTTATGGCGATCGCCGATCCTACCCGACGAGCGTTATTAGATCGCTTGCGTAGCGGTGAGCAACCCGTCAAAGAGTTGGCTGAACCATTTGCCATGAGCTTACCAGCCATATCTCAGCACTTGCAAATTCTTTGTGAAGCTGGCTTAGTCCAAATGCGGAAAGCAGGACGACAGCGTTTGTATCGGCTCAACCCGGAACCACTAAAGCAGATATCTGACTGGATTGCCCATTACGAGCATTTTTGGCAAGAAAAACTCAATGCCCTTGGTACTTATCTGGAGGAGGAATCATGATGAAAAACTTGAATATGGAGGTTTTCTACGCTTATCCTCCGCAACGGATTTGGCAAGTAATTACTAACCGTCAAGCGCTGGCAGCGTGGCTAATGGAAAACGACTTTGAGCCGCGTGTCGGACACAAATTTCGATTTCAGCATTCAACACTACCAGGAATAGACGGAAGCATTGATTGCGAAGTAATTGAACTCGATGAACCAAAGCGACTTTCTTACACTTGGCAAGACAAATTGATGCATCAGCCATCAATTGTTACTTGGACGCTAACACCTGTTGATGGCGGAACTCGACTGCAACTAAAACATCAAGTATTGCAGCATGAAATTATCAAATTAGATCAGCCACAGCATTCTGCGGAAACTTGGCAAAGTCAGTTTAGACATGAGTCAAATACAGTAACTCAGACACTATTAGCGCCTAGCGATCGCACTAACTTATCTCAGTCAATACCTGTTGGGAGATATGAGGTATTAAATAGCCTAATTCTCAATTCCTTTTTTAATGGTGGTTGGAACTTAAAGCTAAATGAAAGACTACCGCAAATATTATTTAGTCTTACTTCTGAAGTTAGCTAGCTTGTGAATTAAGAAAAAGTATGAACCATGCCAGTCAAAAACTGCTTGTTTTGGCGCAAAAAAACGCGGCTATCTATTTAGCAAATCAGAAAGTAAGGGCAATTGGAGTTAGTGGATCTGTTGCTCGTGGACAAGCCGATGCTTACTCGGATATTGACATGAGCATTTATTACAAAGAACTACCATCAGACGAAGAATTAAAGGTAGCGTATGAACAAAATCAAGGATCAGACTAATCGGATATTTGCGGCAAATACTGGTCAATCGAAACAGCGAATTGATAGTGATTCGGAATGTGACTTTTTTATGAGTGCTGAGGAAGCAAAAAGGTACGGTTTAATTGACAGTATTATTAATAAAACATAGTTATTAAGGAGCGCTTCAGCCCTCACTACAAGGGATGTAAAAAATGAAAATATTAGTGATTGGTGGTACTAAGTTTATTGGTCTTAATGTAGTGCGTCAACTCAGTAAAATGGGTCATGAAGTGACTGTATTTCATCGAGGAAAAACTACAGTTAAATTATCGCAAAATGTGCAGGAAATTTTAGGCGATCGCACTCACATTATTGACTTCAAAAGCAAGTTTGCAGAGATTTCGCCACAAGTAGTGTTGGATATGTTTCCCTATACTGAAAATGATGCACTGATGCTGATGAAAACGTTTAAGGGTATTACTCAGCGTATCGTCGCTATCAGCAGCATGGATGTGTATCGTGCCTATGGGGTAATTTTAGGCAGAGAATCTGATGTTATTCCCCTCCCAATTACTGAAGATTCGCCTCTGCGCTCCTCACTTTATCCTTTTAGAAATAAATCTGAAAAGCCTCTTGAGCGCATAGATGATGATTACGAAAAAATTCTGGTGGAAAAAGTGGTGATGTCAGACCCCGATTTACCTGGGACAATTGTACGATTGCCAATGGTCTATAAGGCAAATATATGCAGCAAGGAGAATCTATAGGGCAGGTTCTCGATTGTAATAGACGTTGGGTGGATGTGCTTGTAGATGAGGAAGCATTGCAAAGTCTCAAACCGGGAACACCAGCAACTATAAAGCTTTACGGTGCTAGTTCTCAAGAATTACAAGGAAAAATAAGTTTAGTGCGATCGGGTATTGGACGCTTAACAGCAGGAGAAGAAGTTGCTATACCAATTAGTGCAAATTTGCCTCGTAATACTCAGGTGCGCGTTGATTTGAGTCCGGGCACACAAACCGATAATTCCAACTTCTGCTATGTGGGATTCACAGGTAGAGTCACTTTTCAAGTCAAGTGAAATCAACTTTGAACAACAAATAAACTATCATCCTCCTTGCTTTTATGGGTCGGCAACAGAAATCATTTCCTAAAGTCACAACTCAGAAAATAATTTCTCCTTGGGTTTGGAAATTATTCGTTTGCAGCTTTTTGGTATTTATCGCTACAGTGTTTTTTCATAGTTGGAGTAGCACAGGACCAACTTTATTCCTGATAAATGAAGTTAATCCTTCCATTATTCGTAATTTACCCAACTTTTTACAATTACCAGGAGATGATTATTTTATCTTCTTGCCTGTAATTGGAGTGGGTTTTTTCTGTATTTTATTACGCTTCATTCCCAGTACAAATTTAACTCGTTTATTTGTTAATTCAGTTCTCGCTGTCTTAGCTGTACGCTACCTAATTTGGCGAACAATAGCTACATTGAATTTATCTCACTGGGCTAGTACAACATTTAGCATTTTTTTGTACGTTAATGAAGTAATTTGTTTTATCTCATTTTTCTTGTACATATTTCAGTCAATTTGGTCAAGCGATCGCCAACGTAGCGCTCAAGCTAATATCTACTCTCAAGATGTGCTATCTGGTCGATATTTACCGTCAGTTGATGTTTTTGTACCTACTTACAATGAGCCAGAATATATTGTGCGACGCACAGTAATTGGCTGTCAAGCTATGGAGTATCCTAATAAAACTATTTACATTTTAGATGATACTCGCCGTCCTTTTATTAAGGCTTTGGCTGAAGAATTGAGATGTGAATATATCACTCGTCCAGATAATACTCACGCTAAAGCCGGTAATCTCAATAATGCTTTGCGCTACACTCAAGGAGAATTAATTACAATTATGGATGCGGACTTTGTTCCCTTCCAGAATTTCTTAACGAGAACTGTCGGATTTTTTAAGTCGCAAAAGATTAGCTTAGTTCAAACTCAACAAAACTTCTACAATCCTGATTATCATGCACGCAACTTAGGTTTAGACCACTTCTTACCAAATGATTTAGAACACTTTTACGGACATTTGCAATCAAATCGAGATGTTGTGAATAGTGTAGTTTGTTGTGGAACTTCTTATGTAGTGCGACGAAAGCATTTAGAAGCTGTTGGAGGTTATTACACTCGCTGCTGTGTTGAAGATTTTCAAACATCTGTTTTGATGCTCACGAATAATTTTCGTTTGGTTTATTTAAACGAAATGCTGAGTATGGGAGAGTCAACACGTACCTATGCTGATTTTATCGATCAGCGGTTGCGATGGCTTCAGGGAAACATGCAGATATATTATTGTGGTGATGAAGTACCAATGTGGTCTAAACTAAATTGGTTACAGAAAACCTATGCATTCTCACAGTTACTATCTTGCTTGAATCCGGTAATGCGCTTTATTCTTCTTATCAGTCCTTTACTTAGCGCATATCTAGGTGTTTCTCCTTACCTTGGTTCTCTTCCTGAGGTTATCTTTTATTTTGCTCCTTTCATGTTATTGCAAATAGTATCTTTTGGATGGGTTTTAAACTATCGTTTGTCTTTGTTTTGGTACGAAGTTTATGAAACGAGATTTTGTTTTCCCGCTTTGCAGCGTATTTGGTTAGTATTACGCAGTCCTTTTGGCAAAGCTAGCAAGGTGACTCGTAAAGGTGTAAAGGCTGAAAGTAAAAACTACAATTTGCCTCACAATTTGCCATTATTAGTGTTAATAACGCTAACGGTGGTAATCATCTGTGTGTATCTCGTGGGGTATTTTCAAGGAAGGTGGCTGACGCTACCTATGGGCGCTGGGGTGATGTTTTTCTGGCTAATTTATAATGGTGTGTTGATGAGTTTGGCGGTACTTTCAGCAATCGATCAACCGGTGCGACGTGTTTGCGATCGCTTTCCTCTCCGCACCACTTGCAAGCTGACAACCAAGCACTTTACTTACTGGGGTCATACCCATGATATCTCAGATAGTGGCGCTCAAATTAATTTGACAACACAAGACATCCCCACAAAAGATGAGTCTGTTATCATCGAATTTGTAGAACATGGATTTTTACTGGAAGCTGAAATTGTCCGCTCCCATTACCAAGGTAACTACAGTAGTATTGCTGTCAAATTCACTAATGTTACTGTAGAGCAAAGTCGGCATTTGGTAACGCTGCTTTATACAAAGATGAACTGGTGGAAACACAGTAAGAAATCTGGCGGTCTTGATTCCTTATTCGCTATGTTATCAGTTTTCTTGAAGCTAAGGCCAGCATTAACTAAGTACGATTAATAGTTTATTTTGGTTATTCAGAAGTCAATAGTTATCTAAATTATGACTTCTGACTTTTAAATTTTGCTGTATTTTGTGATGCTGAAAATTGCGAACGATGTTTAGCTTATCCCAATCTCAATTAAAGTGGTTGATTTTTCTCATAATCTCAGCTATTTCTATATTTAGTTTTACATGTTTATTTCCAACATCTGCTCAGAAGTTAGCGCAGGTTGATGAAAATATTCGTCAGTTACGTACAGGCAATTTGATTATTAAAGTAGTCAACCAAAAGCAACAACCAATTGTTGGTGCAGTTGTTAATTTACAACAAACTAAACATCATTTTGAGTTTGGTACAGCTTTAAGTACAGAAATGTTTAGTGACAAAGTAAACCAACAAGACAAAGATAAGTATTTGGGATTAGTAAAACAACTTTTTAACACTACTGCCCATGAAAATGCTTTGAAATGGTACGCAACTGAGCCAAATCAAGGTCAAATTAGTTACGCTGATGCCGATCGCATTCTAAAATGGAGTCGAGATAATGATATCAAAATGCGCGGACACGCACTTTTTTGGGCTGTGGAACAATATAACCAAGATTGGGTGAAGTCTTTAAATAATCGAGAACTTAAGCAAGTTATTCAAAAGAGAAGTCTTGATGTTTGTCGTCGCTATCGCGGGCAAATATCTGAGTATGATGTTATTAATGAGATGCTTCACGGTGATTTTTACCAAAAAAGATTGGGGGAAAGCATTGTAGATAGCATATTTCGTTGGTGTCACCAAGCAGATCCTTCGGCTCGTTTATATGTCAATGATTATAATATTCTTAATGGTAAAGAACTTAACAGATACGTTAAGCAAATTCGCTCTTTAAGAAAGCGTGGTGTTTTAATTGGTGGTATTGGTATTCAAGGACATATTCGCGAAAAAATTTCTCCCCAAAGAGTACAGCAAACTTTGGATACTTTAGCTCAATTTAAGTTACCAATTAAAATTACCGAATTTGATGTTGTCGCTGACACTGAAGAAGAAAAAGCTCAAATCTTAAAAGATGTTTATCGAGTTACTTTTGCCCATCCATCTGTCCAAGGTATCTTAATGTGGGGTTTCTGGCAACAAGCGCACTGGGAACCGAAAGCTGCTTTATATACTAAAGATTGGCAATTATTACCCGCTGCTCAAGCTTATCAAGACTTAGTTTATAATAACTGGTGGACTAAAATTAATACTGTCACAAACAAAGCAGGGGAAGTGAGAATTCGCGCTTTTTTTGGAAAATATCGCTTGAATGTTAATGCTCAAAATAAAACAAAAGAGCAAGCATTTTCAGTTCTACCTGGAAAGAAAACACAGATAGTTATCAAGTTGTAGTCAATTAAAAACTTGTATTAACGACAGCTATTTTCTTTTATTTTCTATTTGATAGACTTTAACCAAAAACTCAGCGAACCTACCCTGCGGGAACGCCTAACGGCGAATGCGAAAACCTTTGCGCTTCTCTGCGTTTAAAACCAATTTTATATAATTTGTGAGAATTGTTTCACAAATACTTATCTTCAATTTATGCGTCGCTTTGTAACTTATATTATAATTTTTCTAGTTTCCTTAAGTCTTATTATAGCGTGGATGCCATTGAAGGATACTACTTGCAATGCTGAACCTTTTTTGACATCAAAAACGCCAAAATTCCAAGTACATGCTACTAAAGTTGTGGTTGAACCGTGGTTTGGCGAACATCACGTATACGCTATATTTATGGTTCCAGATAAATACAAGGAAGCGCCATTTTTTATTTTAACAGTTAAACATGTTGGCAGTTTCTGCGAAAAGCCTTTTGGCAATAGTCAATACTATGATGACGTCCTTGCGGAACCGGGAACGCATCTAATTAGAGATTACATTAGAACTCGGTTGGCTTTGCGATTAATTTTTCAAGGTTTGTATTTCCAACTTAATGATAAATATAACTGGAGTCTGACTTATCCGGCAGATAATTCTGCTAAGGTGAATAATTGACTGTTTAATGCTTCTTTGTTAAAATTTACGCAAAAACTCTATCAAACTCTTATTTCTACCCTTCTCAATCGCACTCTTACGCTCTTACAACGGGTTCCACTACGGGGTAAGTCTTCTTTGTGTAGGAGTGCGGTTCATTATTAATGAGTATTAAAGCTTCGTTAACAGCCAACAACCTGAAAAACAAATTACATATTTGAGCAAAACTCAGTATGAACGAGTTACAAGCAATTCTCAAAGCCTTTGACGAAAGCCAAAAAAGCGGTGAAACTTCATACTTGGCGACTGTAGTCAACACCAAAGGCTCAACGTATCGCCGTCCGGGTGCGAAAATGTTGATGACAAATACAGGAAAAATAGTAGGAGCAATTAGCGGTGGTTGTCTAGAAAATGATGTCTTCCAACATACTCGTCTTTCTATGGATTTAGGCGAACCGATTGTTGTCACCTACGATAACACTGCTGATGAAGATATTGTTTGGGGATTTGGATTAGGCTGCAACGGCGTTGTGCAAGTATTTATCGAACGCTTGGATGTAGAAAGCAAAGTTAATGCGATCGCATTTATTGCTCAGTGCTTAAATAATCAACAGCGCGGCGTTATCGCTACCGTTTTTAGTGTTGAGAATGCGTTCAATATCAAAGTCGGCTCACGCCTAATTCTTAATTATGACAATAGTGTAATAACTGATATTGAAGAAGCGAATTTAACAAAACTTATTACCAAAGATGCTCAAGCTGCTCTTGACAATCAACAAACAACAGTCAAAAAATACCAATTATCAGGCATCATAGAAGTTTTAATCGAAGTCATCCAACCACCAACACCACTGATTATATATGGTGCAGGACGTGATGCCGTACCTGTAGCTAATTTTGCCAAAGCATTAGGCTGGGATGTCACAGTAGTTGATTGCCGATCGCATGAAGCAACACTCTTAAGATTAGCGATCGCTGACAAGGTGATTCTTACCCGTCGCGAAATTGTCCACAAAGAGGTATCTATAGATGAAAACACCATTGCTGTGGTGATGACACACAATTACCTCGACGATTTAGAAATTTTGAAAACGCTCTTACCATCACCCGCACGCTACTTGGGTATTTTAGGTCCCAAGAAGCGCACAGAGAAACTACTTCAAGATTTAGATGCAGAAAAAATAACTTATAGCAAACAACAATTACAAAAATTGTATGCTCCAGTTGGTATCGATGTAGGAGCAGATACCCCTGAAGAAATAGCACTATCAATCATTGCCGAAATTCAAACAGTTCTCGCAAAACGTTCTGGTGGCTTTTTAAGAAACCGTACCGAACCAATTCACGAACGAAATGATATAGCTTGAATTTTCTACATCTTTTTCTCAATAATTTGATAATGTACCAACCTCTTCACATCTTCATGAGACAATCTTAACTCTTGGCTAATAGCCATTTCCACCTGACTCAACTCTGTAAACGGAAACTCAAATTTTAACTCTTTTAAAGTTGAGTTTGCTGTCTTCACTGTAACCGTAGAAAAACCTTGAATTTTGTTAATTTTCGCCTGAATTGACAATGGAGTTTTTGGAGCTTTTTTTGCTAATTGAATATCAGCCAGCAAGTATTTATCCGTCTTCAAAGAACTATTCAACAATTTATCCGTAACAAATCCACTTGCTGCCCAAAAAGCAAACCCCAACAAAGGTAAGAGAAGCCAAAACTCCAATCCTAAAGCACGCAATATTTGAAACCATCTGGCTTGTAGCATACTGGGGACTGGGGATTAGGGACTGGGGACTGGGGAGAGGGGGAGAGGGGGAGAGGGGGAGCAGGGGGAGTAGGGGAAGCAGGGGAAGCAGGGGGAGCAGGGGGAGCAGGGGAAGAAATATTTCTTCTTTCTTCTTTTTTACCGTTTACCCCTTTCCCTTTCCCCCTCCTCAAATTGCCCAATGCCCAATGCCCATTGCCCGACCCCAACGAGTAATATTTAATTATACCGACCTACTTATGTTGATTTTACTGGTAGAAGACGACCCAGCCCAATTAGAGCCATTGCGTGCTGCGCTTATTAAAGCAGGACACATTGTTGATGCAATTGAAGATGGAGAAACCGCTCAGTGGCTGATATCTCAAAAAGATTATGACTTGTTAATTTTAGACTGGATGTTGCCTCAAGTAAGCGGGATTAAGCTTTGTCAGGAATATCGACGAATGGGAAAAACTGCGCCGGTGTTGATGCTCACCGCTAAAGATACCACCTCAGATAAAGTTATCGGTTTGGATGCTGGTGCAGATGATTATTTAGTGAAACCAATTGATATTATTGAACTTTTGGCAAGAGTGCGAGCATTAGGAAGGCGATCGCCACAATGGATCGGAGATACACTTAGTTTGGCTGATTTACATCTGCACTTAACCAACCTAACTATAGAACGCCATCAAGTCACAGTTCAACTTTCTGGTCGAGAATTTCAACTTATGGAATACATGATGCGTCATCCCCGTCAAGTTTTATCTCACAATCAAATTGAACAATCACTTTGGGGATGGGGAACAGAACCTGAAAGCAACGCTGTCACAACATTAGTACGCAGACTGCGACAGCGTTTGCAGACAGTTGGTGCCAAAGATTGGTTAGAAACAGTTTACGGTATGGGATACCGCTTGAACGTTCCGGAAAACAATGTTTAATCGCAGTCGTCGTAACCTGGCTAATTTGTTCGCTGTCTCAATGGGGAGCATTCTCATTGTTTTCGCTGGAGTAGGCTATTATCTTGCAGCTAAAGAGCAACTTCAGGCTTTTGATGAAGCACTGTTTGCCAAAACCAAAGCGATCGCTGCAAATGCACAGGTTAAGCAAAAGTATATTTCTATTTTAAGCAATCAACTATCGCCGCTCAACAGCGAACTTGTATATGTCCGGTGGTACAATGCCAACAAACAATTAGTAGAATTTACTGATGCTAATGCTGACCAAATATTAACCGTTGCTCCTGGTTATCAAACTATCCAAACAACTACAAAAAAAGAATCGTTACGGCAGTTAACATTGCCAGTTAGACAAGGTAAGGTGACAATTGGCTATTTGCAAACCGCAACTTCTGTGTCTGCTGTAGAAAATAGTTTGAATAGATGGCGCTTCTTTTTGACACTAGGAGTTCCAGTAACTTTAAGTGTAATTGGCATTACTGGCTGGTTTCTGGGGGGACTTGCCATGCAACCGACGCGTCGAGCTTACGAGCAATTGCAACGCTTTACGGCTGATGCTTCCCATGAATTACGCGCTCCTGTAGCAGCGATTTTAAGTAATGCCCAAGTCGCATTAATGCCACCATTTGACGAAGTAGAACTGCGTTTTCGCTTAGAAAATATTGTGGAAATTGCCAAATCAATGAGTGCGCTGATTGGTAATTTGCTGTTTCTCTCTCGTCATAACGGATCGCTAGATTCTGCAAAGTTAAAAAATATCGACTTGGTTGAATTAGTGCGATCGCTTTTGGATAACTACCAACAACAAGCAACTGCACAAAACCTCAACTTCTCTGCTCAACTACCACCGCAACCCGTGAACGTGAAAGCCGATGCAGATTTATTGAAACAGGCGATCATCAACTTGCTGACTAACGCCTTTAAGTATACTTTATCTGGTAGTATTCAAATACGGCTGTTTACACAATCGCATCGAGTTATCATTCAGGTAGAAGATAGCGGAATTGGCATCCCGGACGAGGATTTACCGCATATCTTTGAAAGATTTTATCGCGTCGATACCGCACGAGCGCGTCAAACTGGTGGCTTTGGGTTAGGATTAGCGATCGCTCAACAAATTATACAGGCGCACAAAGGGCAAATCACCGCAAAAAGTCTGTTTGGGCAAGGTTCCACATTTCAAATAGAATTACCCAATGGGTAATGGGGCATCGGGCAAGAAGGAGGGGTAAAGGGAAAGCGCTCCGCGCAGGCTAAAGGGGAAAGGTTAAAAAGTAATTTTAAATATTTTTGCTAATTTTAAATAACTCTGTCCCCCTTCCCCTTTTTTCCTTCCCTCTAGTCCAATGCCCAATGCCTAATGCCCAATTCCCAATTAGTTGACATTTTTCTGTCATAGTTACCCATCACACTAAGAAATAAGAACACCTGAGAAGTCTGTAATTTTCTCAACATAGATAAAGAGTGCTTGATTCGGTAAAACTTAGCAACAGATAACAGCAATGGTCAAAAATGGGTTTGTACACGCTGCGGTAACTGCGGCTAGCATAGCAACTTTCCTCGCTGCCGAAGGTGACAAAAAAAATATACAACATAGCAGCGGTCAGAACAAAAAGCGGCAAATAAAATTTAGAAAGCGTTCCCGTGAAACTTGAAATATAAAAAGTGATTGCTCAATTGAAGAAACACCAAGCAAATTCTTGGTTACAGGCTGGGCTGATAGCTGTCTTGGTTTCTCTGCCTACAGCCTGTATGCAACCAAATCGCGTTGAGGGAGTTGTTCAACTTCCAACTTCCTCTGAGGCTGAATCTAATTCTACCTATGTAGATGTGCAAAATTTGGTCAATCTGGGACCGCGAGTTGCTGGTACACCAGTTATGGAAAAAGCTAGCAGCTACCTAATTGATCAATACCGCAAAGCGGGCTACATCACTGAAGTTCAGACTTTTACATATCAAAAGTTTGTAGATTTAGGTTCAAACCTGATTGTCGATAATGTGACAATTGAAGGGCAAGCGTTGAAGGGTTCAATTCCTGGCAAATTAAATGCACCGTTGGTTGCAGTTCCCAATGTTGGACGAAGCGCTGATTTTGCCTCAGTCAACGTCAAGGGAGCGATCGCTATTGTCAAACGCGGTGAAATTCGCTTTTCTCAAAAAGCTGAAAATGCCGCAGCTGCCGGAGCCGTTGGTTTAGTAATTGTCAACAATAAACCGGGGGATTTATCTAATGGTTCGGTGGGTACTGGGGCAAAGCTTCCTGTATTAGGGCTTTCGGCTGAAAAAGGTAATCCCTTAATTGCCCGAACACAAAATTCACAAGTTAACTTAAATGTCAATGCTCAACGGCAAGTTGTTACTGGACGCAACGTCATCGCTCATCTTCCAGGTGTGACTCAGCCAAAAATGATACTGGGCGGACATTACGATTCAGTACCGGGTTCACCAGGAGCAAACGATAACGCTTCCGGGACAGCGGTTGTGTTGGCGATCGCTCGTAATTTATCTAGTACACCTCTTGCGGGTCAGGTTTGGTTCGTTGCCTTCGATGGTGAAGAAGACGGTTTACACGGCTCGCGGGCTTTTGTCAACGCAGCACAACCGCAGTTTCTCTCAGGGCTAAAAGGTATGATGAACTTTGACATGGTAGGCGTTAATAACCAACTTGGTATTAGCGGTACATCATCGTTAACTTCATTAGCTCAAACCTCTTTGCCTCAAGTTAAAACTTTTGGCTCGATGAGTGGCAGCGATCATGCATCATTTGCCGATAAAGGTGTGCCAGTCCTCTTTTTCTATCGAGGTTCAGAGCCAAATTATCACACACCAAACGATAAAACAGTAGATCCAAAACTGCTTGATCAAACTACTCAAGTAGGGTTGGATATCGTTAAGCGATTGCTCAAGTCTGGCTAATTTGTGGGTGAGGAAAACGGACGCAGGTCTTCAATGTTTGTATTTAAATTCATCTTCAAACCTGGAATACAATGTCTGCTAACTTCTCATTGAAAAAATCTCTAAATAATTTGTCTTTAGTTTCTATTGGTGCAGTAGCAGCTGTTTTCGCAGCACAAATTGTACCCACAAATGCCGTACCATCTCAACAGCCGATCGCTCAGTTGCCAACAATCGGCAACACAGATACTAACTTTATTGCCGCTGCTGTCGAAAAAACTGGTTCAGCAGTGGTGCGGATTGACTCAACGCGAACTGTCTCAAGTCGATATTCGAGTTCTGGTAGGCGGGTACGGGGAACAGGTTCCGGTTTTATAATTAGATCCAACGGTTTAATTTTGACAAACGCTCACGTTCTTGGTGGAGCCGACACAGTAAGAGTAACCTTAAAAGATGGTCGTAACTTCACCGGTCGGGTGTTGGGGCAAGATAGACAAACCGACGTAGCAGTAGTTAAAATCGAAGCTAACAATCTACCTGCTATTAGCATTGGTAATTCCGATCAGTTAAAACCAGGAGAATGGGCGATCGCGATCGGTAATCCTTTAGGTTTAGACAACACCGTTACAGTCGGCATTATTAGTGGAACAGGTCGCTCTGGTGGTGTAATTTCCGCAGCAGGTAGGCAAGTTAACTTTATTCAGACCGATGCTGCCATTAACCCAGGTAATTCTGGGGGACCACTATTAAACCAACAAGGGCAAGTCATCGGCATCAATACTGCTATTATTCAAGGTGCTCAAGGATTGGGATTTGCTATTCCCATCAACCAAGCGCAGCAGATAGCCAACCAACTGATTGCGAGAGCACCTATTCAATAGTGGGAAAAGGCGAAAGGCGAAAGGGGAAAGGTTAAGAAAAAACATGCACCTTTCCCAACGAAAGTCTATTCATTTTCTAGCTGATACGATTTTCTTAAACCAAAGTTTCTGCCGCATGTAGTGCAACAGCGATCGCATTCTTGACGGCAGTATCTTTTTGTTCCAGGATTACATTTTCGCTCTTGGTACGCTGGGCAACTACACCACAAACAGCAGCAGCTGCAAATTGATATACTCCCGCCATCTTGAAAAGAGTACCACATTCCATTTCATAATTCAAGACATTTAAACGCCGATATTCTTCAGTGATGCCATCAAGCGATCGCATTAAATGAGGATTTGCCGAATCAGTGCGTTCCTGTCCTTCATAGAAAGTATCTACCGATGCCGTAATCCCCATGTAATGCGAAATGTTCAATTTGCGTGCAGCATTAACCAGCGCTACCGTAAGAAACGGATCGGCTGCTGCTGGATACTCCACAGGTGCAATATCATTTGCTGCACCTTGCCGACATAATGCCGCACTGCTAATTACAATACTACCGACAGTTACATAAGGTTGAATTGAACCGCAAGTACCAATGCGAATAAATTTCTGGATTCCTACTTGCACCAACTCATTTACCACAATACTCAGAGAAGGCGCACCCATACCACTAGTAGCAGATAAAACGGGGCGATTATTTGGCAAATATCCTACATAACTATTGAGTCCGCGATTTTCCGACAACAAACGCACATCCTGCAAATAACTTTGAGCGATTAAGCGAGCGCGTTCCGGATCGCCAGATAATAAAGCTATACAAGGTGGCTCTGAACCCAAATCATCTTGCCCAAAGCCAATGTGATATAAACGGTTACTTGTCATAGCTAGATTATATAGCTCGTATGTAATTTTTAAGAAGTGGTGAAGCTAAGGGAATTTGTTTGCCTGCTACGTCCAAGGCAGGTGGGGCAAATCTGCCAGAGACGTGATAATTAAAGCATAATCAAACCCAGTCGTACACCAACAGTTACAGCTTCGGTGCGGGACGAAACCCCTAGCTTCCCAAATATGGATGAGACATGAAACTTGACGGTGTGATCGGAAATATGCAAACGCTTGGCGATCGCTTTATTCCCTAACCCAGAACCGAGCATTTCTAAAACCTCTATCTCGCGTGGTGTCAATGTTTGTATGGGTGTGAGCGTCACTTTTTCCCGCATTGACTCTTTGAGAGGAAGTAACTCAACAGCATCAGGGTGGAGAACAATTAGATTAAAAGCGATCGCCTCCACAGCCGCCATAATCTCTGACTCGGTGCTGGTATCTGGTAAAATGCCCCGTACACCAGAACGCAATGCCACCTCTAAGTTGATGCTGTCAAGTTCGTCAGCAATAACGATAATTGGTGATGAGTATTGCTCCTCTTGCATCAAAAGCAATTTTTCCCATACTGATTGTTGAAGGTTGCCGCTCAAATCTAACAACACCACATCAGGTTGTAATTGCACTTCCCTTAAGAGTGCATCCAAATCAGATGCACTACCTACTACCGTCAGTTTAGGATTGCTTGTCAGCACTGCCGACAAACCTGCCCGCACTACAGGGGAAGCTGCAACTACCATCACCCGAATCATGTAGCCTCCACAGCAGTTTTCCCATCTTGCAACACAGCATAAAAAACAAATTGTTGTCCACCACGCAGAACTTGTAACGGTAATGATTTGCTATCGCTTTGATTGAGATAATTGCTTAAATCATTCGGTTGAGAGAACGATCGCCCCAACACCCCAATCAACACATCACCAACTTGCAAACCAGCTGCTTCCGCAACACTTCCAGAATGCACTGACAAAATTAATAAGCCCAAGCTGCGTTTTAGCAGTACAGGTTGTAAAGTCACCCCCAGCTGGCGACGATTTCCATGCAAAAAACGCTTTACAGTTGAGCTTGATATTGCCACAGCCAAACCGTTGGCAATCATAGTATTAATCCCAACAACCCGACCGAGACAATCGGCAAGTGGACCGCCAGAATTGCCAGGATACAGTTGAATATCAGCCATTACCAAACGCTGATTATTTGTGTGGATAATCCCGGTTGTGACTGCACCACTGTCACCAAATGGATTACCCACTGCTAAGACTAATTCACCTACTCGCAGCGCATCTGCATCACCAATAGTTGCAGCATTTAAGTCAGTGGCGGCAATTTTCAAAGCTGCTAAATCTTGCTGTGGGTCAAAGTGTGTCCGCACTGCATCAAATATCCGTCCATCTGACAATTCGACAGTCGTCTTGTTGCTGGTAGCGACATGGGCGTTAGTGATGATTAAGCCGTCAGGTTGCCAAATAACACCGGAACCGCTTCCTAAAGAACCGCTACGCACTTTGACGGTAATATTACGGAGTTTAGCAGCTAGTAGTGCTAATTCATCAGTTATTGCTGTGGTAGTCATATTGGGGAAATTGTGATTTTTTAAATTGGAATTCTTACTGAATCGGTTTTTCGCCGATCGCGATCGCTAATTCAACTAATGCTCCACCGCGTACAATTTGCACAGAAACGGTTTTACCAACGCGATCGCTATTATTAAGCAACGCCAGCACATCACCGGTATCGCTGATAGAATTACCATCGAAGGCTACCAATACATCCCCAAGCAGCACACCTGCCTTGTCAGCAGGTCCGTTTGTCTCGACATTGACGACAATCACCCCACCAGCAGAAGTTAAATTTAAAGCACTTTTCAAGTTTGCAGGCAAACGTACAGGTTGCATTCCCAAACCCAAGTAGCCGCGTGGAATGCGTCCTTTTGCTACTAATTGGTTAACCACGCGATTGACTGTAGAAGCAGGGATAGTCAAAGCAGTACCGCGCCTTCCAGAAGTATTCATTCCTACCACGAAACCAGCAGCATCTACGAGTGGTCCACCTGCAAAGCCAGCATAAAAAGTGATGTCTGGACGGATGAACGAGTCAATATTGCCACCGCTCATGCTTCGCCAAGCGCCACTAACAACACTCACCGCACCCATAGCCGCTTTTAAGTCACCCTCGCCGCTTCTTGCCAACCCTAGTACTAAATGACCAACTTTGAGTGTTGTGGCGTCGCCAATTTTCGCCACTGGGATTTCTCCGCCTTGTAGCTGAAAGACAGCTACATCGGTGGTAGAGTCACGACCCAAGAGTGTAGCTGGTACTGTACGATTATCTGTAGTGGTGACAGTAATTTCTTCATAGCGTTGTAGCGACTCGTCAGAGGTAACGATGATACCATCTCGCCAGTGAATACCGCTGGGGGAAATACGTGCTCCACCATTCACAGCAACAACAGAATTCCCAACTTGCTCTACGATATCCGCTAAATTGTTGGACAGATCCTGTAATGAAGACATAAGATTTCTCCGCAAACGTTCGTGATGTTCATATCTTGCCGTTTTGTTTTCGGAGGTAGCATCGGAAAAATGGGCAGAATCCATCCTAGAAAAATGGGTAGGGACACTTGGGGCTAGAGGGAGGGGAAAAGGGGAAAGCCCAATGCCCAATGCCCAATGCCCAATGCCCAATGCCCTATGCCCTATGCCCTATGCCCTATGCTTTATTTTCAAATATTTGTAATGCTTTGGTTTCAAATTCAGCAATTACCTTTGGTTCATCTTCATACCAAAGACGTATTTCTTTCAATGCTTCGCTAGTATTATCCGAAGAATGAATTAAGTTATCTACTAAAAAAGTAGCTTTTTTCAGCGCCAACCTTCTCAGATGATGTTTTTTAGTTTTGCAAAGATTAGCTGGACCAATTACTTGTCTTTTGAGAAATTCTCCAAAAGAACTATAGTTGCTATGATTGGCAATATCATATTTATCTATATAAGATTCCAGTATAAAACATTGCACTGGCTTCTTCGATAAGTAGTTGGTTATAAATGGATACCAAAGTGAAGATTGAGAAGATTTGTAATGTTTTGAAATTTTTTCTTTACTTACAATAATAGAATCTCTTAGATGTTTAATATCGCCATATTTTGATAGTTGATTTTTAATTGACTTACTTAACTCAATATCATTGGCAGCAGCTGGTTTTAACATTATGAAAACAAATGCACCGAGTTTTTGTGACATAGTGTTAATCCTAAAAAGTGAACCAAAATAATTACTTGTTCAGTTTGACATAATTTAAGTTTGAATTACTACAAACAACTGTTTATAATAATTTATAATTCTGTTCAACGCTGCCTAATAGCTATAAGTACTAGAGAGAAGAATGCAGCGATCGCACTCTCCATTATCCCCAGAACCAAACAACCAGCCGTCATCACCTCAAATCATTACTAGGTCGGAAGTACTCAATCATCCCGAAGCTCATGACGGCTATGGCAACCGCATCTGGTAGATCATTAAAAGGAATGGGCAAAGCAAGTACAATAGCCTAAGAATACGTTGTGCCCTTCGATGTAATAGTAAATTTGCACTGTGGACGAATCAGATTCTCACATTTTTGGAGAGTAGGTAAAATTTTGTAAATAACTTTTGAGAAAGTTGTGCGTTTTCAGAAAACATAGCTATCCTTTGCAGATAATCTGGGTTTACTAAAATCTCAAAAAAACTGCGTTGAAACTATAATTAAAGGTATATGAATAATAGGGTAAAAATGCGATCGGCAGAGGGAAAGCTTCTGGTAACGCACAAATCAGTTAGATGGTAGCAAAAATAGGTGGACGTGCAAGGACTTATTGTGAATCGCCTATGTGATGCAGTAAATCTCTCAAGTAAATACGCTCTTGTAATTGATTTTCTCACGAATGTCGTAGTAAATTTGAGGTATATAACTATTGAGGTAAAACATATGAACAAGGCATTATATAGCACCTAAATATGGTTGCAAGTGCTAAGTCCAAAAATGCAAATATTCCCACGCAGACAGAGAAATAATTTTAGCGCGATCAGTTAATATTTTTAACAAAATTATGCAATTATCAACAAAAATGGATACGGATGAACTGAACCGGCGTTATAACGCAGGGCAAAGAGACTTTACAGGAGCGGATTTAAGTGGAGTTAAGCTGATTAGAGCCTATTTACCTGGAGTCAATTTATGGGCTGCAAACTTAACTGGAGCGAACTTAGCCAGAGCAAAATTATGGGGAGCTAACTTTGAGGGAGCGAACCTAGCCAGAGCGAACTTAACTGGAGCGAACCTCAGCGGGGTAAATCTGAGTCAAGCTAATCTCCGGGGAGCGAAACTAAACAATGTCAAGCTGTATGGAGCTAATTTTAGTGGTGCTTTCTACGATCAAAGTACTCGATTTCCTAGAGGTTTTGACCCCATCAGTAAAAATATGCGCTTAATTTAGCGCAATTTTGTTATCAAAGAACCCTTTAACAGATTCTTGAAAGATTAATTTAGGCAGGAATAACTTGAGCAGTAAGTGAGCGTTTATCAAGGGACTGGACTTTACCTACTTGACCCAGATCATTTACAACGCGCTCTAGCAATTCTCCAGCTTGCTCACGGTATTGATGTTCTCGACCTCGTAGACGAATAGCGAACTTTACTGAATCGCCTTTACTCAACCACCCAACTGCTTGCTCGATACGTAACTTATAATCAGCCACACCCACATTCGGACGTAACCTAACTTCCTTTACTGTGGGTCTGGCACTCTGTCCCTGACGCTTTTTCTTTTGATACTGAAGCTTGCCATAGTTGATAATCTTTGCAACTGGAGCGTCTTTGCCTTCGGAGACTACAATTAAGTCAAGCTCTAGGCTCTCAGCTAACTGTAGAGCCTCATAAGTATCAGTCAAACCACGATTGTTATTTTCATGGTCAATCAAGAAGACTTGAGGTGACTTGATTTGCGAGTTAATTAGTTGCTTTTGGATTACGATAATGGTTTTCTCCCAATTGTTCAATACTTGGTGGATCTAAGTAATGCTTTCCTTAACACCATGTTCTTGTGAATATATCGTAACGTAATCTGTCCTTCATCCCTATTCGTAAAACCCGTCCCCTGATATCCTCGGACTCAAAGCCCCCCTTGCCCTTCCGCATTTTGAAAATGTCCCCCTTGGCTTTCTCTGCAAGCTAAGGGTAAGCATGTAGTTGTCAGAATACAAGCGTACTAAGGCAGCGGTGGATAGGTTTTTTGGTAAGCTGAGATTGTAGTGATCTCCGATAACAGGCATTAGTTGCTATCGCTACCCCCGCAGATCAGCAGGCAGAATATAGCATAGGGCGACAATGCAAAAACTCCTTTTTAATGATAGAGATAGATTTAGAGCGCAGGCTCTATTCCTTGGTAAGGATATTAACTTACAGACGTTGGAGAATTACGTTTGCTTGGCGACTATGCCAGTAATGGTTACAGTAGGTGAACACGGCTGTGCGGTACTGCTGGGCTATGGTGCAGTTGTCCTGTTTAACCTTGAGCCTGTGGAAAAGGTAGCCTTCTTGACCCAACTATCTTCTCAAATTAGTGGCTCTTTTGCCGACCCGGAAACAGAAGAGGTGGAAGTTCAGCTCAACGTTGCACAGAGTGAGAGAGTTAAGGAAGGAAAAATTTTGCTGCATGAATTTAGTGTAGAACGCTTACAGATAGTGGCTGATATTCTCGCTAAGAGTGTTGTGCTGTCTCATTATGAAACTAGCCTAGCGACTGTATTTGATCAAATTGAACCGTTTGCAGCTAGTCTCCAGCGTGAAAACAGGAGTAGACGCCAGAGTCGGGAATTACTGCGTCAACTTGGGACTACGTTGTTAGTTCAACATAAGATTGTGGGTCGAGTAGAGATTATCGATAAGCCGGAGTTGCTCTGGGAATCTCCACAGCTTGAAAACTTATATCTGCGCTTGGAGGATGAATACGAAATCCGTGAGCGTCACAATGCGTTGGAACGGAAACTAGAGCTAATTTCCCGAACCGCACAAACAGTGCTGGAGTTCATGCAGCATAGCAGTAGCCAGCGAGTAGAGTGGTATGTGGTGATTCTGATTGTGGTGGAGGTTCTGCTGTCACTATACGACATCCTTTTCAAAGGCTAACGTCTCGGTAATCTGCTAACCACCGTTGTACTGTACCCCGATGCTTTCCTAATATTTTAGCGATCGCACACACGCTAATACCTTGATTTTTAATCAAGTAAAGCGCTTGTAACCGTTCTTTGAGTCGTACATTATTCTGTTGACGTACCAACGCCTCGAGTTCTTCGACACTTTCTTGGATATCGATATGTGTAACCCCTGCCATTACTCACCTTCAATGCTATCTACATAATACATTTACCATCTGTCGCATTCTTTTTTCAAATTGGTATTAATTGATGCGTGATAGTGTAGTATGATATTAAATAATTAACTACTAAACGTTAGGTAGGTTTTGGTTGACAGATAATTCGTTCTCGCCAAAAGAAGTCTCTTCTAGTGGACGCGATCGCGTTCTTGATGAGGCTGAACAGCTATTTCGCAAGCGCGGCTACAATGCTGTGACAATGAGGGATATAGCTGTTGAGGTGGGAATTCGTCAGGCGTCGTTATACTATCATTTCAACAGCAAGGAGCAACTTTTTGTGGTAGTTACCGAGCGTGTATTTGAGCGTCACCGCACCGGTTTACAGCAAGCTATTCAGAATGCAGAAACCAACTTGCGATCGCAACTTAAAGCCGCTGCTGGTTGGTTTCTCTCTCAACCTCCTATCCATTTTTTGAGCATGGCACATACAGATATGCCCTTGTTGGGTGAAGAAAATATGAATAAGCTGTCAATTTGCTATGCCCAATTCATCTTTGAGCCGTTGGCACAGATTTTTGCCCAAGCGCAAGAGCGAGGCGAAATTCGCAATACTCGTACTAAAATTTTAGCTGGGTTCTTTTTGTCTGTTATGGAGAGCATTCCCTATGTGACTACTCAACCGGGTACTGCACCCACAGAAGTTATCGTGAATGAAATGATTTCCGTTTTGTTGGATGGACTCAAGTTTTCATGAAGAGGGGAAGGGGTAAAGGGAGAAAGAAATTGAACTGTTGATAACCAAAATAATTTTTTTGCCTATTTACCTATCTAATGATAGGTAGTTAAATTAATTCTAGGGAAATCTTGGAACCATAGCGATCGCCTTTACCGTCGCTTACGTATCGACTATCTCAAAGAGCGCAGCGTTATTATACCAGTTGTCCTATTCCTTCATATTTGCGATTGCAATTGCGAAAAAGCGAATTAAGCTGGTTTTAATCAAATTACTGCGTAAACAATTTGTAGTGTTTTACATAGGAGTGAATGACAATGCAACGTACTTTCAAGAGTCTTTTACTTTTAACCGCTGTGATAAACTTGACAGCTTTACAAGAAGCAAAAGCAGTGTCAAACAGTAGCCTTACGGTCACAATTGACGGGTTGAAAAATCAGCGTGGGCAAGTTTGCCTGAGTTTGTTTTCGGGTGGACGAGGATTTCCTGGCAGCAGCGATCGCGCGGTGGCTGCCCGTTGTGTCAAACTAGAAAACGCTCCGCTGACAGTTAAATTTGACAACTTAAAAGCCGGAAATTATGCGATCGCTGCTTTTCATGATGCCAACGGTGACGGTACTCTCAATCGTAATCCATTAGGTATTCCTACAGAACAGTTTGGCTTTTCTCAAAACCCGAAAATTCTCACCGGTGCCCCCAAGTTTGGCGATTCTGCGTTTCTGGTCGCAGGTCCAGAGACTAATATTCAAATTAAATTGCTGAACTTTTTCGGCTAAAGTAAACGCTGTAGCATTACTTTATTCCCATTTTGCCGGAGAGCGATTTAAATCACTGGCGATATATTGTAATCGGTGTACTGCCAGGTTTACCTGGGAGTGCATTTAGTCACGGGTTATAATTGCGGGTGCGATCGCTGTTTGGGTTAATTCGCACTAACTTGGGATTTAACAACCAAGGAAAAGTCAAATTTGAAGTTACTACCGATCAGCGGTTTTTATATCATCAGTTTTTTTGTACTTTATCTGCCAATTAATAGATAGACAGGGACAAATTAAGGGTAATCTAAGCCAGTAGGCTATGTTGTGTATCGTTTAACCTACTGAAATAGATAACAGACTTCAAATATGCGTGTTCAAATAATTGTAATTTTAATTATGGGGATGCTGGTGTTTCCAGAAAATCAGCAAGCGCTGGCAAACTCTGAATCTGCTGACTTGAAAATAGAAACTGGGGTAGAGACGTTTACGCCAAATATCTGTACAGAACAGCAAAACGTCTGTACGAGAGTTGAGAGTTGGCAAGAAAATAAATTTTCATCGGGGGTTGTGAATAACAGTTCATGGGAAACTGCGAAGACAGCAGATAGCTTGACATCCAAAGCTCCTTTAGCGGAGTCATTCAGACAGATAAGTGGCGAGAAAATTGTCAAAGATATCCAAATCCGTTTTGTTAATAATAAGGGTGAGTGGGTGGATGAAAAGGGTCGGATAATAGAAGGACGGACTCAGAAAAATTTTATCATCGATAATTTGAGATTAAAGCCGGGTCAAATATTTAGTAACGATTTATTTAAAAAAGACGTAGAAAGATTAAGGAGATTAAACTCATTTGATAAAGTCAACTTTGGTTTAGAAGAAGATGACACGGGTGTTAATATTGTCTATTACATTAAAGAAAATAAATTTCCTTCTTGGAATTTTGGCGGTGGTGATAATGGTGATGTTGGGCTTTACGGTCAGGTAGGTTATCGAGATGCAAATATCAACGGACTTAATGAACAACTAGATACGAGCATTCAGGTAAGTGGTAAAGATGTTCAATTTGAAAGCGAATTTATCAGCCCTTATCGTCGAGGAGAACCAAACCGCTTAGGCTACAGCTTTCGAGCTTTTCGCGAACGAGATTTATCTCGAACTTTTAACGATGAAATTAAGTTGGAAAACGGTAGCACCGCACGAGAAGGAAGATTTGGCGGTTCTGTAGCTGTTTTAAAATCTTTTGATGATTGGGATGCAGCTTTAGGTCTTAACTACACCAGAATTAGCTTGCGCGATCGCGATTATAATGTGGCACGAGTAGATAGATTGGGAAACCCCCTTTCAGTAAGCGGTACTGGTATTGATGATTTAGTTACAGTGTCTTTTGCTGTTAGCAAAGATGAACGCGATCGCCGTAACAATCCAACTAAAGGATCGCTTCTCACTCTTAGCACCGAACAAGCTATTCCCATCGGACTCGGTAAAATTGCTAGTAACCGATTGCGAGCAAACTATATTTTATATGTACCAGTTACTTGGATAGGGAATAATGGGTCAACAGAAAATACAGAAATGTTAGCTTTTAATTTACAAGGTGGGACAAATATTGGCGAATTTCCACCAGCAAACGCATTTGACCTGGGTGGACAGAATTCTGTTAGAGGTTACGGAGGTGGTAGAGTCGCTAGCGCACGTAGTTATGGCTTGGCTTCTGTAGAATATCGTTTCCCAATTCTGCAAACTGTGGGAGGAGTTGTTTTTGCTGACTTTGCTTCAGATTTTGGATCTAGCAAAACGGTGCTAGGGGAACCCGGTGTAGTGCGAGGTAAACCCGGAAGTGGGTTTGGTTATGGGTTAGGATTGCGAGTCAAGTCACCGTTTGGGTTGATTCGCGGTGACTTGGGAATTAGCGACCAGGGAGAAGTAAAGTTTGAAGTTACCACCGGTCAGCGGTTTTGATGTCAAGGGTTCAGGGGAGGGAATGGGGAGAGGGGGAGCAGGGGGAGAGGGGGAAGCAGGGGGAGCAGGGGGAGCAGGGGAAGCAGGGGAAGCAGGGGGAGCAGGGGAAGCAGGGGAAGCAGGGGGAGCAGGGGAAGCAGGGGGAGCAGGGGAAGCAGGGGGAGCAGGGGGAGAGGGGGAAGCAGGGGAAGCAGGGGGAGCAGGGGAAGCAGGGGAAGCAGGGGAAGCAGGGGAAGCAGGGGGAGCAGGGGGAGCAGGGGAAGCAGGGGGAGCAGGGGGAGAGGGGGAAGCAGGGGGAGCAGGGGGAGCAGGGGGAGAAATATTCCTTTTTTCTCACCCTTTTCCCTTTACCCTTTTACCTTTCCCCCTCCTCAAATTGCCCCATTACCAATTATTCTTGAGTTTCCTGGAAGAACTTCTTGTGAATGATTCTAGTCTGTTGCCCATCAGTAGTAACTGCGGTCATGAGATAATCAATCAAGCTGTCTGTAAAGGGGACACGCAAGTGGAAAGTTCCATCAGGTTTAACTTTGATGGAATGATCAGCGATTTTGACGGTTGCACCTGGTTCTGTTGATCCGTGGATAATTAACTCAACATCTGCTTGAAACCAGAAATCAGGCTGGGGACGGTTATGGATGCGAACTGTGGCTGAACGAGCTAGTAAAAACCAGCGATCGCCATTAATTAGATAGCCAATTTCTGCGATATAATCGCGATCGCTTACCGGAATAGCTACATAGCGATCGTGTGTTATCTCTTCACATTCATACTGCTGCACTAGTGTGGGAGGCTGATAACTTAAGTCAATACCAGTGACATCATACAACCGCAGCGCCAATTGGCAAACTCCCTCTTGCTGCACTGCTTTTTTCTGGGTGCTGGTAACGTTCCAAGATACATAAGCCCATTTGGCTGTGCGGGGTGCGATCGCAATGCTGCTTTCTACATCCTTTTCTTCGTTATTTGTATCTCCATTCACATTATCATCAGTATTCTTACTAAGGTCATAACTTTGATGCCAAGCTCCACCACCCGCTCCCGCACCGATAAAAGGCACACCAGCTGTTAAGTCTAACGGGCTAGGTTCAGTAACATTTTCTGTCATGTCTTCTGACATATTAGATACTGTTTCGTCCATGTCTTTAACAATGGGTAAGTTGTTAGCTGGTTGTTCTAACGTTGCATCTGTGACTTCTGCGGATATTTCGCTTGATTCTGGGGAGTTTAAAGAAGTTGTCTCGTCCATATCAAACAAATCTGATGATACAGCATCCTCTTCTATAGTTGCATCATCCGCAGAGGTGATGTTTTCTAACCAGTTTGATTCCGCAGATAAATCATCCTCAGCTGCGTCTGCAACCACATCCAAATCAGCTTCTCGAACATTTGGCAATTGGGATATTGCAGGTATAATTTCCACTGTCGGCAATTGTGCATTCACCGTTTGGGGAAAATCTGGTAATTGCGATATTGCAGGTGTAATTTCCACCGTCGGCAATTGTGCATTCACCGTTTGCGAAACATCTGGTAATTGCGATATTGCAGGTAGAATTTGCACTGTCGGCAATAGTGCATTCACCGTTTGCGGAACATCTGGCTGTTGAGTTACAGGTGTTTCGATATCCCAGAATTCTTCGTCAATATCACTGTTTTCTGTGGTATCGTTACTAGCTTCGGGTTGTGAACCTTTACCAGACAATCGCGACCAAAGTACTGCCCCACTTCCTATTACTGCACTACCCGCTGAGGTGATATTCTCTAGCCAATTAGATTGTGCTGGTGGTTGTTCCTCTGTCTGGTCTGCTGCGAATTCTATATCCCAATCATCTTCATCAGATGCAAGTTCTGGGACATCGGCAAATTCGGGTACAGAATCTGTAACTTGGATTGAGGAAGGTGCTTCTACATTATTAAATGCAAGTTCTGGGACATCGGGTGATTCTAAGACAGAATCTGTAACTTGCGTTGAGGAAGGTGCTTCTACATTATTAAATGCAAGTTCTGGGACATCGGGTGATTCTAAGACAGAATCTGTAACTTGCGTTGAGGAAGGTGCTTCTACATTATTAGATGCAACTTCTGGGACATCGGGTGATTCGGTTGGGGGTGTTTCGATATCCCAGAAATCATCTTCAAGGTCATCGTTGATTTGTGTGGGATCGGTACTAGCTTCGGGTTGTGAAGCTTTATTTTGCAATCGCGACCAAAGTACTGCCCCACTTCCTGCTGCTACTGCACCACCGGCAGAGGTGATATTCTGCAACCAGTTGAATTGTGCTGGTGGTTGTACTTCTGTCTCGTCTGCGGCAAATTCCATGTCCCAGTCATCTTCGTCAGATGCAAGTTCGGGGAATGAAGCTGTAATTTCTGTTGTCGATGTTTCTACATCTTCATCAGATACAAGTTCAGGTACATGTGGCTGTTCAGGGAATGAAGCTGTAATTTCCGTTGTTTCTACATCTTCATCAGATGTAACCGTGGGAATTTGCGCTTCTGCGGGTGTAATTTCAATTATCGATGCTTCTGGATTTGATGCAAGGGAGACTGAATTTCTAACTTCTGTTGTCGGTGCTTCGATATTTAGATCAGATGCAATAGGAATTTGCGCTTCTGGTGCTTCTAAATTCGATGCAACAAAGAGAGAATTTGTAAGTTCTGTTGTCGGTGTTTCTACTATAGAAACATCTGGCTGTTCGGGAACTGAAGCTGTAATTTCCGTTGTTGGTGCTTCTAGATTCGATGCAACGGGGAAAGAATCTCTAACTTCAGTTGAGGTAGCATCTACTGTGGTGAAATATTGCAGTTTGGGGATTGTAACTTCGGTTGCTGGGGTTTCAATATCCCAGACATCTTCTTCAAGGTCGTCGTTTTGTGTACTTTCAATAAGAGCTTCGGGTTGTGAACTGCCAGTTAATCGCGACCAAAGTATTGACCCACCTCCTGCTACTGTACCACCCGTAGAGGTGACATCTTCTCCCAAGTTTGATTGTACTGGTGGTTGTGCTTCAGCCGTGGGTATTGGCACATCTGGCTGCTGGTCGGTTGGAATTTCAGTTACTGGTGGTTCTACATCAGATACGACTTGAGGAACATTTGATGATAATTCAGTATTATTTATGATTTCCGTAGTCTCATCTGCTGCTTCTATATTTGTCTGGTTGTCAGAGGGTGGCGACCAAATGCTTGTGCCTACCTCTGCTGCAACGCCTCCTAAGGCTGCGCTACCACCGGAGGCTATGTTGGATACTGGTAACATTGTCTCTTCAGGGACATTAGCTCCGGTGTTAGTTACCCCTTGTGGCAAATTGGATGGCATATCGGTAGTATTTTCTACCGCGCCAGATTGTGTTTGTGCGTAAGCGCGAAGCAACTGGTTATCAGACAAAGCGTCGCTAACAGGAGGGGCAACACTTGCGCCTATGGCTGCTGTTGGTGTAGCCTCTTCTAAAGGCTGATTAGATGATTCTATTACGTCGTCTGTTGATTGAGGTTTTGCTCGCCTTTTTCCTAGCAACCACAATAATAAACCGCCAATTACAGGCAAAGTTAACAGCCACAACCAAGGTGATATTCTCTCGTTGGGAGCAGTTTCAATGTTACCAGTAGCAGGTACCGAAAGGCGATCGCTTGCTGAATTATTTTGATTAGCCGTTGTGAAGTTGTTTGCATCAGTGCTTGGTGAAGTTGCCGCAATAGCTGCCGGTTCAGTAGCTGGTGAAGTTGCAACTCCCGGTACACTAGCTGCTGAGACAATTGGATTTGGGGGGATTGTTTGTAGTACACTGGCAGCGATCGCATTAGCTTCCGCAGTTCTGGCTTGTTCTATCGCTTGAATACCTGGCTTCGCGCTTGCAAAGCCGAGAAAACCTGCAAGACCTAAACTAGGATTTTTCTTATAAACGTATACAAAAGGCTGCGAGAAGGGATATCTTGCATCGTCTGGGGAGGTGTTATGCAATTTCAGAACTCGCACATCTTCGAGCTTTGATATTTCATTCGCCAGAACATAGCTAATGCCGTCTTTCCCCAATTGCTTGACGACTTCTGCGGTATTATCATCTGCTAATTGGGTAGCTGTAGAGCCTGTGGCAAATTTATTAGTTTTGAAGGCTGGATAACTGCGTAAAGACTCGCGAGTGTCACTTGTTGACGGACGGTCAATTAAGCGAATCTTACCAGAAGGTCCTCCTAACTCAGACCAATCGGTAATTTCCCCTCGGAAAATCCGGGCAAATTGCTTACTTGTCAAGCTTCTTTTAAAAGGATTAGAAGCACCAACTACGATCGCAATTTTTTCGCGTCGCACCCGCAATTGTTCTAAACCTTGTGCTTTTTCTTCTGGTGTCAAGCCACGAGCAATTGTGGCAATATCGATTTTACCATCTTGCAAAGCTTTTAGAGCAGAATCCGTACCGTTAGCAGCTAATTCAACAGAAGTGCCCGAAAACTGTTTTTCAAAGCTTTCTTTCAGGCTTTGATTGATTGGCGTCATCCTACTTGAACCATCAATCCTTACTTTCGTCCCATTTTCAACCGTTTGCGGCAGAGGAAATGAGGGATTTTCAGTTGCAGATTGTGCCTGTACGCAGTTTGGCGCGAAGAGAGTTCCTGCTGGGGAAGTTAATGCCAGCAGCAATGCCAAACTAACTATCGAACTATCTTGTTTCTCTTTTTGCCACATATGCCCCTTATCAAGGTAAAGGAATATAAAAAGCTGACCAGTCTTAATTGTTATCTTTTTATAGAGGAGACGCGCCAATTATACACCTGTGTCATCTATCTCTAAAGTTTTTGTATATACTGGTATTCAGCTATACTTTGGTTTTAGTTTCAGGACTTACGCAACTGGCACATTTATCTGAAAACTGTCACATAGAATTAATATGGCTCTAAGGTTTATAAATCAATGCTTACAAGCATTTACGGCAAATTGAAATATATGTGCCAGTTGACCTTATATTGTGACGCTTGCGTAAGTCCTAAGTTTATCTTGCCTGAAAGCCATGTTAATTGTGCCTTTATTTTTTTAAGGTTTTTCATATCACCTTTGACAACAAGCCTTCAAGCTAATTACTTCGATTGTGACTAGTTTAAGCTATAGTTTTTACGTTTGTATTTGAGAAATGTATTTAAATTTTCTGATGAATATTTCAATTCTTCTCAAATACAGCAGATTGCACTTTTCGCATCTCTACAGCTTTTCAACTCAAAAGGCAGATTTAGAGCAAATTTTACTTCTGACTCCTGACTTCTGCTGTAGTTTATCTCATTATATTTTTTACCCCAATTCCTATAGTTTATTGACTTAAACTGAGTAGCATATCATAATGTAAACTATATAATGTCGCCAAATCATGATAATTGAGTTATTTAATATGCAAAAACTAAAAAAATAAATAATTTCTTAACAATAATTTTAACTTAGATAACAGTGACAATCAGGCTTGTCTAACAGCGATTCAACTAAGGCATTTAGAGCAGTAGCAGCTAACAATCCACCGCCCAAAGTTCCTTCTATCGTAATAAAAGGCACAGATGTTTGCATTAATTGTCGCTTGGCGGCAGGTGCATGACTAAAACCAATCGGCATCGCAATCACTAACGCAGGCTGAATTTTTTTATTTTCAATTGCTTCGCAGACTTCTAAAAGTACTGAAGGAGCATAGCCAATAACTAGCACACAACCTTTGGTTACTTGCAGTAATTTTTCTCGCCATTCTTGATGTTGCCAAAAATCAATTTCTGCTTCTGTGGCGGTGGTAATGTGGGGATTGTCAATTAAAGTTTCCACGCGACATCCCAAATGAGCTAACCGAGTATTATCTAAAGTTGCTGCGACTGAGAAAGTATCGACAACAACTTTACAGCCTGATTTTAGCGCTTCACGACTGGAGGCGATCGCTTTATTTCCCAACCTCAAAAATGACACCAAACTAACATCGCCACAAGCTAAAACCATCTGCGAAATTAAATGTTGTTCAATTTCCGAACGGTTAGATAAATCAGGCAGCAAGCATTGTAAAGATTCTTGAAAAACTTCCGGATGAGTATGAACTTGTGCATCCAATTGACTCCAAAGATTGTCTAGTTCTCCGACTCCTGCTTGAGTTTCTACCTCTAATAACTTGAGTTGAGAAAAAACTTCCGCTTGCATAATTTGACAATCTTTATCTCTTCCCAACAAACCTTCTAAAGCTGATGCGGTTTGCCGCAGTTGGGAAATTTGCTGCATAACTGTTCGATATTGCTGCTGAAGTTGCGACATCAGGGTTTTAGTTGTATCCGCTTCTGGTTCCACTTTCAGAATTTGGCGGATGTGGTTTAACTGAAATCCTTGCTGCTTCAGTGCGACGATACGTTGCAATCGGCGGATATCCTGTTCATTATAAAGGCGATAGTTGCTATGCGATCGCACAGCTTGAGGTAGTAATCCCAACTGATGATAATGGCGAACCATGCGAGGAGTAATACCGCCGCCAACTGCATCAGTGAGTTCTTTAATAGTTAAGCAACCAGCGTTGATCATTTCACCAACAGGATACTCCAGTTTTAGCGTAGCAATTACTGTTACATAACCGATGTATTTTTATTTCCACCAAAATGTAACATTAAAATATGTCTTTTGATATATTTCTGTAGATAGTTGAGAAGGCTAACTTGTCAAGATAACAACATTAACATCTCACAATGTCTACGGTGTGGAGTTTTTGTCGCTTCCTGTACTTGGCTTCGCCTCGAACAGAGCGCCTTAGCGGCGGTTTTCGTCCCATGTTCCTTAGCTTAAGGGATTTAACTCGGTCGCGAGGCTATCGTAACAATACGCTACTATGCCCACAGCAAATGACGGTGACTCGCATATCTCTAAGACAGTTTTCGGGTGGCTGCACCGCATACCACCTAAATTGGGCTATGTGCTGATTGTGGTAATCTACCTGATTCTCTGGGCAATATTGGACAAAGTGTCACTTGCCTTTGAAACAACGCCGGAAGTTCAAATTTGGTATCCGTCGTCAGCCCTCGATTTCGTCCTCATCTTAGTCTTCGGTCTGCGCTACGCTCCAGCGCTGTTGCTGAACACGCTGGTACATGAATATGTGGTGGCTCACCGCGACCTGAATTTTATCACACTGCTGATACTTGATTTTACCACAACGATAGGCTACGCCGGAGCCAGCGCCTTGCTGTTGTTCAAACTGCACATTAACCCCCGCTTGCGTCAGTTGCGCGATGTGGTCTGCTTTAACATTGTCGCAGTCTTGATTGCACCACTCATCGTCGCTTGGCTGCAAGTTGTAAACTTTGCGTGGAGCGGGTTGATCCCCTGGTCAAAGTTAGTTCCGTACACGCTACATTACTGGGCTGGAGATGCTACCGGCATCGTAATGCTAGCCCCATTTCTGCTGATTTTGCTACGTAAGCTGCCGTGGGTGTGGTTGCACAAAGAGCAGCAATCGCCAGCGACAGAGGGTAAGCTACGCTTGCCCACATTGCGAGAAGTTCTGGAGTTGCTTCTGGAGGGCACGGTATTGGGTATTGGGATTTTAACTGGGTATGCGGCACCGCGAGCAACTAATCTGGACTACACCTATTTCGTTTTTTTACCAGTAATTTGGAGCGCTTTGCGGCACGGGTTTGAGAGAGCAGCGGTGACGGTTTTGTCGATGAACGTCGGGGTTGCGCTCTTGGTGCTTGCCAAGTTCGGTTCATCTAATCTTTTGGTTTTGCACTTCGGCTTGATGGCGATTTCGCTAATGGGTCTGCTTGTGGGTGCCGTCACCACCGAGCGGATGCATACCGAGAAAGCCTTGCGCGATTCTAATAAGTGGCTGAAGTACAATGCTTTTCATGATGGACTCACAGGTTTAGCTAACCGCTCTTTGTTTATGGAACACTTAGAGCGTGCAGTCGAACACGGCAAACGCGATCGCGATTTTCGATTCGCTGTACTCTTTGTTGACTTGGATCGCTTCAAGCTAATTAATGATAGCCTTGGGCATCTAGTTGGAGATCAATTACTGATTGCCATTGCAGGCAAACTGCAAGCTTGTCTGCGTCCCACAGATACAATTGCACGTTTTGGGGGAGATGAATTCACAATCTTGCTTGAAAATCTCTCGGACATCAGCGACACAATACGTGTTGCCGAACGCATACAGGCAGAACTGTCATTGCCCTTCGATCTTAGCAAAGAACAGGTATTCATTACGGCAAGTATCGGCATCGCCCTGAGTGCAACAGGTTATAATCACCCACAAGACTTGGTGCGTGACGCTGACATCGCCATGTACCGAGCCAAGATCGGTGGCAAGGCACGCTACGAGATATTTAACACGAGTATGCACGATCGCGCAGTGGTACGCTTGCAGATCGAGACGGATCTACGCCGAGCAATTGAACGTCAGGAGTTTTTGATTCACTATCAGCCGCTGGTATCGCTGGAAACTGGTAGGATTATTGGTTTCGAGTCTTTGCTACGCTGGCAGCATCCAGAACGTGGACTCCTCTTTCCACCTGAATTTATTGTAGTAGCGGAAGAAATCGGACTGATGGTCTCGATTGACCAGTGGGTAATGCGCCAAGCTTGTCACCAGATACAGCAGTGGCAAGAGCAAATTAAGAGATATCCCCCTTTATCAATCAGTGTGAATATTTGCAATCAGCATTTCACTCAACCGAATCTAGTCGAGGAAATTAGCAAAATTCTCCAAGAGACGAGCTTGGATGCCCATCGCTTGAAGTTGGAGATTACGGAAAATGTGATTCTGGAAAACCATCGCTCTGCAACTGCCACCCTCTGGCAATTAAAAGCTTTGGATATTCGCTTGGTCATCGATGACTTTGGTACAGGCTATTCATCATTAGGTCGTCTACACCGTTTTCCGATTAATGAGTTGAAGATTGATCAAACCTTCGTCAGCAATATAAATCCTAATGAGAAAAATTTAGACATTGCCGAAACTATCGTATCGCTTGGTAAAAAACTTGGCGTGGATGTGACAGCAGAAGGAATAGAAACGGCAGAGCAACTCGCACAACTCAAAGAGATGAAATGTGCATATGGGCAGGGACACTTTTTTTCTCAGCCATTGTCCAGTGAGGCAGCAGAAGCCTTAATTATCGCAAATCCTCAATGGTAGGGTTGACCCTTTTTGAATTCACGCATTCAAAATTCACGCAGGAAGAAATAAAAAAATAATTTTTAATTAATTAATTTTGGGTTCAAGCCCCCACAGCCACTTTTTAATTTCAGTGGTCTTCCGCAGAGCGGAGGCTACCGCCAACAATTAGTGGCGCTTCCTTGCCCCCACTAATTGTCTTTTTTTTGAATTTTGAATTTTGAATTTTGAATTGGAGCGTTGGCGCAGCCTCTCCCCCTGGGAGAAGCGACTTGACCTTGACATTAGTGTCAAGGTTTAGGGTGAGAGAGTCCCTATTGATAAAACTTTCATGTACTCACAACGTTTAACCGAATTCACCAAAGAACACTCAGATGTCTTTGCAGCCGCTGTTTGTGGCGTGTTGTTGCTTCTGGGAGCATTCGCTTTGCATCTTGGCTGGTTGGGATGGGCATTGCTGCTACTGCCCGCCGCTTATGTGATTGGTGGCTACGAAAGCGCCCGCGAGGGACTAACTACGCTTTTTAAAGAAAAAGAACTAGATGTAGATTTACTGATGATTGTAGCGGCGTTGGGTGCTGCTGGTTTGGGTTTATGGCAACGAGAATATCACCTGATTATCGATGGGGCAATCTTGATTCTGATCTTTGCCATAAGCGGTGCCCTCGAAGGTTACGCGATGCGACGCACTGAGCGCAGTATTCGCAGTTTGATGAGCCTGACACCAGATATCGCAATGGTTTTACGTCAGGGAAGAGAAGAGGAAGTTTCGATTTCCCAGTTAAAGGTAGGGGATGAAATTGTCGTCAAACCGGGAGAGTTAATTCCTACCGATGCAGTGATTGTATCTGGTTACAGCACCATCAATCAAGCGGCAATTACGGGGGAATCTTTACCTATAGAAAAGACGGTGGGTGAGGAAGTGTTTGCAGGTACGCTTAACGGTTATGGTGCGCTGAAGTTGAAGGTGCATCAACCACCGGAAAGCAGTTTGATTCAACGTGTGATTAAGTTAGTAGAGCAAGCGCAGACTGAAGAACCACCTTCGCAACAGTTTATTGAGAAATTTGAAAGGAGTTATGCACGCTTCATTGTGATTGCTGGGATATTGCTGGCAACTTTACCCCCGTTTCTTTTGGGTTGGGATTGGGAAACAACGATTTATCGAGCGCTGACCTTTTTGGTGGTAGCTTCTCCTTGTGCGTTGATGGCAGCAATTATGCCGACGCTGTTATCGGGAATTGCCAATGGTGCAAGACAGGGGATTTTGTTTAAAAATGGTAGCCAGTTAGAAATGATGGGGAAAGTGAGAGCGATCGCTTTCGATAAAACTGGTACTCTGACTACAGGTATCGTGCAACTTTTTCAAGTAATTCCTGCTGGTAATTATTCGCAAGCAGATGTATTGAAAGTAGCCGCAACCGTCGAATCAGTTTCCGAACATGCGATCGGTAAGGCTATTGTTCAGGCGGCTGCTGATTTAAATTGGGTTAGTGCAGTTGAGGTGCAAGCTATCCCCGGACAGGGAATACTCGGTATCAACAAAGACCAACAGGTAATTGTGGGTAATGCTGCTTTTGTGCAGAAGTATGTAACAAATTTACCTGAAGATTTGCAGAAATCTGCTTCAGTGTTGGAGCAGCAAGGTAAGACAGTCGTTTGGGTAGCGCAGGGGGGGATAGGGAGAGGGGGGGATGGGGAGATGGGGGGACAACGGGAAAAGGAGAATTCAAAATTTAATACTCTCTCCCCCACTCCTCCACTCTTCCACTCCCCCACTCCCCCACCATTTGAGGTGATAGGTTTGATAGCGATCGCCGACGAGGTGAGGGCAGAGGCAGCTGCAACAATCGCCCGCTTAAAGGCGTTGGGAGTTGAACAAATCGTCATGTTAACTGGCGATAATCAGCGCACTGCTGATAGTGTGGCGCAAGCAGTGGGTATAAATCAGGTATATGCAGAACTTTTGCCAGAAGAGAAATTGGATGTAATCCGCCGCTTGCAAGAGCAGTATGAAACAGTGGCAATGGTGGGCGATGGTATTAATGATGCACCAGCATTAGCTCAGGCTTCTGTAGGTATTGCTATGGGAGTTGCCGGAAGTGATGTAGCATTGGAAACAGCAGATATTATATTGATGGCAGACCGACTGGAGAAGCTTGCAGTGGCGATGCGTTTGGGGAAAAGAGCGCACAGCATAGTTAAGCAGAATATAGCAGTTGCTTTGTCTTTCATTATTCTGCTTTTGGTGGGTAATTTTCTCGGAAATATTAACTTACCCCTCGGTGTAATTGGGCATGAGGGGTCTACTGTGTTAGTTACCCTGAGTGGTCTGAGATTGTTGAAATGAGGTAGGCAATCTAATAAAACGAACCGCAGAGGCGCAGAGAGCGCAGAGGAGGAGGGGAGCGATCGCCATATATTATTTTGGCTTTTTACCGCCTTCTCTTTGTTGCGGAAGCAGTTACTTTGGGTGGTGGAGTTACCCATTGGCAATTAAAAGTCTTATCAAGCAAATTCTTGAGGCTAATTACTTTTACGTTACCGCCATGATATTCACCATCACGACTTTGGATATTTATAATTTGGTAGCCTAATCCATTAAGTTCTTCAGTGAACGAAATTTCTCCAAAGTAGTTGTATGAGTCACTAATCTGTTTACCATCTTCTCCAGTGGGTATATTCCAACATACAATCTGGTCAGTCAATATCAGTGGATGATTAAATTCATCACTAGGTGAGAAAGTATACTTGTACTCAAGTGCTTTATGAACGTTGTCTACTAAACGGTTCTCTCCGATATCGACAGCAACGCTATCAATTCCCATGCTAGAGAAGGTTCTTGGACGCAGCCAAAGATGAGCATATTGTGAGTCAGCAGGGACAAGGTGAGCAAACATAGTGTATAAGGTTCCTACCGAATACTCTTCTCCAATCCCAGGTTCCACAAGCAACTTTCCATATAGTTGTTCTATATCCTCCACCATAAACCGGGGTCTGTCTTGAATTCCTTGCTTTAATGCATTTAGCTTCTTGGTGTAGGCTTCTAGTTTCACATCTTGAATTTCCTTATTAAGCCTACCAACAAGTTCGCCAAAAACTTTAATTTTACTTTTTGCTTGATCAAAAAATTTTCTTATATATTCGATAAAAGAATCATTATTAAGAATTCTTATTGCAGTTTCAGTCAAAGAATTTCTGTTTGTCACTACATCGAAATTACCATTGATGATAAAAATGTAGTGAGACTGTCCATTTGACGTACCAAGTAATGCGTAATCTGCTAGCTTGCTATGTTCAAATATTTCATTATATCGGCAAATTTTTACGCCCTCTGAGCAGATAAATACGCCTCTTTGCTCCGTCAATCTAATTCCAGACTTTTTCTTACCTTTTCTATCCAGTTCTTCATATTTTTCATGCGCCCGACGATTACCATCAATTGCTAACGCCAAACAGTAAGTAATGCCTTCAAATTGAAAAGTTGCTGCACCTCTTGCAAAAAATCTACCAGTACTAAGACTTGATACTTCAGCAGGACTACTTATGTGTATATCGCTAGGTTTTTCTAAGTACGGATAACCTGCCTCAATTTTTTTCAAACCATCAACTTTTTTAACATCTCTTGTCCAAAGATATAATTCACACTGGTCGTTGTATCCTAGAGACTGTTTAAAAGTTTCAGCTTTACCAGCAGAAAAATCAGTTTTATCAGGGCGGAGAATCCTCATGTCTCCATGCCTTGTGTTAAAACGTATGTAATGCTTTAGGTACGACCATTTGGTTATACCATCCTCTTCCGAGTCGTAAAAGTCTGAAAATTTTTCTACCTCTAAACCTTGAACAATAATCATTGCACCATTAGAAAAGCCGTTTTGGAAAAACTCTTCTCTCAAATGCTCAAGGATATTTGCAGTTTGTTTATTAGCTCTAGAAAATAAGTTTTTTACGGTTTGCCAAGGACTATTATCTAACTGTGATTCGATATTGTATTGTGGATTCAAATTATCCTTATTGTATTGTGGATTCAAATTATCCTTAGGGTTATCTATCGATATTGACCGCCAGTTTTGCTCATTCTTACAGCGTGTAATCAAAGTAAATTTTTTAGAAGCGAAGCACAGTTTTGAGCCTTGGCATTTGTAACCGATAAATTCACCAGGAATTTTAGTAGATTTGCCTATGGAAAAAAAAGCTTGGTAGGGGGTTATCCCATTGATAACTTGTGTTTCGCTTAGACCAGTACCATTGTCAAAAAATATAAAGCCTTGATATTGTAATAGGGGATAAATCTCAATTCTTGATGCTTGAGCATCATAAGAGTTAGATATTAACTCACGGATTACTTCACAAGGGTCTTTGCGATTAACTGAAAGCTCAGATAATACATGTGTATAAGATATATCTGGATATAGCGCCATGCCAACTAACTGATAATGATTTATATAAGATGCTAGCTGGAATCATAACATAAACATAATACATCTCCTTAAGTGATTATACTTATAAAGCATGCTAGCAACCAAACCCAAAAAAGTATTTTCTCGCATCGTCTTTTTAAGGATGAGCAATATCTTTTTTTAGTTGGCGGCTGAAACAAAATATAAAGTAAAATCCCCTCATGAGACTGGCTTAGAGGGGAAAATAATTAAGTAAATTATTGCTATTTATTAGAGGTTGGTGTTTACGCTGGTTTCTCAAGTTCGGCTTTGACGGTAGCGTATCCCCAATCCAACCAGGGAAGCAAAGCTTCAATGTCGGCGGTTTCGACTGTCGCACCACCCCAAATCCGCAATCCTGGAGGTGCGGAGCGATAGGAAGCGATATCAAAGGCTACTTCTTGCTGTTCTAAAAGTTTTGCTAGTTTCTTCGCGCATTTTGCCTGTTCTTCTGGAGTTAAGGCAGTAAACCAGGAATCGACTATTTTCAGGCAAATTGAGGTACAAGAGCGATTTTCTGGGTTTTCTGCTAAAAAAGCTGCCCAAGAACTTTGCTCAACCCATTTAGCGATCGCTTGCAAATTTGCTTCACTGCGCTTTATTAAACCGGGAAGTCCACCAATACTCTCTGCCCATTTCAATCCATCCAAGGCATCTTCTACACACAACATCGATGGTGTGTTGATGGTATCACCTTTGAAAATACCTTCAATCAGTTTACCTTTTTGGGCTAGGCGAAATAACTTTGGTATCGCGCGATCGGGCTGATAATTTTCTAAACGTTCGACTGCACGGGGAGAAAGGACAATTACTCCATGTTGAGCTTCTCCTCCCAATACTTTTTGCCAGGAGTAGGTTACTACGTCCAATTTTTCCCAAGGTACTTCCATTGCGAAAACAGCAGAAGTCGCATCACAAATTGTCAATCCTGGGCGATCGCTTTTTATCCAATCACCATTTGCCACCCTGACACCAGAGGTGGTACCATTCCACAAAAACACGATGTCTTTTTGAAAGTCAACTTCGTTTAAGTCTGGTAAACTACCATAATCTGCTTTCAAAAGACGAGTTTCTGGCAATTTCAACTCATCTAAAACGTCTTTAACCCATTCTTGCCCGAAGCTTTCCCATGCTAAAATATCTACGGGTAGTTTTCCCAATAGCGACCACAACGCCATTTCCACAGCGCCTGTATCAGAAGCGGGAACTATACCCAAGCGATAATCTGCGGGAACACCGAGGATTTTTTTAGAACGCTCAATCACTTCTGCTAATTTGGCTTTACCAGCTTCAGAGCGATGTGAGCGACCTACACAGGCTTTTTCAAGTTGGGAAACAGACCAACCCGGTCGTTTCGCGCAAGGTCCAGAAGAAAAATGAGGAACGTTTGGCTTTACTGTAGGTGGAGTGAGCTCTGGCATAAAGCTATTTTTGCAGACTTGTGGCATGAGAAAGTACTGATGTATATAGTACTAGGTTTCTCCTCTCAGATTGAAATTTGATAAAAATAAGACAAAATAAAAATAGAAATTTGTCTTTTTCTCAATAGCGATCGCACCACAAGAAAGCTCAAGAGGCTGGCAGCTCTTCAAGTTTGATAAAGTTTCTCAATGGCTTCTTGTAAATCGGTGAGTAACAAAATTTCGCGATCGCCTAACAACAATGCTACTCCTTAAGACTGCTTTCAATTAGTACTACTGAAACTTCATAAGCTGCGGAAATGCGATACTGAGTTTGAAAAGTTGTCCACAACTTAGAAACATCTTCCAGCGACATAGATTGAAGCGTAATCCGAACTCGTTCGACTTGATTGTGTAAATCGCTTTCACCTAAGCTAGTCTTGATATCAGCTGGGTTTAGCACTGCGTAGTCATTTAAAATATGCATCGCCTTGCCCAACAGACGATGAGCCAAGATATCATCATTATCTTTGCCGTAAAAAGTAATTATATAGTAAAGATTGAGAGCTAGCGGCGGTTGACCGGTTTGCCCAGGTTTGACGCGATTGGGCAGATCCATAGTCCGCCAAGAGGCATTCGGTAAAATATGATAGAGAAAGACATTAATTTGATTTCCATTATCACTGTTTTCCCGCGCCTTGTCTGGTGGCTGCGTTGTTACAATACCGCTACCCAATTCCTGGGCAACACCTTGAGAAATGAGATTGCGTAAGGTTGTCGTAACAGCTGCGATCGCCAGAGAGTTACTCATGACTTGCCTCCTTGGCGTCTTTTCAAGTAATCTTCTAAAAAAACGATGGATCGCGCTTCCGTTGAAAAGAGTACGTGGCGTTAAAGATGAAGTAGAATCATCAAACAGCGAACTTCGACGCGACCAATAGTTACTTGAATTGTAGGGGTAGATGCAGGCGATCGCAACGAAGTTTCTTGTTCATCTATCCGTTCTCATTTCCGAGGCTTCAAATTAGCGTCAATTTTGCATTGGGCATTGGGCATTGGGGAGCCAGTGCGTTGCGGAGCCAGTGCCGTGCGGAGGTTCCCTCCGTTGAGGCATCTGGCGTCGGGTTCCCCGCGTTGAAGCATCTGGCGTCATTGGGCATTCCCCCTTTCCTCACAAGATCCTCAAATTGTTTGTCTATAACATAACTGTAAGAGGAAAGAGCAGCAGAAGCTCTTTAGGACTGATGCGATCGCCTGCGTCCTCTAATAAATGATAATTTTTGCTAAAAAATGGGTGTCTATATGTTTATTAACAAAATTTTAGTTGCATTAGATCGCTCTGAGTTAAGCAAGCAAGTTTTTGAACAAGCATTGGCTTTAGCGAAGGTTACACAAGCTAGCTTAATGCTGCTACATGTTCTTTCTTCTGAAGAACAAGGCAGTCCCTATGTGCCTGTATACTCTGGTTTTGACTACTATTCAGGAGTGCGCGGTCAAACTTTAGAACTTTACCAAGAGCAATGGGATGTTTTTAAACGCGAAGGTATAGAGATGTTACAATCTTTTCACGCCCAAGCAGACATAGCAGGTGTCACAACTGAATTTACTCAAAATTCTGGCAGTCCTGGTCGCTGCATTTGTGATGTAAGTTATAGTTGGGGTGCTGACTTAATTATTATGGGGCGTCGGGGTCACTCTGGTTTAAAAGAACTATTTTTGGGCAGCGTCAGTAACTATGTCATTCACCACGCGCCTTGTTCAGTTCATATTGTATATCTTCCAGCCGTTGCGAAAAAAACTCAAGTTGCACAACAAACAGAAAGCATCTCAACTTGACAAAAAAGGTGTAGCTTTGCCTACACCTTTTCTTGACGGACTTCACATCGCATGTCGAAAGACTGTACCTTTGTTTGCGACACCAAAAATAAGAAAACTGCTAAAGCTACAAGTGCGATCGCCTCAACATGAATAAAGATAAAGCAAAAAACCTTCCTTCAATGGTTTGAGCTACCGATTAGTCACAGGACATAAAACACAGAGAATTTACTTAAAGTCTCAGGCTGTAACAAAGTGCATCCAATTGGCTTTGAGATTTCCAGAAGCTGAGAACTTGTTCTGCCACAAGCTGAAAATGAAAGAAGTGAAAAAAGTGCCGTCCTTCTGGACATAACCACAGGCGATCGCTTGGATTTAACCAGGGTCGCCATCCTTGTAGGGCATCGGGTTCAACAATAATATCATCTAAGCTACCACAAACCATTAAAGGTACTGGCACTTTGTTGGGAGTCATACTCAGCCGTTGAAACAGCGAGTGAGGTGAAAGTGAGCAATTTAAGTCTCGTTCTAAGATTCTCGTTAAACGCTTAACGGTGCGTTGATTCTGATAGCCAAACAAATTGTCAACCATTGCACTAAGAGTCTTTTGGCGACATAAGAACGGCAGATGATTATAATAGTGAGCCTGCCAGTCAACCGCTGCATCAACTCCTACAGCTAATAAAGTTAAAGACTTGACTTTTTCTGGATATCGACGCGCATAAATTAGCCCTAACAATCCTCCGGTACTGTGACCCATCAGATGCACAGGTTGATTACACGATTTGAGATATTTATGCAGCAGATCAACTGCCAATAAGATTGAACTACCTTCATCCTGACTTTGGGAATACTCCCACTCTTGCACTGTCAGTTCACGCGACAAATAAGAAAGCAACGGCTTGCTAAAGTATTGCAAACTAGGACTTGTATTCAACCAAATAACATCAGGCTGTTTAGTCATTAAATTTCCTTGCAAATAAATAATCAATTAAGCAACTAGTAGAACCGCAAATTTTTTCGCTACTAATCGCTAATTAGCACTTTTCGGTTCAGCTTCTTGACAATTATCTTCAACTAACCTGAAAAATAGCTTACACTAAATCTTGATTTAATGAAAATATTTTTCATTAACTATGATGAAGATGCAAATCAGCGGTTTTGTGTATAATGCAACATTCAGCGTTCGTCAACCCTCCTCAAGGAGATTTGTTTCTAATTCTTTGGGTAGATATAATTGGAAAGTGGCATTATCCTACCATATAAATTGATAATTGTGAGCTCTTACGGGCGCCTTTTCCCCTCCCGGAACAAATTAAAGAAGCACATTTTTCTTCACTTTCTGAAAGCCTTGCTGTGTAAGGGTTATAAAATGTGCATCTTAAGAGAAATCCAAAATCGACAGCCCAAAGGTGAAAAACATCAGATAAACCTAACCCCCCTTCCCTGGTAGGGAAGGGGGGCTAATTATTTTCGGTGCCTTCTGTTCTGTTTTGTTCTCTTCTCAATCACGGAGACGCTTTTCTTCTCTGTCATCTTTGAGAAAGTTATTAAAGCGATCGCTACTCAAAGCAGGCAGTAATTTTTGTTGATTAGCAATCAACCACTCTTGTAGCGCTTTCAAATCTGCCAATTCTATAGCGATCGCGCTACGCTTTGTACATCCTAAGCTACAACCATAATTGACTTTCACTCTTAATAATCGTATCGCTTGATTACTCCTTTCCGGCTGGAACAATACGGAAATATTTTTTTATCTCACGCAGAGACGCAGAGGCACAGAGAAAGAAAAGATAGGTAATTTTAGAGCGGGAAAGGAGTAATATCTCAGGAATTATTTGTTATTTCCTTATTTATTGATACTTATTATCAAGCATTTTTTCGGTTTATTGGTATTAGCTGTATGGCACCGTTAGGGGATGCAGTATTGTTAAATGAAAGCTATGTCTAGTTTCCGGTTTCAAATACCGCTTTTGTAAAGGTTGCCACTGCTGCCACAATTTATAACGATTTTCTGCTAATAAATTCGCAAAAGTGGGAAGTTTAGTTTCAATTTCTGACTCGAAGACATCCGTCAGCCACTCGCCTAAGACTACACTATCTTGAATTGAACCTAAAATGTCTTGGATGTTTTTAACTTCTGCCACATAAACTGAGTAAGATTCGCCGTACAACTCAGTAAATAACTCCATCTGATAGCGCACGCGCTTGGCTTGTTTACGCAAAGTATGCAGCATTTCGCCGTTAGTTGCCAATTCTTTCTCTATTTTGTCAGCATCTAACCCTTTGAGAATGACAAACTCTGCTTTTTCGGCTTGCGTTCCCACTAACCAACCGGGATCTAACAATAAACTACTCACTTCCGGCAAAAGTAAATCCGGTAGCAAGAATTGCATAGGCAAAGATGCTAGAGGTAGATAAGTTGGCTTTTCCAACCACTCGTTCATCCGATCTTTTAGAGACTTATAATGCTCATCTTTAAATGTTGCTTGCACCCCTTCTAACGCGTCTTCGCGTTGTTTAGCTAAAGCATCGAAAGCTGTTTGCAGAGATTTTTGTTCTTTACGCGGTAAATGTGGACGGTAAGTGTTTTCTAAAGATTCTTTGAGCACATCCAAATCGCGTAACGTGCCAAGAGTACGAGCAATTTTGCCAATATTTTTATCGCTTGCTGGCTTAGGTAAATCTAAAGCTAGCCCAAATCTGCTGACTGCTGTGCGTAGACGACGCATCCCTACTCGCATTTGATGCAGAGCTTCTGGATCTTCATCTTTCTTAACTGTTTTTTCCCACTTTAAAGTTTTTTTAAAGTGTTTTTTCATCGCTTCGTGAGCATAATCTCCTAGCGTTTTTAGTTTAGCGTGTGCAACTAATTCCATAATCTTATTGGTCAGAGCTTGATAGCAATAAATGCTTAATTGAGTTATTGCATCATAACACTCTTGACAAAATTTTATCTAATTCTTGATATATATTTCTTTCTTTTCTCTACTATTGATTATTCATACTTTTGATGGTTGTTTATATTGTAAAATAATCTCAATCTTATCAAATTTATAATTATAAAATATTATGATATTTAAAGTCACATATAAACTTAATAAATCTTAGATTTGGCTTTAAAAGCCGGATGAGGATTATAGTTTTTGTGATTATTTTCTCCAAAAGAGTATGATAAAGCACATAATAACAATATATTGCACGATGGTAGTTTAAGTAAAATGGATAACTCATATTTACTAAGTCAAGTTTCGTTAACTTTTACTGACGGTTTTAAACAATACAGAGAAGACCTTTCAGCGGTGCTGCTGACTCCAGAAAAGCATTTGTGGTTGGGTTCAGACGAAACCTCGACTATTGAGCGTCTTTCTTTGGTTGATGGGGATAATTTTGCAAATCATGAACGCTATCGAGTAGCAGAATTTATTGATTTACCGGCACCAGAAGAAGAAGAAATTGACATTGAAGGACTTGCTTACACTGATTATTATCTTTGGTTAGTGGGTTCCCATAGTTACAAACGCAAAAAGCCTAAATCTGATAAATCAGATGAAAAAAACATCCAAAGACTGGCAGCAATTGCTACAGAACCTAATCGTTATATTCTGGGAAGAATTCCGCTTGTGGACGGTAAGTTGTTTTCATCATGCCCGCACCCACAAAATCCAGATATATTGTTAAGTGCCGCCAAACTGGAACTAACTCCGACAGGAAACTTGTTAATGACAGCTTTAGCAGACGATCCTCATTTAGGCTTTTTTGTGAAAGCAGCAATTCCGGGGAAAGATAATGGCTTTGATGTGGAAGGGATGGCTATTTGTCAAAAGCGAGTTTTTATCGGTTTGCGCGGTCCGGTTTTGCGTGGTTGGGCGGTGATGCTGGAAGTAGAATTAGAAACATCTACCCCCGGAATCATGACACTGGGGGAAATTGGCAAACAGGGAAAGCTATATAAAAAGCATTTTCTGTTTTTGAATGGTTTGGGAATTCGGGATATGCATCTTGATGGTGAAGATTTGTTGATTTTAGCCGGACCGACAATGGATTTAGATGGACCGGTGCAACTTTATCGTTTGCGAAATGCTGTGAATCTGTCAGAAAACACGCTTCATTATCCAGAGTTTCTGCAAGATATTCCTTATGGAAACAAAGTTGAACACGCTGAAGGCTTTGCGCTATTTCAAGATGTAACAGGGATACCTTCTGTATTGGTGGTTTATGACTCGCCGGCAAAAACTAGGCTTTTTGGTGATGGTGGTGTGATGGCTGATGTATTCCGTCTGGCTTAAAGGTTGGTTGAGATTGCTTGAACGGGACAGGTGGGTATACATTGTTCGCAGACGATGCAGCGCGATCGGGTAAATGTCAGCTTATATGTTTCCGGATTTAGGGTAAGCGCTTCGGTGGGACAAACTCCTGTACACAAGCCACAGTGGACACACACATCTTCATCAATCACTATTTCCCCTAATGTAAGGGAAACGCTGATATGTTGCGATCGCATCCACTCAATCGCCGCATCTAGCTGATCTATGTCGCCTGATAATTCAACTACAAGTTTACCAATTTGATTTGGAGCAACTTGAGCGCGAATAATATTTGCAGCTACGTTGAATTCTTTCGCCAGTCTATAGGTAACTGGCATTTGTACGGCGCGTTTGGGAAACGTGAGAGTAACTCTTTTTTTCACAGCTTTAGAAAAGGGTTTTTCTTTGTTTTACCTTAAACGTTCCCTAAGCCGCGCAGAACTAAAGTTCGGGGCTAACAGCTTAAGCTCATTTAAATGGACTTAACATTCTAGCAGAATAGGCATTAGTCCTCTTTTAGAAGACTAGTGCTATTAGCCATTCGGTTTATAACCCCTCGCGGGTGATGATACAGGACAGGCGTGCAAGTGTGGAATTACAAACCACCAAGAGGAAAGAGGTAAACTGAAGAAGACGCAGCTTAATAAGATTTAATAAATTTGTTATGAGTACAGATTCACCTATATCTCCTCAAAAGCCAGAAATTACGAGTGGGACGCGCTTAAGAAATTTTCTCATTGCAATGGTAGCGATCGCTCTTAGCGTTGCCTTATTTTTAGGATTGCGAACTCAAACACCAGAAGCTTCTCTTGTGAAGTTAGATGAAGCGTCTACACCATTAGAATTAGCTTTGACAAACGGCAAGCCAACGCTAATGGAGTTTTATGCTGATTGGTGTACTGTTTGCCAAAAAATGGCACCAGATATGCAGCAGTTGGAGACGCAATATGCTGACAAAGTTAATTTTGTCATGCTGAATGTAGATAATAACAAATGGCTGCCAGAGATGTTGAAGTATCGGGTTGATGGAATTCCCCATTTTGTTTTTTTGGACAAAGATGCAGAAACCATCGCCCAGGCGATCGGCGATCAACCGCGTACAATTATGGGAAGTAATTTAGAAGCCTTGGTTGCTGGTTCTGCTCTGCCTTATGCTCAAGCTAGCGGACAAGTTTCTAAATTTACCGCACCAGTTAAACCAACGAGTAGTAAAGACGATCCTCGCCTTCATAGTAGCCAAGTTGTGAATTAGCAAAAATTCTTAATTCCTGAGTTTACTTTCCTGAAATTCCCCTCCTCTGTTGGTGGGGAATATTATTTTTTTGCTTTATAGCAGTCGCCACCTGAGTCAGGACGTAAGATAGATGAAGAAATGATTAGTTTCCGCATTCCTATGGCAAACCCTTATAGTTATGACCTGCGACGAAAAGTGATAGAGGCAATTGAACTCAATGG
>JAESGY010000178.1_pt1 | contig 50074 bp, 41 predicted proteins | sample 9269841 | NCBI WGS metagenome assembly JAESGY01 (sample SAMN17022865, study PRJNA683097) | algae metagenome | isolation source: Spirirestis rafaelensis WJT71-NPBG6 and co-occurring heterotrophs from... | place: USA: Pinto Wells, Joshua Tree National Park, Colorado Desert, CA | collected 2006-08-15
TAGGTTTAGCATTTATCTATTCTATCTTAAAAATAGATAAATCGTTTTTAAAGCCAAATTCATTTGGCTCATTCGCTTATATCCCCCGAATTCTATTCGGGGGCTTTACGCTTCACGCCTCGTAAAAGTTCGTAGTAACCACTAAAGTGGTTAAATTAAGGACTGAAGTCCTTAGTCCGAATTAAATTAAGAGCTAAAGCCCTTACTACGGGTTAAATCAACTTCATCTCACCCAAAGAGTGACATAATTTCTTCGCTTCGTCGGGGTTGTATTTCTAATGAAGGGCGATCGCCTGACCACTCTTGGGATAAACTATCTTGGAGATTGCCTAGTTTCAAGAGCACAACACCCAAATTTTAATCCTTTGATGAATGTTCGACAACGTGCTCTCCAACAAGCTCGGCAATATTGGATAATTATATAAATAGTGGCTCTTATAGTATCAATGAAAGAGCCGAGAGCGCACGTAGTATATGTCAGAATTGTGGACTAATTTTTTTACATCGTCTCCTTTTATTCCCCACGGACACTGTTATCTGTGGAAAACAGATTTAGTCTGGCTACACTTATTATCCGACGCATTCATCGCACTAGCTTATTATTCCATCCCCATCACACTGTTTTGCTTTGTCCGGCAGCGACGGGATTTGCCGTTTGACTGGATATTTTTGTTGTTTGCTGCCTTCATCGTCGCTTGTGGCACGACGCACTTGATGGACATTTGGACGCTGTGGTATCCCAGTTATTGGTTATCAGGAGCAATCAAAGCCGTTACGGCAATGGTATCTGTATTTACCGCCTTACAACTAGTCCCCCTAGTGCCACAAGCGTTAGCGCTTCCAAGTCCAGCGCAACTAGAGCAAGCCAATCAACAACTGCAAGTACAAATTAGCGAACGTCTGCGGGTGGAGCAGGAGCTAAGAAAATATCAGGGTAATCTCGAACAGTTGGTAGCGCTGCGTACCAATGAACTTATCCAGACTAACGCACAATTACAGCAGGAAATTGTCGAACGTCAGCTAACAGAAGCAGCATTACGTCAAAGCCAAGAAACCATCCGGCAACAACTGACAGAGATTGAAGCTATTTATACTAATGCCCCCATTGGGCTGTGTATGTTAGATATTAATTTCCGATATATTCGTGTCAACAAGCAGCTAGCTGAAATTAATGGCATTCCAGAATCAGAACATCTGGGACGAACTGCACAGGAGGTATTGCCAGAGTTAGGAGAAGTGCAAAAGCCAATCTTTGAGCAGATAATTGCCACGAGATTACCGGTTTTAAATCGTGAAATCCAGGGTGAGACTCCAGCCCAACCTGGCATTGAGCGGTCATGGCTCGTTAATTACTATCCGCTCCAAGATGGCGATAGCCAAGTAGCAAGTATCAACATTATTGTCCAAGAAATTACCGAACGCAAGCGAGCCGAGCAAGAACGAGAAGCGCTATATGCTCGCGAACAATTTGCGCGTCAACAAGCTGAAACTGCCAACCGCGTCAAAGACCAGTTTCTTGCCATTCTCTCACACGAACTCCGCACACCCCTCAACCCCATCCTGGGCTGGGCAAAACTGCTGCAAACTCGCTCTTTTAATAGCACCACTACTGCTAAGGGACTCGCTACCATCGAACGCAATGCCAAATTGCAGATTCAACTGATTGATGACTTACTCGATGTCTCCCGGATTCTCCGCAATAAACTGATTCTAGAAATTAGTTCTGTAGATTTAGCAGCTGTAATTGCAGCAGCACTAGAAACAGTACGCTGGCCAGCAGAAGCTAAAGGTATCCAAATTCAGCTTAAAATTGACCCGAATGTAAATTTTGTTTGCGGTGATTTTAATCGTCTCCAGCAAGTTATCGGAAATCTGCTCTCTAACGCTGTCAAGTTCACACCCTCTGGTGGACAGGTAGAAGTTTGTTTAAGACAGGATGGCTCTTGTGTCCAAATTAACGTCAGCGACACGGGTAAAGGTATTAGTCCTGATTTTCTCCCCCATGTATTTGAATACTTCCAACAAGGAGATAGCAGCATAACCAGACACTTTGGCGGGCTGGGGTTGGGATTGGCGATCGTGCGTAATCTGGTAGAGTTGCATGGGGGGAGTGTAACGGTAGAGAGTCCGGGAGAAGATAAAGGTACAACGTTTAGGGTGAAATTACCTTTGATTCCAGCTTCCCTTTTGTTGCCTGAAAATCGGTCAACTAAATCCCCAACTCTACCGAATTTAGTAGGGGTGAAAATTTTTATTGTCGAGGATGATGATGATTCCCGCGAGTTTCTCTCCATCTTGCTACAAGAATCTGGGGCAATCGTCACAGTAGCAGCATCAGGACTAGAAGCATTATCTAATTTTACTAAATCTGAACCAAATATCTTGTTATGTGACATCGGTATGCCAGAAATGGATGGTTATAGCTTTATTCGTCAAATCAGAACTATGTCACCAGAACAAGGTGGGAATATTCCCGCTATTGCTCTGACTGCTTATGCTGGTGAGACTGACAAGCAGCAGGTATTAGCAGCAGGTTTTACCAAACATGTTGCCAAACCAGTTGTGGCAGATGAATTAATTGCTTTGATTGCAGAACTGGTGAAAATTTCGTAGTAATCACTTTAGTGGTTAAATTAAGGACTCTTCGTGCTTAGTACGCACTTTAGTGGTTAAATTAAGGACTCTTTGTGCTTAGTACGAGTTAAATAAGGACTTTAGTCCTTACTACGAATTAAATCAAGTTCATCTCACGCAATCCTTTATGTAATTTCTTCGCCTCCTCAGGGTTATACTTCTCATGAAGGACGATCGCTTTGCCAAAAGCTGATAAACTATCTTGGACATTGCCTAGTTTCAACAGCACAACGCCCAAGTTTTGATAAGCTTCTGCATAGTTGGCATTAAGAGCGATCGCTTGTTGATAAGATGCGATCGCTTCATTGAACAATCCCAAAGCCTTAAACGTCATTCCCAGATTATAATGTCCGGCAGCAAAATTTGGATCGATTCGCAAAGCTGTTTCGTAAGCAGCTTTTGCATATTTTAAATCTCCCGCTGCCTTGAGTAAGTTACCCAAATTGTTGTATGCTCCTAATTTGAGCATCGGGTAAATATGTAACTTGAGTGCAGCGGTATAGTGAGCCATCGCTTGTTTAGGATTTTGCAATCGACTGTAAGCAATGCCTAAATGATAGTAAAGCTCATACAAAATCTCATCGTTAGCTTGTTTCGAGGCAACACCTTTAATCAACAACTCTAAGCCTTGGGCAATTTTACCAGTTTCCACATATAAAGCACCTAGCTTACTGCAAACATAGGGATCATCAGGATGATTGACAAGAAAACTTTCCATCGCTGTTTGTGCTTTGGCGTATTTATTTTGTTGAGCGATCGCGTTTTTTTGGTATCCTTCATGCAGAATTGCCACTTGTGGTAAATAGCCTACCTGCCAATCGAGTTCTTTAGTTAAAATTGCGGATATACTATCATCCACCAAAGCATGATATGGACGGGAAAAGCTTATATCTGGATGATTTTTAAACAACCGCGAAACCATAGAATAAGGAGATTGTTCTGCACCAACTTCATGCCGTACTAAGTTAATCAGAAGATGGAAATCACTTTCTATTGCTTCTCGGATATGCGGTACGATTTGCTGCGTTAGAGTTTCATCCGCATCCAATACTAAAACCCAATCACCTGTAACGTATTTTAGAGCATCATTGCGGGCAGCACTGAAATCATTACACCATTCAAAGTGATGAACCTCCGCACCGAATTGTTTAGCAATATCGGGAGTTTTATCTGTAGAACCCGTATCCAGGACAATTATTTGATCTACCGCATCTTTAACACTACCCAAACATTTAGGCAGTGCAACTTCTTCATCTTTAACAATCATGCATAAACTGAGTTTCATAACTTGCCGTAATCCAAACTTAATATAAAATTGCACGGGAGCATAACGTGCTTAATTACGATCATGCCGTACTCTCGTCTAATATTGAGTCCGATTGAACAGTTGTCATAGCCAAGCGCGATCGCGCTTGGTTGCCGCACGCTAGCCTTATTGAAGGGTATGAAGCACCAGTTAGTGTTCGCGATCGCTTTACTTCGTTGCGATCGCGCTTGACATATCATAACTAATTAAGCGGACTTGATATAACTGGTTTGTCAAGGATTAATGCATGAGTCCACAAGGAATGACTACCCTTTGCAGGAGGTTACATAAACCCCGCTTTTTGTAGCATTGCCTTTAATCGTCTAACTTTTGGACATTCACCTTTAATTTAAATTAAATCTATTTGTTACTTGATTATCTTATCTGCCTTACCTGTTTAGCGCTGATACTTTTTAATCGACTCCAACACTTGTTGATACAACGCTGTATTTCCTTGTTGTAGAAATAGTTCAGTTGCTTTTTGCCAATCAGCTAATGCCTGCTGCTTATCTCCCAACTCAGAGCGGACAATACCCCGGCTGTAGTAGGCTTGACCATAGCTGGGATTAATCTTGATAGCAGTATTGTAATCAGCTAATGCCCCTTGCTTATCTCCCAAATCAGAACGGACACCACCCCGGTTGTAGTAGGCTTCGGCAAAGTTAGGATTAATCTTGATAGCAGAGGTGTAATCAGCCATTGCTCCTTGTTTATCTCCCATCTCTTTGCGAGCATTACCCCGATTGTTGTAAGCTTCGACATAGTTGGGATTAATTTTGAGGGCTTGATTGTAATGAACGATCGCCTCTTGCAGATCTCCCATCTCTTTACGGACAATACCCCAGTTGTAGTAGGCTTCGGCATAGTTAGGATTAATCTTAACAGCTGAAGTGAAATCAGCTAATGCCCCCTTCTTATCTCCCAAATCAGAGCGGACAATACCCCGATTGTTGTAGGCTAGGGCTAAGTTAGGATTAATCTTGATGGCAAAGGTGAAATCAGCAATTGCCCCCTTCTTGTCTCCCAAATCAGAGCGGATAACACCTCGGTTGATGTAGGCTTCAACATAGTCAGGATTAATCTTGATGGCAAAGGTGAAATCAGCAATTGCCCCCTTATTATCTCCCAAATCAGAGCGGATAACACCCCGGTTGTAATAAGCCGTATCATACTTGGGATTAATTTTAATAGCAGTATTGTAATCAGCAATCGCCCCTTGTTTATCTCCTAAAGCAGAGCGGGCATTACCCCGGTTGTAGTATGCTTCACCATAGCTTGGATTAATCTTAATAGCAGAAGTGTAATGTTGTATTGCTTCCTTCTTGTCTCCTAAAGCAGAGTGGGCAATAGCCTGGTTATAGTATGCTTCGGCAAAGTTGGGATTAATCTTGATAGCAGAGGTGAAATCAGCTAATGCTAAGAGTTTGTCTCCCAAATCAAAGCGGACATTACCCCGGTTGTTGTAGGCATCGGCATTGTTAGGATTAATCTTGATGGCAGTATTGTAATCAGCAATTGCTAAGAGCTTATCTCCCAACTCAGCGCGGACATTACCCCGGTTGTAGTAAGCTTCGGCATCGTTGGGATTAATCTTGATGGCAGTATTGTAATCAGCGATTGCCCCCTTCTTGTCTCCCAAATCAGAGCGGGCAACACCCCGGTTGTTGTAGGCATCCGCATAGTTAGGATTAATCTTGATGGCAGTATTGTAATCTTCTATTGCCCCCACATTATCTCCTAAATACTTGCGGGCTAAACCTCGATTGTTGTAGGCTTCGGCATCGTTGGGACTAATCTTGATAGCAGAAGTGAAATCTTCTATTGCCTCTTGCTTGTCTCCCAAATCAGAGCGGGCAACACCCAGGTTTTTGTAGGCTTGGGTAAGGTTAGGATTAATCTTGATAGCTTGATTATAATCAGCGATCGCTAAGAGCTTATCTCCCAAATGCTTGCGGGCAACACCCCGATTGTTGTAGGCTTCGGCATAGTTGGGATTAAGGCGAATTGCTTCATTTAAATCTTTTATAGCCCCTTTATAATCTTTTCGAGCATACTTTTGATTCGCTTCGATATAAAAATCATCCGCTTTCGACGACATTGTTGCAACTACATTGGGTGGTTTCACTCCCACATCCACCCCAACCGCCAACATTTGCCGCAAACTAGAATAAATGGAAGTCCCTAAAGCCCCAATTATCACAAACTCTCGAGAATCACCTTCTGAAGCTTCAGTAATCGCTCTACCGTGAATTCCTACTAATTCCCCTTGCTCGTTTAGTATGGCGCCGCCACTCATACCGGATGACGTGCGATTATCATAGCTGAGGTCATAACCATCACGCTGGGAACCCTTAGCATCCACCTTGCCCTCTTTGAACCTAAAATCAACATTGGGAGCTGCTGCCGTCTTTGCAGGAAACCCAGCAACGTAAATTAGTGTACTATTCGTAACTTTATCAGAGTCGCCGATCTTCGCCGTCGTGTATTTTTGATTGGTATTAAATTCAACAACTGCCAAATCCAAATTTTGCAGAGGTTTTATATTCTTGATTTGATAACTTTGTTTATCAGGGGTGATTATTTGTTTTTTTCCCTTTTTCACCACATGACCCGCAGTCAAGACGGTGTAAGTATTGTCTGATCGCTTGATAATAATTCCCGAACCCGCATAGCTAGGATTTTGAGTGTCAACAATTTGTACACTAATTTCTCTGGCAATCTTTTCCACCTCTGATGGAGACAGGCTCAATGCTACCTGAGATTCTAGCAGGAACATTAATAGACCAATCAGCACTGGTGAAAGTGGATGATAATACTTCATCATTTAGTTTTTTCTAAAACTTCCTGTAGGGTGCGTTAAGCAAAGCGGTAACGTACCCCATTAACCAAAACGTGCCTAATTTATAACCGTGCGTTACACTGCAAAAGGCGCACCCTACGTCAAGCATTGATTTCAATCGACTTGAGTGGAATGCGTGCTGTGGGCAAGTAATTTATTTCCGGGCGATCGCACGCGTTGCGTCGAAAAAGCTGCAAGATATAGGGTGAATTATACTGGGTCACCACACCCGACAATTTTTACCCTTCAGGTTGTAAATTATTTAAATATGTCTCAAAGTCAATATAGATTTGCGAGTCATCGCTACTTTGATTTTGTATTGTACTCCCAGCTAAACTACGCCTATCTAATAACCTTTCCAGAACAACTTTGCCATTATCACCACGCTTAAGGGTAAATAATACATTGGGATTGGTGCAAGCATCGTTTGTACTCACAACAGCACATATAACTGAGTGTTCATTTACCATCCCTGTGGTGATAGTTTTGAGAGTGCCATTGTCATAACTTCTCTGAAATCTCCGCGATACCTCTTGACAACGTTGTAGAGGTGTCAAAAAAGAATAAGAAGAAAGCCAGCGAATTATTGGTATCTTTCTCCCATCTTCTCGACGCGCAAACGTTGTAGGTATACCTTTGCTCTGCTCGCAAAAGAACTTTATGTTACTAGCATAACTAGGCTGATTGATTGTACTTGCGGTAAATACGGTCAGTAACACTATCTTGTAAACTCTAGCAACCTTTCTCAACGCAGGATTGAGTAATTTATACACCATAAAAATGCAAGAATTCCTAAATAAATGTATACTTTAGTTTATGAAAATATGATAAGTCACAAACATAATCTACAACATTTTGTGATCATGTTTAGGTATACCAGTAAACATAAGATTTTCAGATAAAAGAGTTTTAAGCCTACATTTGTGTACGTTTTAGCTTGATGGTGGGTGATGCAAGCTATAACAAAGCTGAGATTTATAGTTTTCTTATATATTTCTTTACCTAAATAAATATTAGTATTGGTATACGATTGCTATGCTGCTAGTTTAAATGTGTGCGAAAATCGTCATCAAATAGGGTAATAACTTCCAGTACCTAGAGTGACTCTCATGCAATCTCAAAAGCTTGGTGGACGCTACCAAATTCTCAAATATCTAGGAGAAGGGACTTTTGGAGTTACTTTTGTAGCTGAAGATATGCAACGACCGAACAATCCTAAGTGCGTTGTCAAGCAGTTTAAACCAAAAGCTACCGACCCGTACACTTTAGGAGAAGCACAACGTCTTTTTCAGCAAGAAGCAGAAATGCTGGAGAAGTTAGGAAAGCATGATCAAATCCCCTCTCTTTTAGCTCACCTTAACGAAAATCAAGAATTTTATTTGGTTCAGGAGTTTATCGAAGGTGACGATTTAACTGTAGAATTACCTAAAGGCAAACAACTCAGCGAAGCTTATGTCACGGAAACTTTACAACATATTCTCGAAGTTCTAGCTTTTGTCCATCAGCACCAAATCATTCATCGAGATATCAAACCATCAAATATCCGACGACGCAAAGATGGTAAAATTGTGCTGATTGACTTTGGGGCGGTCAAACAAATCACTACCCAAGTTGTAAATTCTCAAGGACAAACGAGTTTTACCGTTGCGATTGGCACTCCTGGTTATATGCCGACTGAACAACGTACTTGTAACCCGCAATTCAGCAGCGATGTCTACGCAGTCGGAATGATTGGTATCCAAGCACTCACAGGAATACCCCCGGAGAATTTCCAAAAAGATTGTGAAACATGCGAAATTAGTTGGCGCAATGATGCACAAGTAAGCCAAGAGTTAGCAGATATTTTAGATAAAATGGTGTGCTATGACTTTCGTCAACGTTACCAGTCAGCAAGAGTTGCATTGCAAGCTTTAGAGGCTCTACCACATGAGGGCACAAAAGTACACAATCAAACAAGTGCATTGCAAGCTCTAGAGGCTCTACCACCTTCGGGCATAGAAATACACAATCAAATAACAGCAATTTCTCAGTCTTCCATAGTCAATCCAACTATACCAACCGAGCATTCGCGATCGCCCTGGAAATTTATTATTGGCTCGGCAATATCAGCAGTACTTGCAACAAGTATTGGAATCTGGTATTACTCACCTTTTTTCAAACCCTCATCAGCACCAGAGAATTTTTTAACTTATGAAAACTCAAGTGTCGGGATAAAAATGAAATATCCACAAAGCTGGGAAAGACGAGATCTAGACAATCTTATTACTGGTGAACTGGTTGCATTCGTATCTTTGAAACAAAGTGATGCAGACAAATTTCAAGAAAAACTGACTATCAGCGTTGAAGATTTTTCTGGGACATTAGAGGATTTTAGCGATACCTCGACTAGGGACATCAACAGTTATCTAGTAAAAGCTCAAATCAAGAAGCCAAGCGAGACAACACTTGCAAATAAATTAGCCTATAAATTAATTTATACAGGTCATGATGGGGAAAATAATTTAAAAAGTATGCAATTCTTTACTTTAAGAGGTGATAAGGCATATGTAATTACTTACACAGCAGCAAGAGATAGTTACAATGACTTTATGCAAACAGCGGAGACAATGATTAAATCATTTGAAATTCAATAGAAACGTTCGGTTGTAGAAAGTCTTTACAATATATGTGATTTACCGGACATGACATAATCTCGACTTTATTCCTTTTCCTGTAAGGCGATTCTCCTGCAAAGACATTACGCGATCGCATACTCTGAAACTCTTATCCATCGCTAACTCTGACTTTACCGATGTCACGCCTTGCCGGGCTTGACATTATTTGATTTGGATAAAGTCGAGCTTAGAGCCATCGCTTCCTCGTGCCGACTTGCCAGTTCAAACCGAGCATTACCTCGGTTACTGCGATTTCTTTAGCAATTTTAATTTTATTCACCTCAGGTGGTGATAGCGCCACAGCCATTTGCACTTGTACAAACAAAAGCAATTGATACGCCAATTAGTGCTGGTGCAAGTCGAGAATAAAAATTCATTCCTTTATCCTTTAATCTCCAACAGACTTGATAACCGTCTCTATCGGCACAGCCCAACTGAGGCGAGTAATCTTTTGGTGCAAAGCTGCGTCAGCTTCTGAACCATCAGCAAACACAGAAGGCGCATCCCATAGCGGATAGGCGTGCATTCCATTCACACCCACAACTTCACCTCGACGATTTAACAATGGTCCGCCGCTCATGCCATTTTCGATATCATTGGTATACCCAAACTGATATCCTCCCTCTAAAGCTTTGTGCAGCGTCAGCGATATCTTACCAATAGTCAATGCAAAACCTTTTTTTCCAGTTTCCCCTTCTACAGAGGGAAAGCCAGCTGCAAACACTTCATCCCCCACTGCCGGCCAAGAACCAAAAGATGCCACAGTATAAATAATGCCAGTGCTGCGGAACTGCAATAAACCTAAATCATTTTGCCCAAAACGAATACTAGACAACACATCAGCCACCCAGATCCGATTATCATTTGTCTGAATGCGATACGGGGAGTTATTTGTTCGCAACACATGAGCATTCGTCAGCACAGTATAAAAGTCGCCCTGCCTTTTTAGTAAAATTCCTGAGCCTAAGAGATCTTGCGATATTACCTTCACGGTAATAGCTTGCCCTTGCTTCTCCAACTGTTTTATCGATAGTTGAGTAAAAAAGGGTTAATAACACTAAGTTCCCTGTATAATTCAATACTAATTTAACTTGCATTTTCTCTAAATATACTTAATATATCAGGAAATTGGCGCTTATTTTTTAATTTAATAAATAACTGAGGAGAAATTATTGTTGCTTGACAATAACTATAATAAGTGGTTATATTTTTGCCTAGTTTGTTCAGGCATTATAAAGCGAACAACTTTAGCACCGGAAGACTTGAGGTTTGTGTCACAACATTGACACATAATTTTCATATTATCTCCACAAAATTGAAATATATTGGCTAGGAAAGTTAACTATTTGTTACAAACTGGTTAGCGATCGCTTGTCTTTTTCATAAGTTTTTCATGATTATTTGCAGATATCGGGGTTATCAGACATGAATTCGAGCCTGATTTTGTCCAATATATTAAATCCGCCAGTGCTTTTTTTCTTTCTAGGAATGCTGGCAATTTTTCTCAAATCAGATTTAGAAATTCCTCCCCCTTTGCCAAAGTTGTTTTCTCTTTATCTTTTACTTGCTATTGGGTTTAAGGGAGGATATGAACTTGAGGAAAGTGGAATTAATCCACAAATTGGGCTGACACTCTTAGCAGCTGTAGTCATGGCTTCTTTGGTACCCGTCTACTCCTTTTTTATCCTAAAAATAAAACTTGACGCATATAATGCAGCGGCTATTGCTGCAACTTATGGTTCAATTAGTGCCGTCACATTTATCACGGCTCAATCTTTTCTCAAAATTCTTAGCATCAACTCAGATGGTTACATGGTAGCTGCTTTAGCTTTGATGGAATCTCCGGCAATTGTTGTCGGAATTGTTTTAGTAAGAATTTTTGCTAAAAGCAAAGAAAACGAAGCCGAAAAATCAGAATTTTCTTGGAGTGAAGTTCTCCGAGAAGCTTTTTTAAATGGTTCTGTATTTCTCTTAGTTGGTAGCGTTGTTATCGGCATTCTCACCGGGGAAAAAGGATGGGAGAAGTTGCAACCATTTACCCAAGGAATCTTTTACGGCGTTTTAGCATTCTTCTTATTAGATATGGGAATGGTAGCGGCAAGAAGAATTAAAGACTTGAGCAAAACAGGTTCTTTTTTGATTGCATTTTCTGTATTCATGCCTGTGGCAAATGCAATTATCGGGATAATTATCGCCAAAATCATCGGTATTCCTCAAGGCAATGCCCTTTTGTTTGCCGTTCTTTGTGCAAGTGCTTCTTATATAGCGGTTCCAGCAGCGATGAGAATGACAGTTCCCGAAGCTAATCCCAGTTTGTACGTTTCTATGGCTTTAGCGCTAACCTTTCCTTTCAACATTATTGTCGGGATTCCCTTATATATGAATATCATCAAAATTATGGGAGTTTAAAGAAGTGGAATTAGTCAAGAAAGTAGAAATAATTACCAATTCCTTAGAGCTTCCTCAAGTTATTAAGATTCTCGAAAAAGCGGGTGTTTCTGGGTATACTATCATTGAGAACGTTACAGGCACAGGCGACAGAGGTAGAATCCTGAATGATTTAGCAACACAAGCACTCACCAATGGCTATGTAATGAGTATTTGTACCGAAAAACAAGAACATCAATTAGTGGCAGCAATCGAACCAGTATTGAAGAAATTTGGCGGTGTGTGTATTGTTTCTGATGCACAGTGGATTGCTCATTAGATAAGCTTTGTACGTAGAGAGACGCGGTTATTTTTTTGCGTTTCTCTTTTCTTTAAAAGTTGATATTTTTTATCAGTAAAAATAATTATATCTGATAAATGATTAGACTTAACACATATTTATTGAGGTAATTAAACCGTGCCACTAAAAAGAATAATTGCCGGACTGAACGATTTTCATGATAATTATTTCACCGCCCACCGTGAGATGTTTGAGCATTTATCTCACGGTCAAAGTCCGGAAGTTTTATTTATCACTTGTTCCGACTCACGGATTGATCCATGTTTAATTACTCAAAGCCAGCCTGGTGAATTATTTGTTATCCGTAATATCGGTAATATCATACCAGCTTATGGAATCTCAAATAGTGCCGAAGCGGCTGGTATAGAATATGCTGTTCAAACTTTGGATATCAAAGACATTGTTATTTGCGGTCATTCTCACTGCGGAGCGATGAAAGGACTATTGCAAGTAGGTAATCTTGCTCAACAGATGCCTTTAGTTTACGATTGGCTGAAGCATCATGGCGAAGCAACTCGCCGTCTCGTCTTAGATAACTATCAACATTATTCTGGCGAGCAACTTTTAAAGGTAACAATTGAGCAGAATGTTTTAACGCAGATAGAAAATCTAGAGACTTACCCAGTTATTCGCTCTAGACTTCATGGCGGGAAACTTACTCTTCACGCTTGGATTTATGAGATTGAAACTGGAGAAGTCTTTGCCTACGACGCTAACATAGGTAAATTTAAAATTATTGAAAACCGCCCTTTCCCTGTACCTAACCCTTTAATCGGTATACACTTAGTAGAATAGTCTATAATATTTAATGCATAATGGCTAGTGAGCAATGATTGGATCAACTACTCATTAGTCATTATCAATTTGGGATTAATATAAATAACAACATCTCAATATATCGATAATATTATGTGTGCGGTTAAATCTTCTTTTTTCACTAAAAACACAAATCTTATCCGAGAACAAGTTAAACAATACTGGAACTCTAGCCATAAATGGTTAGTAAATACACCAGAAAGAGCGTTAGAAGAAGCTTACCAAGCAGCTAAAATAATTAAAAACATCGAATCCGAACACTTTGGCAACGAAAAAATATCTCCTGACTCAGGAATTTATACTGACAGTGTAATGTCTTATTGGGTAGTTTCTTTAAATAAAAACTTAACTATTATCAAAGCAAAGTTGGCTGAGTTTAGCTTGACGCGTTCTATTACACATAGCTCAAGTCCAGTTTTTTTAGATAAGCTGAATTTTATAGATCAGGTGATAGCTAAGTATAGCGCAGATGAACTTAGCGTAGACGCGGAGCGGCTTGTCGCCAGAGATCGCCAAGGATATCCGCAAGTATCTAGCACCATACCTCCGATTGCTGAACCACTACAAATTAACCGTGACAAAGTGAAAAAGCAACCAGATTCATCTAATATAGACGCTAACAAAGTTCAGCCTGTAATGAAAAAAACAGGGTTATTTCCCCGGTCAATTGGTAGAACTTTTAATAAAATTAAAGCTGATTTTAATCCACAATCAGAGCAGCAAGTTGTTAACAATTACCGAATCTCTAGAAATAGAACAAGAACGGCTGTAAAATTTTTGGCAATGCTAATTATTATACCGCTTTTAACTCAAATATTATCTAAAGAATTATTAATAAATCCTATACTAGACCGCGTTAGAGGTGAAAATGCACCCGAAATTTTCCTGAACTCGGAAATGGAAGAAGAAGCTCTCAAAGAATTAAAGAGTTTTGAACAACAACTTAGATTTAACAATCTGATTCATCAAGCACCGTTGGTTTCTTCGGAAGCAATAGAAGAAAAAGTAAAAAACAAAGCACTTGAACTGGCTGAAGAATTTATTGGTAAAAGCAATAATGCCATTAGCAATGTTTTTGCTGATTTGATATCACTAATCGCTTTTGCCGTAGTCATCGCTACAAGTAGAAGAGAAATTGTGATAGTCAAGTCTTTTATGGATGAAATTGTTTATGGTCTAAGTGATAGTGCGAAGGCTTTTTTAATTATTTTATTCACAGATATGTTTGTGGGATTCCACTCACCACATGGGTGGGAAGTTATTCTAGAAGCATTATCAGAACATTTAGGATTAGCAGCAAATAGAAGCGCAATATTTCTATTTATCGCCACATTTCCTGTGATTTTAGACACTATATGTAAATATTGGATATTCCGCTATCTCAGTCGTTTATCTCCTTCAGCATTAGCTACTTTGAAAGAAATGGACGAGTAATCAATAATTCAAACTTAAAAAAGATGAATTTTTAGTTATTTGACTAGCTAATAATAGACAATATTGCACTCATTCTTCTTCTTTGCGACTTGCGCCTAGAAGTGAGACAAAAAATTATTTCTGTAAAAGATTTAGTCTTTAAATATACAAATATTTTTACATTGAAAAACGCCTAACTTCAAATCCCTGCAATCCTTTTGGTTCTTCATACTCAACCACTACATCTTGAACCATAGCAGCAGGTGGTCCAGAATGACACCAGCGAATCATCTCTTCTACAACATTCTGCGCTCCCTCAAAGACTGCTTCCACGCGACTATCGGGGAGATTTCGCACCCAACCCTGCAATCCTAACTGGCTAGCTGTATCGACAGTGGCGTAGCGATAACCTACTCCTTGAACTCTCCCCGTAACAAATACGTGGGCGCGGATTTGCGGCGATGCTGTAAGACTTTCCATTGGATGGCATACTGTTGACGATATCTAGTTTACCTGCTTTATTGACATAATATCTAGTTTTTTAGTTGAATAAAGTGATTCTAATCCTAATCATCATCGTTGCCAGCGTCAATTAAGAACTAACAACTAACATTTTTCGTTTTCCTTATGTCTAACCTGCCTCCACTGAATACTGAAACGATTTGGGCAATTCTTAATGAAGAAATTGATGATGCCATAGTTAACAAATTGGTATGGTATTGCTTAGGGTATCGCTACGACGAAATAAGCCGACAATGGGACACTAGCAAAGTATTACCAGAATGGCGGGATGAGTACCCAGAACCACCAGATTTTATTGAAAATCGCCCCCCAACAGTCAAATTAACTCGTTCGATTCCTGCGGACAATAAACAATTGCTGAAAGAAGAATTAGGTTTCAAAGGTTATAAAATAGGTGAATTTGGACCTCGGCAAACTCGCAGAGCGACGGCGGCGAATTGGTTGTTAAGTTACATGCAACATAACAGCAAATCTGAGTAATCAAGTAAATATTCCTACTTTAGATATACCTAAGGAGTATTGACAAGTAACTATAACTTGTTAAATCAACAACTATGCGAACTCAGAAAAATAAATATAGCTGACAAAATATGTCTTAAGATAGAGGTATTAGTTATGTAATTACTTCGCAAGAACTATTTGCTAACTTAAAAAAAAATCCGAGAATACGAAGAACTACACTTTTAAAGTACAAATACTTTTATGGCGAAGCCAATTGAATTTAACCTATTTGCACCATATAACGAAGGAGCAACGTTAATTGCTTCTTTTTCAGATTGGAAAGAAATTCCAATGGAAAAAGGCGATGATGGTTATTTTCGTACAACTGTTGAATTAGAAGACGGCGATTATCAATATAAATTCCGCGTTCAGTCAAAATCGTGGTTTTTTGAACCAGATCAATGGGTGGATGTCACCGATCCCTACGCAACTAACATTGATGAAACAACTGGTAAAGATAATGGAATCGTGCGGATTAAAGATGGTGAAAGAATTGTTGATACCTATGTGTGGCAAAACGACGATAAACCTTTACCTGCTGACCATGAATTAGTTATTTACGAAATGCACATTGCAGACTTTTCTGGTGGTGAAGATGACCCTTACGCACGAGGAAAATATAAACACGTTATTGAGAAGTTAGATTATCTCTGTGAATTAGGAATTAATGCTATTGAGTTGATGCCACTTAAAGAATATCCTGGTGATTATAGCTGGGGGTATAATCCTCGCCACTTCTTTGCTACAGAATCTAGTTATGGTTCTACAGATGGATTAAAACGTTTAATTGACGAGTGTCACGGTAGAGGCATTCGCGTCATCATGGATGGTATTTATAACCACTCAGAAGCATCAAGTCCATTAACACAAATCGACCACGATTTTTGGTATCATCACGAACCCCGTGACCCTGATAATAATTGGGGACCTGAATTTAATTACGAGCACTACGACGAGAAGTTAGAAACTTATCCTGCTCGGAAATTTATCAGTGATTCGGTACGTTATTGGATTCAGGAATATCATACAGATGGTATTCGTTACGATGCTGCACGGCAAATTGCTAATTACGACTTCATGCACTGGATTGTTCAGGAAGCGAAAAACGCTGCTAGCATGAAGCCTTTTTACAACATTGCCGAACACATTCCGGAAACTACTTCCATCACGAATGCCGATGGACCAATGGATGGATGCTGGCATGATAGTTTTTATCACTGTATATTAGAACATATCTGCGGTGATACATTTGATTTAGAACGCCTTAAAGATGTAATTGACTGCAAGCGCCAAGGTTTTATGGGTGCTACCAATGTAGTAAATTATCTCACCAACCACGACCACAACCACGTTATGGTCGAGTTAGGAAATCGTGAAATTCTTGATGAAGAAGCCTTTAGAAGAGCTAGATTGGGAGCGGCTATTCTCATGACAGCAGTTGGCGTACCTTTGATTTGGATGGGTGAAGAGTTTGGGGAGTACAAACCCAAAACTCAAGAGTCAGCTAAAATCGATTGGACACTGTTAGGTAATGACTTAAATCGTGGGTTGTTTGATTACTATAAAGGCTTAATTAACCTGCGTAAAGACAATCACGCTCTCTACACAGAAAATATCGACTTTATCCACGAAAATCCAGAGGCAAAGGTGCTAGCTTATAGCCGCTGGAATGGTGAAGGTTCTCGTGTAGTTGTTGTAGCTAATTTCTCAGAAAATTTCTTGGGCGGCTATCACGTTCCTAACTTCCCTAATGGTGGCACATGGCACGAGTGGACAGGTAATTATGATGTCGAAGCTGGTGATGATGGCATTTTGACTGATTTAGGACCATACGAAGCAAAAGTGTTTGTATGGCATTAATGTAATGCCGTAGTCGGGTAATAAAGGAAAAAGGGGGGAAATATTTCTCCCCTTTTTTTGTGAATTCACCTGAAACCTATTATTTTGTCTTAATGTATTCAAACAAAAATATACTATTTTCATAAAAAATGTATATAGATTTACATATACTTTTGCTTTAAGATATTTATATGAATTTTGACGCTAAAGCATAGCACAAATTACGAAATATTCCTCATGCACAAGAATTTATTTGACACTAACATTCAAAATTCCCGCGTTTTATTAACGCCAGAGGAGCTAAAAACAAAATTACCTTTAACACAATCGGCTGAAGAAGCTGTTTTAAAATTTAGACAGGAAATAGGGCATATTCTCGATTTTCAAGATAGGCGAAAATTCATCGTAGTTGGTCCCTGCTCAATTCATGATACCGAAGCAGCGATCGCCTATTCCGAAAAACTAAAAACTCTGGCTGAGAAAGTCCAAGATAAACTACTGCTAATCATGCGGGTTTACTTTGAAAAACCCAGAACAACAGTTGGATGGAAAGGATTAATCAACGATCCCGATATGGATGATTCTTTCCATGTAGAAAAGGGTTTAGTAATGGCACGTACCCTACTATTACAAATTACTGAACTGGGATTACCCGCTGGCACAGAAGCGCTTGACCCAATTATACCGCAGTACATTAGCGAATTGATTTCTTGGTCGGCAATTGGCGCACGCACCACAGAATCACAAACTCACCGCGAAATGGCAAGCGGACTTTCGATGCCTGTAGGTTTTAAAAACGGCACTGATGGTAATATTCAAGTCGCTTTAAATGCTTTGGAATCAGCTAAAAGTCCACACCACTTTTTAGGAATTAATCATAAAGGACAGGTTAGCATATTTCAAACTAAAGGAAATGCCTACGGTCATGTTATTTTACGTGGTGGTAACGGTCAACCTAACTACGGTGCTGCGAATGTTAAAGAAGTGGAAGAAAACTTAAAAGCAGCAGGTTTATCACCCAGAATTGTCATCGACTGTAGCCATGGTAATTCAAATAAAGACTATAGATTGCAGCCTAGAGTTTTAGAGAATGTTATTCAACAAATTGTCGATGGCAATACATCAATAGTCGGTATGATGTTGGAATCGAATTTGTCTGAAGGAAGTCAATCGATTTCTTCTCAATCAGAAGAATTAAAATATGGCGTTTCTGTAACTGACAAATGTATTGGGTGGGAAGAAACAGAAAAAATTATCTTGGCAGCACATGCAAAATTAAAGTAAGAACATAGCCAAAAAGGCGGTAGCAGGACAGCCTATATCATACACAAACGCTCTGCGTGGGAATGCATTATAGAGGCTCTGTCTTGACGCAAACGTATCAGGAGGCAGAGCCTCATTTAGACACTCCCATGCAGAGCATGGGAGCGAGAAAATGGGACCGAGAAAAAGGCTTAAAGCCTGGGTCATCAGGCTTTGTAGTGTAACCGCACCCTTGGTGGGTGTCGGTTACTTTCCGCAACGATGCTCCCCATTGAAAGAGTTACAAAATTGTCCCGATTTCTTTCAAATAAACCCGTGTAAATGGTTCATCTATTCCCAAGGTGTAGTCTTCAATAAAACCCTTACGGCGAATAGAAACGTTATCTCCTTTCTTAATCACTACAGTAGAACCGTCCAAGACATCTCGTGCGAGTATCATCTCAGTTTCCGTAGGATTATCCAGAACTACCATGTTACTTCCTTGGTAAAACATCCCCTCATTTTCCCAAGTTTCTTCATCGTACTCGGCAATGAGTAAATCAAGTTTGGGATTACGCAACAAACTTAAAACGTTGCTGTTGTAATCTTTGTTCAAGACTTTTTTCGAGCGATTCACAAAAAGTGCATTTTGACAAACAGCACCTATCGTCCAATCTGGGTGTTGCAAAAGAATATGGTCAATCGTTTCTTGAAGTTCGGAAACTGTGATTTTATTAAAGGTGAGAATTGGTATTCTCGCATCTGTACCCGACTCAAAGAAGGTTTCTAAAATATGAGAAGGTACATCAACGCTTTCACCAACGGCAGGATTAAGATGCATTAAAATGCCAGGTGCAGCGTTGATTTCTAAAATGGCAAAGTTGCCTTCTTTCCAAGATTTGTCGAGACTTTTGGTAATGACATCAATGCCTAAGCAAGTTAATCGAAAGTGTTGGGCAATGTCTTGCGCCAAAATAATATTGTCATCGTGAACTGTGCGTGTGGCATCAATGCTCATACCTCCCGCCGAAAGATTGGCGACTTTGCGAAGATAAACTGTGCGACCTTTTTCAATTACGCTGTCTAATGACAAACGCTGTTCGTCTAAATACAGTTCCATCGCTTCATCGCTTTGAATTTTGCTCATCGGCGAGGTGGGTGTATCCAAACGAGCTGCTTTTCGATTTTCATCGCGAATTAATTCGCCAATGGTGGAGTGTCCATCACCCACAACTGATGCGGGACGCCGTTCGGTGGCAGCGACAAATCTGCCGTTAACGCACAACAAGCGAAAATCTGCGCCAGAGATGCTTTTCTCAATAATGATCCGCGTTGGCTCGTTTTCGGGGATCGCTTGCAGTGCTCGCTCATAAGCCGATTCTAGTTCTCTAGAGTCTTGGATATCAGCGGTTACGCCAATTCCTTTATGACCGACAACGGGTTTTACTGCTACTGGGTAGCCAATTTCTCTGGCTACGCCTAAAGCTTCTCTTTCAGTGGCGACGATATCACCTTGAGGTACGGGGAAACCTAAAGTGTTTAAAAATGCTTTGCAGTCATCCTTGCGGGTGGTGAAGTCCGAATCTAGATGAGCATCACAATCAAATGTGGTTGCTACCCCACGAACTTGTTTTTTGCCGTAGCCATATTGCATCAATCCTTCTTCCCAGAGATAGAAGCTAGGAATACCTTTTTCGTATGCGGTGCGTAATAAGGTGTAGACTGTGGGACCGCCATAAACAGATTGGCGAAATCTGTTTTGTAGCATCCGCATTTGCTCTTCAAAAGCAATATCTTCTTTTTGGGTAATTGCTTCAAACCAATCCCAAACGAAATACAGTACGGATCTAGTCGTGCGTTCGTGCAGCGATTGCACGCTGATTTTTTTGTAATCCGCGTATGGCTTTACACTCCAACGGTTGAAGTGCAAACCCATATCCAGTTTGCCGACTTCTGCGACGGTGCGAGCAAATAAATCGGCATGGGAATCGTACGTTTGCTCTTTTATGTGTGGGTAGCGATCGCCAATAACAGATACATAGTCCTCAACTGGCAAAGGCTGATTATATTCTGTCAGCGCAAAATTAAATATTAGCGCTCCTGTTTCCAAATAGGGATTTGCTCCCATGTAATGCTTGAAGCCGAAAACATCGAAAACGTCTGTTTTTCTAGCATTGACGCGAACTGCATCGGTGCCTTTTTCTTGAATCATTGATTTATATACCCTTGACTAAACACCCTTTAATCTCAATGCTAAGGATAGTGGAGCAAAAAATACCAAAATGCCTAAATTTAAGGAATTTGTACTCGACCAACCCGAATACACGCTTGAATTGACTACTGCTGCGTTATTCACAAAGCACTTTCACCCAAATTAGGTATTTACATTTTGCAAAATCCATGACCCTTACCTGCGTTTCATCAGACTTTCTGACTGTTTGATTGTAGTAAAATTATTCCAGCTAGTGTTTTTAGAGCGATCGCTTTATCTTGGACTCAAAAATAGAACTCAATATTTCTGCTACACTAACTTATCCCTAATGCCATAGTTGTTCAACTATCTCAGGGCATAGACCATTTATTTTACACACGGATTGATCGCAATAACCCCGGCTTTTCTAAGAAACCGCGATTCTGGGGATGAAATTATCGGTCGCCAAATGTATAACCTTTGAAAGGTGCAAACTACACCTCATATTGTTTATAACTAATAAGTTATAAAAGAAAAATTTAGGAGACAGCCGAGAATGAATGGCACAAAAGCTGCTCTTAGAAATGAAGTTAGACAACTTGCTGAAGAAGCATTTCATCGCAAACTTATTTCCGGTTATGGTGATGGTGCAGACAGCAATGAGTTCCAAATTTTATTCGAGGGCAAACCCAGACATCTCCCCCTAGAACAAGCACGTTCTTTTTTAAATGGCTTGCTTTTCAGTAGTTCTATTAGGTAGACATTTTACCTTATAAATCTACCCTGAGATGTAAAACTTTTTTACACGATTTAAGGTGCATCTTATCACATCTTACTCACGATTCGATTTTGGATCGTGAGTCTTTGTTTTTGATTAAATCGCTATTTTTCCAAATTGATAAGCAAAACTATCAGTTTTCTTTCTTAAGCTTTATCAGCGTGCCGAAAAAAAATACTACATTTTATATTTAATTTTTGTATCTAAATCTACCATATGGATGTTTTTCTACTTTAAATTGTCGTGTTTTATTAAAAATAACAGACTTAAATCCGGAGGCATCATGGCGGCGACTGAAACCAAACGGCAGTTGGTGATTATTGGCGGTGCAGAAGACAAAGAAGGCGATTGCCAGATCCTGCGTGAGTTTGTGCGACGTGCTGGGGGCACCAAAGCCAGAATTGTCATTATGACAGCAGCAACCGAACTGCCAAGAGAAGTAGGAGAAAATTATATCAGAGTGTTTGAGCGGTTGGGAGCAGAGCAGGCTCGGATAATTGACACGGAAACCCGTGACGATGCGTCTTCATCTACAGCCTTAGAAGCAGTTGACAAAGCTACAGGCATATTTTTTACTGGAGGAGATCAAGCGCGGATCACCAGCATCCTCAAGGATACCGATCTTGATCGGGCAATTCACAAACGCTGCGCTGAAGGAATCGTTATCGGCGGCACAAGCGCGGGAGCAGCTGTGATGCCAGACGTAATGATTGTGGAAGGCGACTCAGAGACAAATCCTCGGATTAACATCGTGGATATGGGTCCCGGTATGGGCTTTCTACCTGGGGTGGTAATTGACCAGCATTTCTCACAGCGCGGACGCTTGGGACGCTTAATTTCAGCTTTGCTAATTGAGCCTGCTGTATTGGGATTCGGCATTGATGAAAATACGGCTATGGTTGTTACTGATAACCAATTTGAGGTGGTTGGGCAAGGTTGTATCACCGTCGTCGATGAATCAGAAGCTACACATAGCAATATTGACGACATTTTGAAAGATGAGCCTTTGGCGGTTTGCGGAGCCAAGCTGCACATTTTGCCACATGGATACAAGTTTGACCTAAAAACCCGCAAGCCCATCCTAGATAATCAGCCTATGGCAAATGCCTCTGTACCTGTTGGCTAGACTCACTCATAATGCACGTGTTCCCCCTCAGGCGCTTTAGGCTGAAGCTATACAAACGCTCGTCCGCTTCGGTTCTGCGGACTACGGAAAATTAATGATTTCAGTCTGCCTCCGCAGGCTTTGCTCGTATAGCTGCACCATAAATGTGGGTGTCGGTGATTCCAACGAGTACAAAAATACTAACTTTTAGCAGATTCATAAAAATTGAGCGGGAAGTAATTAACGCTACTTCCCGCTTTTTTGCTTTTTATTATTACTTGAGAAAGAAGATTAATATAACTTAATATTGCAAGATAATTTTCTGGGCAGCAAGTATAGTAGTTATTTTCAAAGATTCAAATGGCAAGTGTAATTGAATTCGATTTGTTTGCTCCTCGTAACAAAGAAGCAGCTTTAATTGGGTCTTTTTCTGATTGGGAAGAGATTCCGATGCAAAAAGGGGAAGATGGTTATTTTCGTACTGAAATAGAAATAGAAGACGGTGTTTATGAATATAAATTCCGCATTCAAAGCAAAAGTCCAAATTTTCAACCAGATGAATGGGTGGATGTAATTGATCCTTACGCCACAGATGTAAATGATGAGAAAAAAGTCGGTATAACGAGAGTCAAAGATGGTAAGCGAATAGTTGATACTTACGTTTGGCAGCACGACGATAAATTATTGCCAGGAAATCATGAATTAGTAATATATGAAATGCACGTTGCCGATTTTACTGGTGGTGAAGTTGACCCTCATAAACGTGGAAAATATTTAGATGCAATTGAAAAGTTAGATTATCTGCGCGAATTGGGAATTAATGCAATAGAATTAATGCCAGTAAATGAGTATCCAGGCGATTATAGCTGGGGCTACAAAGTACGGCACTTTTTTGCCACAGAATCAAGCTACGGCTCAACAGAAGATTTAAAGCGATTTATTGACGAGTGTCATAATAGAAATATTCGGGTTTTCATGGATGGAATTTATAACCATACAGATGAAGAATGCCCGTTAATGCTGATTGATAGAAATTATTGGTACTACGAACACATGCACTATCCGGAAGACCCGAACAACTATTGGGGACCGGAGTTTAACTATGATAATTATGATGAACACTTAGACGTTAAACCTGCTTGGAAATATGTTGGGGATGTGGTGCGCTATTGGGTTCAGGAGTATCACATTGACGGAATTCGCTTTGATGCAGTGCGTCAATTAGCTAACTTTGAATTTTTGGATTGGCTCGCCCAACAAGCGAAAAAGAATACTGCACCGAAGCCGTTTTATAATATTGCTGAAAACATTCCCGATACAAGCAAGGTGACAGCACCAGAAGGACCGATGGATGCTTGTTGGCATGAAAGTTTTCGCTACTTTATGGTTCCCCACATTTGTGGTGAGACGTTTGAATTAGACCATCTAAAGCAGATTTTAGACCCGAAACTGCAAGGTTATGCCACCGGGATAAATGTGGTAAATTATTTAGCGACTCACGATCGCGAACATCTATTTAGAGAATTAGGCGATCGCGGGATCTTTGATGAAGCTGCATTTGTCCGCGCCAAGTTAGGTGCTGTACTGTTAATGACAGCAATGGGTATACCGATGCTGTGGATGGGTGAAGAATTTGGCGAACACAAGCGCAAAAGCGAAACTGTGACTCAGCCGAAAAAAATAGCCTGGGCTTTGCTGGAAAGAGACGAAAATCGCGATTTATTTGAATATTACAAAAAACTAATCGCCCTTCGCAAGCAAACTCCAGCTTTGCAAAGCGACAGTATTGAGTTTTTCCACGAAGATGCTGAAGCAAAAGTACTCGCTTACACCCGCTGGAATTACCAAGGTTCTCGCATCGTCGTCGTTGCAAATTTCTCTGACCAGAATTTCCCAGAATATCAAATCCCCAACTTTCCAGCGGCTGAATCGTGGCAAGATTGGTTGACTGAAACTTCTGTAAAAGTTGATGAAGATACTCTAACCACTGAGATAGCGCCATTTACAGCAAAAATATTCGTTTCCCAGTAGTAATTATTCTAAAAATTTGAGGAGCCGATCGCCGCCTTTGTAACACGACTTATATTATTGCAGAGCGAGCGATCGCTCTTCTCCACTGCTGTATTAGTTTTCAAATAATCCCGCACCCACTCACAGCCGTATTTCAGTAAATCGAGATGGAGAATCTGTTGCAAATCCCACACAATCGCCGTCTGGTCATAGCTGCCAGATGCCAAGGTTTTGCCATCCGGACTGAAAACAACAGATACCACACCTCCGTTGTGCCCACTGAGGGTTGCAAGCAAAGTGCCCTTTAGTGTCCAAATCTTGATCGTGTTGTCCAAAGTGCCTGCGGCAATTATTTGCCCATCCGGACTGAAGGCAACTCGCGTTAAGCCAATGCTTCCCCTTTCAAAAGCTTGAACAAGTTTACCGCTGCGATTCCACAGCAGCAGTTGACCATCTCGTCCGGCAGAGACGATGCGTTGACTTGAAGGGCTGATGGCAACACCCCAAACGGCACCCTTGTGTCCTTTGAGGGTTTTATAAAGCTGGACGACTTGGTGATTGGCATCCTTCCACGTCCACAGTTTGATTGTGCCACAGTTCTTCAACAAACTGGTTTAGTTTTTGCACGGGAGAAAGCCCGGTTTGTATATCCCACCAATCCTTAAAGCGAACGTGTTCAGCCAAATTTAAGCCGTAGAACAGGCTAATAATAACGCCTTTATACCATTGCTCAGGTGTAGTATTCTCGCTACCCAATCGGGTCATATCCAAATAAACGCACTCAAAGCCTTCTTCCTTAAAACGATAACTTGTGCGTTGTAGTAGCGATGACTTCCCCATCTGGCGAGAATTTAAGACATAACAAAAATCGCCGGCTTTCAAGCTGGCATAAAGTTTTTCGTCTGCCTGACGGACAACGTAGCTAGGATCATCGCCGTGGAGACTGCCCCCAACCTGGTATTTCATAGCGAAGTGTGATTAAAATTAGCTCTTTCAAGATGAAGTGATCGCGCTCATCTCTGCCATCTTGAAAGCCAAAATTGCTGCAAGCGATAGCACAAGCCTTATAAAGGGAGCGCAAAAATTACCGTCTTCGTCTGGTTTTGCAATATATTTTCTCAGTATTTCGGAAATCTGCTCATTTTTCTGTTAACTATCTTAACTGTCTTAACTGTCTTAACTGTCTTAACTGCTTAATTGTAGGTTATTAAATTCTTCTTAACTGTCTTAACTGTCCTTGCGTTTTCGCTCTTATCGCAAGAGTATGTATATACGGAGTTAAGGCAACTTTTACTCTGAGCTTTGTCAAACACGACACGCGCTCAAATCCCGATTATATACTCTGCTGCAATAGTATTGAGCCACAGACTAATGTCTTCTGGCGAACTATTGTACTGAGTTGTCTTTTGCGTTGACAGAAAGTGGAGGAGATACATATTATCCATCAGAGCTTGAGCTAGATGCTCACATTGCCAACATTGATGGCACCCTAAAATACGAATAATTGTAGTTAACTCAGTAGCTCGCTAAAACGAGTCTAAATTTCAATATAGCTGCTTGCAACCATCGTGAGATTTGAGGTTGTGTAGTTGCAAAGAAGGTATTTTTTACCTACACTTATTTAATAATAAGGGGTTCAAACCCCCCTTATTAAATAAGTGTAGATAGCTGTTTTTCAAAGTAAGCGCGGTAGAGTTCGCAACGCGAAGAAATGCGATCGCTTTGCTCTTCTCAGGTGAAGCGAGTCTTATAGGGTGATTTTTTGACAACACAGATAATTTGGTAAAAACTTTAATGGGATGACTGAACTCTGTAAGCCGATTATTCAGGGAATTAAGAGTGGTTTTAAAGCTGGATTATTAAACAATTGTCGCTAGTTGTTTTGCAAAGTAAGCGCGGTAGAGTTCGCAACGCGGTTTAATGCGATCGCCTTCATAGCTGACCAATCCCAGTCCGTCGAGTTTATAAGTCTCAATCGGATCAAGATAAATACTTTGCTTTGCCCGCACAAGTTCGGCATATGTCTTTCTCATACTGGGTTTGTCTAGCAGAATCACCCAGTGTTGCCATAAATGATAGCGGAAAATGCCGCCATTAGCGATCGCCTCCTTTAGCAGGTCTTCAAAAGTGAGTCCTTGACAGCACAGATGATATAGAGCAATCCGAATCAGTGCTGGATGTCCCCCCACAAGCGACATCAGTTGGGCAGATTCATTACCACTACTCCAGTCTAGCCCGTGCCGCTGGGCTAATTCTTCTACCTGTTGCTGAGTAAATTCTGGTAGACGGATAGGTAGTCCTATATTAAATGGCGAGTGGTTGAGATCCAAAGTGACATAAACTTGTGTGGAGTAAACCGCTACTAGTCTCAATTTCTGCCAGTTGGTAGTGTCTTGTCGTGCTTGCTCATACCACGAGCGCAACAAAGCAAAGAATTCCTCAGCAATTTGAGGATATTCAAAAAAGCGGTCAACTTCGTTTAACACCAGAACCACTGGACTTTGAATCTGCTTGAGCAAATAGCTTTGGAAGTAAAGGCTACAATTCAACTTACAACCAACTTCCTCATCCCATATGTCATTCAAGTTGGGGTCAATGTCTAATTTTGTTGCAATTGAAAAGCAAATACAACGCAACAGCTTGTTTAAGTCAGCCAGACAGTCAGAATCAATTTGGTTGCAATTGAGGTTTATTGTGCGATATCCTTGTGCTTCTGCAAAGGCTAACAGCCTCAGCACGAGAGAAGTCTTACCCATCTCTCTTGGTTCCCGAATCCGAATCACGCAACCAGGTTGAGTTATTTCCCGATAAACCAGTTCTTCAATCGGGGGACGTTCGATATAGAAGGGAGAATCCAGAGGTACGGGTCCATCCGGGTATGACCACAGATTTTCAAGTTGGTCACGCTGTTGGTTAACAAATGAGTCTACCGATAAATGCTGAGGCGCATTTACTTGTTTTACGTCTAAACTCAACGAGAGCGCATCAGAAGTTTCAGTCTCGTTTGCTTCACTTAGTACTGCATAGTCTTCTTGACGTAATTCCAAGTTAAAGGTGCTAAAGCACAATTTGAGGGTTTTTTGATCTACACCTACATTCAAAGACCACAATCGGCTCAGTGTTTTGCTAGAAATATTCATGCGATCGCCTAGCTGGTCTAGAGTAAAGCGATCGCCGTTGTTCTGGGCTATTTCCAGAGCTAAAATCGCGCCCTGTAAACGCTTCAACCCAATAGGACTCAGCACAAATCCCCGCTTTCGTGTGCTTTTTGGTGGTTTCATGTCGCTATTTATTAAGTTGTTTTGCTGTTAACTTTACATCATTCTTTCTTCTACTTTAGTACCAGTTATTAAACTGTTACTAAATGCGTATACACTTAAATCTAAGTATAGATGCTTTGTGAGTTTTATTTAGGTCTGTAGTGCTAAAAGATGTCTTATCACTGCCTCTACTACTGCCAGCACACCACAAGCTTGTATGTGTGACTTTTCTAATGAACAAGAGTGCAAAACGTAGCAGCAAAGGTGATTCCACATACAACCTGAGGGCTATGATATTATGGGAAACTGCTGCATAGATTATAAATAGAATCCATCATGGCTTTAACGCAAGAGCGCAAACAAGAGATCATCGTCAATTACCAAGTTCACGAAACCGATACCGGCTCTGCCGAGGTCCAAGTTGCCATGCTGACAGAGCGGATTAACCGTCTCAGCTTGCATCTCCAAGCAAATAAGAAAGACCATTCTTCGCGTCGTGGATTGTTAAAGCTTATCGGTCAGCGCAAGCGCCTTTTAGCTTACATCTTAAAGGACAGCCGCGAAAAGTATCAAGCTTTAATTGGTCGCCTCGGTATTCGTGGATAGGGACTACGCTTATGTCTGCTGAAGATGAACGCAGTCAATTGCCCTTTGAACCAAAGAAAAAGCGCCAAAAATCGCCTAAATCTCAAAATCAGCCTTCTGTTAAGCAAGAAGCTGAGAAACAGGTTGATAAAAAGCGAACTTACACCAAAGAAGAAATGGCAATCCCCAAGGTTGTCAGTCAGCGCATGATTAGACGAGTAGCTGGCTTCTGTGGTGTACCAACCGTTTTGGGTATCGCCACCCTCGTTGCCAGCTATCTGCTAGCTATTTACGCCCACATCAACTTACCTCCCATCGCCGTGTTACTAGTCAACATGGGATTATTTGGTTTGGGAGTGTTAGGGATAACTTATGGCGTTCTGTCTGCCTCTTGGGACGAAGAGAGAGTTGGGGGTTTGGTGGGCTTAAGTGAGTTCACCACCAACTGGGGGCGAATGGTCGAAGTTTGGCGGGAAACTCGTCAAAAGAACGTATAATGATCAGCGCTCAGGTGTTAGATTTTGTACTGTTGGGTAAATTTTAAAGTGAATGTTGAAGTTTAAATTTTAGGTAATTTTTATAACTTCAACATTGCTAATTAAAAATTTATAATTCTTTTTAGACCCAAAATACAGTACCAAAACAATCTGAGCGCTATATTTTTGAGAAGAAAGAATTCAGGAGTCAGGAGGAGGCAGTGCGGTGGACGGGTTCCCCGGCATAAAGGAGGCAGTGCGTTGGGCGGCTCTGCCGACTTGAAGCACCTGCCGTCATCTGCCGTTCAGGAGTCAGTAGCCATAATTTAAAAAGTCGATTCTGTAATATGCTTTGCTAGGCGTGGTTTTCAATTGATAGTGGTGTAAATCCCTACCTAATTGCAATTGTGTATTCTGACTTGTGTATTGTGACTGCTTTTTTAACGAATTCGAGGGAATTCCCCATCCCTCTTATAGGGTGGGGATGGATAGTCGGGAAAATGTGAGGTACATCCGCGCCTGGGATGTCCGAACAATTTCCTCTCATATTTCCGGAATAGCTTTACTATAAATAGTATATAATAGTAAGAAAGCCCATCAAGGAGGTGATGACCAGTGTTGAGACGGGCTGTAAAAGTACGCCTATACCCTACAGACGAACAAAAACAGATACTGGCACAGCATTTTGGATGTGCGCGTTGGTGGTGGAATTATGGGCTGAATAAGTGCATTGAAACTTACAAAGCGACTGGCAAAGGTTTGTCTCAATCTGGTCTAAACTCCTTGTTGCCTGCACTTAAGAAAGAGTTTGAATGGCTAGGGGAATGCTACTCACAGGTGTTGCAATCTGTGAGCTTGAATCTATCGCGTGCCTATCAAAACTTTTTTGAGGGTCGTGCAAGGTATCCTCAGTTCAAGTCCAAACATCACCGTCAATCGATTCAATATCCCCAAAACGTAAAACAGGTGAATGATTCCTTGAAATTCCCTGGTAAGCTTGGGGTGGTTGAAGCCAAAGTGCATAGACTCTTAGATGGAACAATTAAAACTGTTACAGTCAGTCTTTGTCCTTCTGGTAAGTACTACGCTTCTGTATTGATGGAGTATGAGGGTGATAACCCTGTTCCGAGTACAAACGGTAAGGTAATTGGAATTGATTTAGGTATCAAGGATTTTGCTATTACTCACGATGGCGAAAAGACATCAAAATATAGCAATCCTAAACACTTAGCTAAACATGAAAAGAACTTAGCTAGGAAACAAAGGAAATTAGCTAGAAAACAAAAAGGAAGCAACCGTAGAAACAAAGCATCGAAATTAGTAGCTAGGGTATATGAACGAGTAAGCAATGTCCGTCAAGATTTTCTACACAAGTTGTCGCGAAAAGTTGTAGATGACAACCAAGTGTTAGTACTCGAAAACCTCAATGTCAAGGGCATGGTTCGTAACCACAAACTAGCCAAAGCAATATCTGATGTTGGATGGGGAACCTTTACCAACTTCTTAGCCTATAAGGTAGAGAAAGAAGGCAAGGTCTTGATAGAAATAGATCGATGGTTTCCCAGCTCCAAGACCTGCTCTGAATGTCACTATCAAATAGCTGAGTTACCGCTCTTATTCCGTGCATGGACTTGTCCTAGTTGCCATACTCACCACGATAGAGATGAAAACGCTGCAAAAAATATTAGAGCCGAGGGAATCAGAATGCTAATCTCCTCTGGGACGGGGGAGTCTGCCAGTGGAGGGGATGTAAGACCAAATCGAGGACGTAAATCCAAGACGAGGCAATCCCCCGTGAATCTGGAAGCCCCAACTTCAGCCGTACTCGGCAAGTTGGGGTAGTTCACGTGAATATAGATAATAGCAATTAGCGATAAAGGAAATTTAACATGATTGTAGTCATGAAAATTGGTTCCCCAGCGGAAGAAATTAACCGCATTGATGAGGAACTGACTAGCTGGGGGTTGACACCCGAAAAAATTATCGGGAAGCATAAAGTAGTAATCGGTTTAGTAGGTGAAACCGCTAATTTAGATCCACTACAAATTCAGGAAGTTAGCCCCTGGATTGAGCAAGTGTTGCGGGTAGAATTGCCTTACAAACGGGCTAGCCGCCAATTTCGCCACGGGGAAGCTTCTGAGGTAGTGGTAGATACTCCTAATGGAAAGGTTGTATTTGGTGAACACCACCCCGTTGTTGTTGTAGCGGGTCCCTGCTCGGTAGAAAATGAAGAAATGATTGTGGAGACGGCGCAGCGCGTTAAGGCGGCTGGAGCGCAGTTTCTGCGGGGTGGAGCATACAAACCCCGGACTTCGCCTTATGCTTTTCAAGGACACGGCGAGAGTGCTTTGGAATTGTTGGCGAAAGCGCGAGAAGTTAGCGGACTCGGTATTATTACCGAAGTTATGGACTCTACAGAGTTAGATAAAATTGTCGAAGTTGCTGACGTAATCCAAGTTGGGGCGAGAAATATGCAGAATTTCTCGCTGCTGAAAAAAGTGGGAGCGCAACCCAAACCTGTACTTTTGAAGCGGGGAATGGCAGCGACAATAGAAGATTGGTTGATGGCGGCAGAGTATATTATGGCGGCAGGAAATGCGAATGTGATTTTGTGTGAGCGGGGTATTCGCACCTTTGATCGGCAATTTACTCGCAATACTTTAGATTTGTCGGTTGTGCCAGTGTTGCGAAAAGTGACACACTTACCGATTATGATTGATCCCAGCCACGGCACAGGTTGGTCTGAGTTTGTGCCTTCAATGTCTTTGGCTGCGATCGCATCTGGATGTGATTCGCTAATGATAGAGGTTCATCCCAACCCACCCAAAGCTTTATCTGATGGTCCCCAATCTCTCACACCAGAACGTTTCGACCGGTTGATGCAAGAACTAGCAGTCATTGGTAAAGCAGTTGGACGTTGGCAGGAACCGGCGATCGCTTTAGCATAAAAAAGTTAGGAGTTGTAGAGACGGCGATTAATGAGCCAGCGCGTTGCGGAGGTTCCCTCCGTTGTAGCGTCTGGCGTCGCGTCTCTAGGAAAGTCAGGAGTCAGAATTGAAGAATTAAAAAATTCTTCGTTTTCTTTATTTTTTCTCTCAACTCCTGACTCCTGACTCCTAACTCCTGACTCCTAACTCCTAACTCCTAATTTGATTAACGTCGTCTACCAGAACCAAACGAGCGGCTAGGTGCAGAACGCCCACTACCAAAACCACTACCAGAAGGGCGTCTAGTGCTGCTGGATCTGCCAGAAGGTCTTAAAGTACTGCCGCCATAACCTGAACCAGTGGCGCGGCTGTTGCCCGTTGAAGGACGCGGTACAGTACGTACATTAGAACTACCAGGATATGACCTTCTAATCGTGCCTGTACTGCGGAAAGCAGTGCGATTTCTCTCGACTGCGGGTGCAGCATTGTAACGAGTACGGTAATTACTAACCGCTTCACCGTAGCTGCTACCATAGCCGCCGTAGCCTCTCATCACCCCTCCCCCCTGATAAGCAGGTGGGACATAATACTGAGGTCTAAAGAGCAAACTACCGATCGCCTGTCCTGCTATGTTACCAGCCACAGCTCCGGCAAACGGTGCCCAAAAGCCATTTTGTTGACGGACTACAACTGTTTCCTGTTGTCCGGTTTGGGGATTTGTCTTAGTTTCGGTGACATTATGGACATATTCAATTTTGAAATCTGGTGTCAAATATAAAGCTGGCTGACCATTTTCTACCTTTAGATAACTTTTCTTACCTTCCTTAATTTCATCATCGGTAAGCCGTGCCATTTGCAGATTTGCCGATTTAAAAGTTGGGGGCGTAGCATTAAATAAAAATAGCGTATACTCCCCATTGCTATCGTCGAATGTAGCTTGTTGCACATCATACTGACCATCACTCAGCTTTGTGTTAGTTGATGTTTGGCTAGCATTCCTTGCTTGAGGAGTAGTAGCTTGATTAGAACCGCCGCCGCACCCGACAGTTGTCAAGCACAAACTCAGTGCCAAAAAAACGGCTGTAAATTTACGCATTATTGTCTTGAGCATTTGACTATTATCCTATCTTCGAGCTTAACAAGTTATTCATTGGGGCTGTAAGTAGGGACTACCCTACAAGTTACAAAGGAATCAATTCTGGGTAATATTGCAACAACTGATCGTTGCTTAGTTCGTCACCTAACTGCGCTGGCGAAAAATGCACCTGGATTGCTCTTAGTTTATGTTTGTAGTGCAAGTTTATAATCGCTTTCAATCCATCTTTTAGCGCCGCAATATTAGAAAGGTCGTTCTCTAATTCTAGTACTTCTCCTTCGTAAGCCAATGTGATCATCACAACTACATTGCGCGTCACAGGTATAGATAAAGGTTCATTCGACCTGGAGGTAGAACTAAAATCTGGTTCACTCAGATAACGTTCGGCAGAGTCGGTAAATAACTCATTTATATAATCTCCTGCCTCACCTTCACTCCAAAATACATCTCCTTCATTCGCCGCAGAAGTCCAATATTCATCGTATTGGAGTAGAGTTTGGCAGAGTTGTACTAATCCTTCTCCTAAAACTTCTATGTCGCCATCAGCATCAATTGCTTCTCGTGCGCTGCGATTTAATACTCCCAAAATCGGTGCTACTTCAGAGCCGGCTAAATGTATAAACAGGCGAAAGACCACATAACGAGTCCTACCCATCATTTTATTAAACATTTTTTCTCCTTCAATTTGTTGGTTGTTGGTTGTCCTAAATAACTCTTAATCTTTGTACAGACGCGATGTTCCTCGCGTCTCGACTATATCCACTAACTAATATCATGAAACCCTTTAAAAAAATCTACAATTGTGTTTACCGAAGGTATTATAACATTGGCAGATGTGTTTGATTTGTCATCATGTAAAGCATTAATTACTCTACAATTAATAAATTTTTTACCAAAGTTGGGGTGGTCATGCACAATCAAAGTCTGAGCGCTGGAATTTGTTAATATAGTTTGGGTAGGTGTTTGAAAGAAGTTTACTTTTGCTGCTATTTCTAAAATTTTTTGCATTTCTTTAATTGTAGCTGCATTACTTCTAGCTTCTTCTATCAAACCAGATAATTGCTTCAGGCGATCGCTCTTATTTTCTCGCTGGGTAGAGATATCTTCACTTTTAATTATTTCTACAACTGCATGAATATTTCTTTGGGTAGTTGCGGCATCTTTAAAAGGAAGAATGGCAATGTAAGCTGTGGGAAATAAAGCTGCGTCGCTATCGACTCGAAAGGTGAAAACAGTCCGACGCCGCCCGATTTCCATGCTGGGGGGTTGTCTGAGTTGCGGATATTGCTGGGCTATTTGGTAATAAGCGCCAGCAAGGGCAAAATGTGCTTCTGGTTCTAGGGGTGCATCTACGATAATGCGGATTGTCGGCGGAGTCTCGTTAAAAAAGTCTGGTGAGTCAACAGAGGTAAAATGTTGGATAATCGAGCCATCGCCTGTGGAACTCAAATCAAGCCATTCGCAAATTATGCCTTCGGTCTTTAAACCAAATCGTGAGGTAGCGTAAAGTTTTGCCCCAGTTAAAATCGCTCCGGTTAAATCTGCGCCTACCCATTCTGCTTTGATTAATTTTGCTTCTGATAAATTGGCGTGTACCAAACTCGCGTTGGTTAAATTCGCATTGCTCAAGTCTGCGCCAATTAAGTTTGCCCCACTCAATTTTGCCTCGCTTAAATCTGCCCAACGCAGATTCGCGCCGCTTAAATCTGCCCATCGCAGATTTGCCCCACTTAAGTTAGCACCTCTGAGGTTAGCCTCTTTGAGATTCGCCTGTCTGAATTCAGCTTGTCGAAAATTTGCGTTTTCGAGATCAGTACGACTGAGGTTGGTCATATTGAAGTTAGCTTGCTCACAATTGGCTTGCGTCAAACAAGCACTTCTGAGGTTTGCCTCACTCAAATTAGCGCGACAAAGTACAGCATGACGCAGTGTTGCTTTTCGTAATTCGGCGCTGCTGAGGTTTGCTTGGAAAAAATCAGCGTGACTGAGATTGGCGCGAATTAACTCGGCACGGATTAGCCTTGCAAACCGGAGTTGAGCGCGACTGAGATCGGCGCGAATTAAATTTGCGACGTTGAGACTGGCGCCGTTTAATATGGCACTGCTAAGGTTAGCACCACTCAGTCTTGCTACATTCAGGTTGGCATAGCTTAAATTTGCTTTACTGAGATTTGCGCCACTGAGATTTACTACACTTAACTTAGCCTTGGTGAGATTTGCACCAATGAGTTTCGTGCCACTCAGATTCGCCTCACAAAGGTCAACACCACTAAAGTCTGTGAGTCCCAGAGCGTATTTTTCGAGTAATTCCTCTACAGTCATCAATGTCACCCCTCGAATGCCAACGCTAATTGTTGGTATATGTAGAAATTATCTAAAAGCGATGTCAAAATCACAGATGAATATTGGTATTTTAGGACTGGGACTGATAGGTGGCTCTTTGGGTTGGGATTTACGATCGCAAGGACATCATGTTTTAGGAGTCAGCCGTCGTGAATCGACTTGTGAAAAAGCGATCGCTCTCGGTAGCGTTTCCGAGGCTTCAGTTGACATGAGCTTGCTGTCAACGGCAGATGTAATATTTATTTGCACACCTCTAGCGCTTATTATTCCCATATTTGAGGAATTAATCGCTTATTTGTCGCCTTCTACAATCATTACTGATGTTGGTTCGGTAAAAGCACCGATAGTCAAAGCGCTTTCTCCCATGTGGGATAATTTTATTGGCGGACATCCAATGGCAGGAAGCGCAGACAATGGGATAGAAGCGCGAGAAAGTAACTTATTTGTCAATAAGCCTTATGTGCTGACACCGATATCGACAACACCAAGTTATGCGATTGAAGTTGTAGAAAAAATTGTGCGATCGCTTAATGCAAATATCTACCATTGTCAGCCAGAACAACATGATCGCGCTGTTAGTTGGATTTCTCATTTACCTGTAATGGTCAGTGGTTCGTTGATTGCTGCTTGTATGAGTGAAACTGACTCAGAGGTATTAGAATTAGCGAAAAAGTTTGCTAGTTCCGGCTTTAAAGATACAAGCCGCGTTGGTGGGGGAAATCCTGAATTAGGCTTGATGATGGCGCGATATAATCGCCAAGCATTGCTCAATTCACTTCAACAATATCGCCACAAACTTGATGATTTAATTAACTTAATTGAGCAAGAAGATTGGATGACGTTAGAAGAAAATCTGAAGTTAAATCACAAAGCGCGACCTGATTTTATAGAATAATCTACTGTAGTCGGCGCTACTGTGCGAGAAGCGCCGACTACAAAATATATAATTGAAATCATCCTAGTTTACTCATTGAGGTTATTTCAATGATTTCCCAAACAGAAAGCCGCTTTTACACCCCAGAAGAATATCTGGAATTAGAAGAAAAAGCTGAAGAAAGAAGTGAATATATAAATGGAGAGATTAGACTCATGCCAGGAGGTACAACCAACCATAATAAGATTGCACTTAATTTTTGCAGAAAATTTCCTTCTACGGTGCAAGGTCAAGATTACGACATATATATGGTTGATGTAAAGTTATGGATACCGAATTATCGTATCTATACTTACCCAGATATTATGGTCATCAGAGGTGAACCTATATATGATGGAACTGGTACAACAAAGATAACTAACCCGTTATTAATAGTTGAAGTTTTATCAAATTCAACTAAAAATTATGAGAAAACAGACAAATTTAAATATTACCGTTCAATTCCTGACTTTCAGGAATATATTATGATTGATCAATATGATTTTTCGGTGGAACAATTTGCTAAAAAAGCAGCCGGAGAATGGATTTTTAAGGAATATGAAGGAGAAAATGCAATTTTAGGATTAAATTCTATCGATTTCCAAATTTCCTTGCGCGAGATTTACGAGCGGGTTAATTTTGACTTGAGCGAGGAATGAAGAAAGAATATATCGTTAGAATTAATAGCGTGATGGTAAACTAGTACATACAACACGGCGTAAATAAACCACCCATTCTAAATCAATGAAACGCTTACGTTGTATTAATTTTGAATTTTGAATTTTGAATTTTGATTCCGCCTTGCGGTACTAGTCTGGCTTAACTGATATGATTACAGATATTCGCCTTTTAACTGTTCAAGAATATCACCGGATGGCGGAAGCTGGAATTTTTCATCCAGAGGAACGCTTGGAATTAATTGCCGGACAAATCATCAGGAAGTCAGCCAAAGGAACAGCTCACGAATCAGCAATTACTCGAACGGAGAGATTACTTCGTCAACGCTTGGGTGAACAAGTTTTATTAAGACTTCAGTCACCGATTCAACTTGATGATTACTCGGAACCAGAGCCAGATATTGCGGTGGTGATGCCCAATCCACTAGATTATGATGATCACCATCCTCGTCCAGAGGAAGTTTTTTTGCTGATTGAAGTAGCTGATTCTAGTCTGAAGTACGATCGCGAAGTGAAAACGATCGCTTATGCTAAATCAGGTATTGCTGATTACTGGATTTTAGATGTAAATCAGCGTAAACTGCATATATATCGCTTACCGAGTCCAGATGGTTATCAAAGCGAGACGATACTTTCGGAAGATGTGACAATTTCACCGCTGGCATTTGGAGATTGTGCGATCGCTCTACGGGAATTATTGCGACCAGCAAGTTAAGATTAGCTCTTTTCACTCCCAAAATTGGGGACACAATACCCTAGAAGGGTATCGCTACACAAACAAAGCCTGCCTTCGCAGGCTCTAAGACTCATATAGCCTGCGAAGGCAGGCTTTGTTAGTATAGCCCCAGGCTTCTAGCCTGTGGGCGTTTTTGCCAAAATTGGGGACACACCAATTGCTAAAATCGCAAGTTTATCGTATTATAAATAAATAACTCATCCAAAAATCGAAAAATATTTTGATCGCGCTCTGCGCGAGGCAATAAAGAAGGGTAAAGAAAAGAAGGGCAGAGTGCTAAAGGGAAAAAGTATAAAGGGCTACTAAGTCCTCCCAACCGCGCAGACAACACGAAAACCAAAATTGTAGTAGAAGTTGTCGCGCACCGCCCTATCGTAGTCGACGCGAGACGCGGAACGGCAGAGTCTAGGAAGGAGGATCCAGGAACCGCCCCGCAGACATTTAAAGGGATTATCATTATCAGTTACCCAAACACTTCCGTCGCTGGGCGCTTCGTTATAATTTTGATGCCACTCATCCTGACACCATTCCCATATATTACCATGCATATCAAATAAACCAAAGGGGTTTGGTGGAAAAATTCCCACATCTGTTGTTTGCTCACGATATTGACCCTTTATCCCTGAGCCATAAGTGTGGTTCCCGTTATAATTTGCCAAATCAGTTGTAATCGTTTCACCAAAATAAAACGGGGTAGTTGTTCCGGCTCTACAAGCATATTCCGACTCTGCCTCACTGGGCAAGCGATAGCTTTTCCCTGTTTTGTTAGACAGTCTGGCACAAAACTCAATTGCATGATTCCAAGACACCCGCTCAACAGGTCGATTAGCACCTTTGAACTTGGATGGATCTAGCTCTAAATCAATCTTCACCTTTTCCAAAACGGCAACAGCTGCCCATTGAGCTTGCGTGACCGGAAATTTACCCATAAAGAAGGGTTGAACGGTGACGGTGTGCTGTGGACTTTCACGATCAAGTCGTTCTAGCTCATTCTCTGGTGAACCCATAAGAAACTTACCACCGGGAATTGCAACCATCTCTAAAACTACATAATTACCCAAGTCTTCTCTAAAAAACTCCGCTCGTCCACGATGACGATTAATTTCACAGGTTTTTCCCAAACCAAACAGTCCTGATTTTACGGTTATGGTAGCGGTGTCGAACTCAAAGGACTGAGTTTGAATTCTTAGGGGAGATTGTGGCTGAGAAATAGGTGTAGATAATTCCCTTTCTCGTTGTTTTTGTAATTCTGCTTGCTGTCTTTGATATTCGGCTCTTTCTTGCTCTTGGTGTAATCTTTCTGCTTTTTGTTGCTGACGCTCATATTCGGCTTGTTTTGGGGCAAGCACTCGTTGTTTAATTGGTGCTATATCTTCATCCCTAAGATTCAGCAATGTTTGTAAGCGTTGCAATCCATTGCGGTTGTTTTTACTGATCGGAAATTGCTCTTGTATTACCTCAGATAAAGCTTGCTGGTAGCGTTGCAATTTTTCCTGTCGCTGCCGATAGGGTTCGAGAACCTCAAACTCAATTGCATTAGCATCTTCATCTGATAATCCCAAATTATTCCGCACTTCGTTCAGATAAAAGCGATTGGCAGAAGAAATCTCTCCTTCATCTTCAAGGGCAATATTATCAAATTCCTTACGATATTTTACTTTTGGGTCATCTTTAGGCGACTTTGCCAGTAAAATCTTACTACCATCCTTAACAGGATAAAACTCAGGAGTCATTGCCGGAGACGCTTCTTGCACCTTGCTGCTAGCATACTCATGCAATTCATCAACGGAAATCCAGCCATCTCCATCTTTATCAGCCGCACCTTTTTCAATGCCTTCTACCAGATAGCGGGTGTAAATAGATAGTTCTGAACCTTCTTGCTCAAAAGAGTACTGCATAGAAGTGGAAGAAGTGAGAATTGCCCTTCCCTTACCGCCTAGCTGCTCTTGCACATTTACGCTACCATCATCTTTGACGGACATCCCTTGAGCGATCGCTCCACTAAAACAACAATCGAGGATAATTACCTGTCTTTGAGAGCGGCTATCGTTCATATTATCGTGCAAAACACTAGCTGCGACGGCTGAAGGCGTTACTAACTTGCCATTTTGTTTTTTAGTACCACAACTTGACAGATAAAGCTTACCTCTATCATCCTTAATTCCATGCCCAGAAAAGTAAAACAGCAGCAAGTCATCTTTCTGGCGATCGGCAAATAGATGATAGATAGCATATGCGATATCGTCCGGTTGGGGATTTTTCAGTACCTTGATATCTGCCTCGGCAAAGTTCCCCATTTCTGGGTTTGCTAAAATTCGCTGCATTGCCTCAACATCTTTGACAGCACTTGGTAGCGGGTTTAAACCATGTTTATATTCACTAACCCCGATCAGTAGTGCTACCTTAGCCATTGGTGTCTTGTGTATTTTTGGTATTGTTCAGAAAATCCTGCGCTTGCTGCATAGCGAATTCAAACTCCTTGCGACTACTGGCTTCTAAGTTGATTTCTCTGCCATCAGGAGTTTTAAGTCCCAGCTTAATTGGTTTATTGCCGAAGCGATCGCTCAAAAATCCAAACAAAGCTTTTATATTAGCTGGCTTAACTTCTGCACTTAACACCCCTAACAAAAAGGTACTCAAAGCCTTTGCACTTCGCGGGGTTTCTGTCGCTGCCACTAAATCTGCTTCTTCTACCCCATCCACCTCTCTAACCTGCGGGAGCAAATTTTCTACTTGTGCTTGCAACTCCTGGTCATCTAAATCGGGATCTGATAGGGAAATTGTCACCTGAACATTAGATGTGGTTGCCATATGAATCGCCTAAATAGTTTCAGTAGCTTCTCTAATAAATTGTATAGGCTATTCTGGTATATCTAAGGAGTATCCGGGCAAAAAACTCTTAACTGTGTTAAAAAACTATAAATAATTCTGTTCACACTGACGGCACAGTCCTGACACACTAACGTCATAATGTATATCTAGATTAAGACTAGATCTAGATATTTTTATATCTTTACAGACAAATGCAAAACCAACCACAAGACAAAGATAAATTTAACGCTTATTCTCAAGAACCCCGTAACGCTGCACCTTGGAAGAAAACAGCTTTTAATCTATCGTTGGTGCTGCTGGGGTCGGGTATGACATTTGCCGGGGGTTATTTGGCATCCCACCAGCAAGAAATATCTCAAAGCGCATCTAAGTTGGCAGTTAGTCGGGTAAATGCTGCCCCTGCCTTACCTGCTTCCACAGATCCTAACTTTATCACCGGAGTTGTGCAAAACGTCGGTACAGCGGTGGTACGGATTGAGGCTTCCCGGACTGTAACAACTCAGTTACCAGAAGAATTTAACGATCCAGCTTTCCGACGCTTCTTTGGATCTCAACTACCAAGTTCACCACCAAACCGGATGCAACGGGGTACCGGCTCTGGTTTCATTATCGGTGCTGATGGTCGCATTTTGACCAATGCCCATGTGGTAGATGGTGCAGACAAGGTGAAGGTAATACTCAAAGATGGACGCACCTTCCAAGGTAAAGTGATGGGTAAAGATGAGCTAACAGATGTCGCTGTTATCAAGATTCAAGCCGAAAATTTGCCGACATTGAAAGTGGGTAACTCAGACCAGCTACAACCAGGACAATGGGCGATCGCGATCGGTAATCCCCTAGGTCTTGACAATACCGTAACTACCGGCATCATCAGCGCTACCGGACGCACTAGCAATCAAATTGGCGCACCCGACCGCCGAGTACAGTATATTCAAACAGATGCCGCAATTAACCCAGGTAACTCTGGGGGACCTCTGCTGAATGCCCGTGGCGAGGTAATTGGCATGAATACAGCTATAATTCAAGGAGCGCAAGGATTAGGTTTTGCGATTCCGATCAATACAGCGCAACGCATTTCCAATCAACTCATAAGTACAGGCAAAGTACAACATCCTTATTTGGGAATTCAGATGCAGGCTTTGACACCTGAATTAAAGCAAAACATCAACTCAGATCCCAATAGCGGTTTGACTGTGAATGAAGATAAAGGTGTCTTAGTCGTTAAAGTTGTGCCCAATTCACCAGCAGCAGCGTCAGGAATACGTGCTGGTGATGTGATCCAAAAGCTAAATGGTCAATTAGTTGCCGATTCTGCCAGCGTACAACAGGCAGTAGAAAATAGCCAAATCGGGGCTGATCTACGCCTAGAGTTGCGTCGCAATGGGCAAAAGCTCAACTTATCTGTGCGTCCTGGTGCTTTGCCTCAGCAACAAATGCAATAAATTTTCATTCGCAAAGAGGGGGGCAAACAGGATAATTCTTTCTCCCTCATCTCCCTCCACTCCGTAAAATTTCTGGGATAGGCATGTTTTGCCTGTCCCTATTTTTTATGAAGCCTGTCCACATTTGTCAAACGAAGGACTCGCCCAATGAATCATATCCATTTTGTAGCATTGGAATTGGCAATAGAGTCTCGCTACAAAGTTGAGAAGACGGGAAGAAGCGTCCTAATTTAGCTAACTTTGAATGAGGATGGTAGATGCCTAGACTGTCTGGTTACAGTTTCCAGGCTTAGTAGTGACGTGAACGTAAATACTCACTGTAAAATCAACAAGTGCAAGTTGGTCTAATTTTCGGCTAAAAATGAGGCGAGGGGAAAGGCAAAATAAACAGATGTAGTAGCCACCTCTAAGAGAATGTTTGAAAAGTCTCACATAACACATCAACTTTGACGTTACCCCCCAACCCCCCTTGTAAAGGGGGGCTTTAAGAGTCTATTTCCCCAACCTTGGAAAGGTTGGGTATTAAATACTTTTGGTAACAAAAATAGCTTTTCAAACATCCTCTAAGACTGAATATTAACTTGATCATCTAGAGTTCTCACCATTCTCTGTATCTGTCCCCATTTAATGACGCACTTATCACGTCGGCTTAATCCCTAAATAAGTTGGTAAAAATTTCGGCAATGATATTTTGCCAAACGCAAAAATTTCTACCACAACGCAAACCAAGAATGCATCTAACTCAGATAGAACGAAACACTAAACGCAAACGCTGCTAATATCACAGGAAACACTGCGCTAAACTCTAATTCCCGTGTTTTAATCATTTGTAGACAATTCAGGGGAAGAAGCACAGGCCATAATGCAGTCGAGATAAAAAACATTACCACAGATAAAAATTTATCTTCTGGGGAAGAACTGGGATGGCGCAAGGTAAATCTGAGCCAATTGGTAAAAAAATAGCAAGTCATCAGCAGGTAACTAATAACTAAAGCTAATTGAATCTTATGCACGGTTAGCACTCCTTAAGCTATTTGATATTTACCAAGAATCATCTAGAAGAAATTATTGCGTCGTTTTGTCGGGGCAAATTCATCTGCTTGAACAGCGGTAGTTAATTTTTGAGTTTGATCTCAATGATACATTTTTCTATGAGATAAATGTTAGTAGAAAAGCCAAGACATATAAAACAGTACTTACACTTAATTTGGAATATAACTCAATAGGCTAGCAATTACACTGATGATTTTCACTAGCTCAATCTTGTTCTTACCAACAATTTAATACTTTTCAAAAGAAAATTTCTCTGCTGTTACTTAAATTTAAACAAAGTACTGCTACATACTTTCTTTCCGAAGCCAGCGTATAAAATATTTGATACTGACAGCAGATAAATTTAAGTATAAAGTTCTTTTGTTGAATTGCCTTTGTCAGTAGTTGCCAATCAAGGTTTGATTCTCCGAGGCTACACTTTTGTTCCTATGTCAAACATTTTATTAGTTTATTTAATGACTTTAATTGTAAGTATTCTTCCTAGGAAAATAATTCGATTGAATTGATGAAACAATATGACAGATAAAGTCCATAGCTTGTCAAACCTTGTTTTTTGTTTTTCTGTTCTTAGTATCAAATCCTGCTACATCCGTTATCGTTCATAAGTTTCCAGCATAACTAAAAATAAAAATTTATGTTGCCATTTTGGCATTTTATAAATTTATGTATTAAAAATTACTGAATATTGCAAAAACACTACTTACAAATCGAATGCCCCTTGTAACCAATTTGGCGACAAAAAATCGTGAGTTCGCTCGACGCTTACCTTAACCGCCTATTAGTAGTGGCGATAGCGTCCGCTATCCCCTTTTTATGAGCGCCAAATTGGACACCATTTTTTCAAGCCTTGCCTCGGTAACGGAAAAAATGATTATCAAGTATGTATATCAATATTGGTAAGTAAAGTTTTTCCTTAATATCAAAAACTATTTTTGACAATAAAGCAAAAATGCGCCATCAAATGATGACGCATGGCAATAAAGTTTCTTATATCTGGTGGGAGTGATGCAAAAAATGTATGTATTGTAAGTTACTTTCCAGGAGAATGATCTTGCGGAAAGAGGTAAGCGATCGCTGCATAACCAAATAAAGTTAGTACACTAACAAAAAATCCAGCAAAGAAAAAAGTAGACATATTAAGAAAGCATGTATGTTAATTATCAAAGAGATTACACAATGTTTCTCTGTTACCGAGCGATGCAAGAAAAAATGGTGAGATTTATTGTGCTCAAATTCCGATGAAAAGGGCGCAATTAGGCTCTTATATTTGCGAGAACTTTGAGCAGCACCCTTTATGTGCGAAACTATTACTTTCTATATTTTCAAGCTAGCAACTGGATATGACGTGACTGTGGCTAGTTTGTGTTAATAAGTTGTATCGTCAAATATATTTGCAGCGTCAATGAAAAAAATACTTTCTCAAGCCAAAGGTAAGAAAAAACGAAACGTACTCCCATAGCCCAGTTTGCTTTCTACTTCAATTTGACCACCTTGTAGTTCCACCAAACTGCGGGAGATAGTTAAACCAATACCGGTTCCTCCAGAATGGCGATCGCGTGATTGATCGGTTCGCCAAAAGCGCTCAAATACATGAGGTAAATCTTCTGGTGCAATCCCAATACCTGTATCAATAACTGCAATCCAAAGTTTTGATTCTTCAGTCCAAACACGAATGCTAATCGAACCTGTGGGAGTATAACGCACCGCATTTCCCAGCAAATTGACCAACACTTGTTCTGTGCGGTCAATATCCGCCAAAACAAAAGGCAGCGGTGATGGACATTCTAAACGCAGAATTGGACCATCTTCTAGCAACTGGTCGGCAAATTTCTCTACCAATGACTCTAATAACGGACGCAGATTCATTGGTTGGATATTTACTGGCAAATAACCAGCTTCTGCCTTAGAAAGTTCTTGCAAATCGTTGACTAACCTTTCTAAGCGCTTAGTTTCTTTTGCTAACCGCTGATAAATCTCAGGAGTCGGCTTAATTCCGGCATCGGCAAGTTCTTCTAAGTAACCACGCACAACTGTTAGAGGTGTCCGCAGTTCATGGGTCATGTCTCCAATTAGTTCCCGACGCCGCGCTTCCACCCCTTCCAAACTTGCTGCCATTCGGTTTAAACTAGCACCGATTCGATTCAGTTCAGGAATACCAGACAACGGTAGTCTTTCATCAAGCTGACCGGCAGCAATCTTTTGAGTGATTTGTTCAATTTCGGTCAACTGCTGCATAATTCGTTTGGAAACCCAGTAACTCAATCCGCCGGCTGTTGTAGTACCGACTAAAACTGACCAGAGAGTACTTCGTCGCCAAGCAAATTCAAATCCATCAACCAAGTCAGTACGAACATCGATTAAGCCGTAACCTTGATGTTCTAGTTTTTCTAAGTGCAGGACAAAAAAACGGGGTGAAGAAACTTTGCTGATGATGACGAGACTAGCTACCCCCACCATCATCACTACTAAGTGGGAGAAAAATAGGCGCGACGCCAAAGGCAAAGATTTTGTTTTCTGCCAGCCCATTTTCATCTAAACCACAGGCGCATCTTCAAATTTATAGCCTACCCCAACAACAGTTTTAATAAAATTAGGGTGAGTTTGGTCTGGCTCAATTTTTTTCCGCAAGCGAGCGACATGAGTATCCACCACCCGCTCATCACCAAAAAAGTTATCGCCCCAAAGTTTGTCAATTAGCTGGCTGCGGTTCCAAACTCTACCAGGATTGCTGACAAAGGTGCTTAATAAGTTAAATTCTAAGGTAGTTAAGTTCAAAATTTCCGATTCCTGAGAATTTTTTTGGCGGCTCGCAGTGCGCTGCTCTAAATCTACTATAAAATTTTGTGTACGGTACACCTGATTTTGTCCGCCTTGGCGGAGACTACGCCGTAATAGTGCCCTGACTCTAGCAACTAACTCTCTAGGGCTGAATGGTTTTACCATGTAATCGTCAGCACCAGTAGATAAGCCAATTACGCGATCGATTTCCTCGCTTTTGGCGGTGAGCATCAAAATGTAAGGATCTTTGGCACCAGGTTTCTGGCGAATTCTGGCACAGACTTCCAGCCCATCCAAACCAGGAATCATTAAATCTAAGATAATTAAATCTGGTGCTTGCTCTTGAAACATCCTTAAAGCACTCGTCCCATCCCGACTAATGCGACAGGAAAATCCTTCTTTTTCCAAAGAAAGTTGGATTAATTGAGCAATTTCTTGTTCATCTTCAACAATTAATATATCCATCTGGCTATAGAGAGATTTCCCCGCTTGTCATTTTACAAAGGAAAACGGGATAGCTGCAATTTTGGCAAACAGGCGATCGCAAAGCTAATTTATGAATAGACAGTTGAGGTATTTTCGCAATAATTTTAAGGATTCTAGTCAAATACGCTTGCACGATCGCGCAAGCGCAAATAGGGATTACGCAATCCTTGAATTACTGGAAAACTAAAATTTGGTAGTTATTTAAAGCTGTCATTATCTTTAGTCTTCCCGGCGAAATTAAAAATATTTAAGATAAATTTATAAAAATTTATACAAAAACATAAAGGTGGGCATTGCCCACCCTACAGTTTCACTGACGCATGATAAATAGGCGATCGCCAATGGTCAGCGATAAATTTTTGATGATTGTGATTTTATTGCATCCGGTGGCAATCGCAAATTCCTTCTTAAAAGCTAGAGTTTGAGAGCGATCGGTAATTGTAGCCAGAATGAGGATCTTTTTGAATATATTGTTTAATGCTATCCAGGTCAATGAAGCAATCGGCAACATCAATCAAGCTGTCGCTACTCATCCCTCGCAAGCTGACGACTTCAACCCTAACTCCTTTGTAGCTCAAAGCATTAACCGCGTAAGCCAAATCCCCATGTCCACCGACTAAGACCGCAGTATCGTAGTAAGGTGATAAAGTTATCATATCTACAGCAATTTCTACATCCAGATTTGATTTTTTAGAACCATCCGGAAGCGAAATTAGCTCTTTGGTGACTACGCGATAGCCGTTGCGACGCATCCAGAAGAGAAAACCTTGTTGCTTTTCATTGCCACGATCTATTCCACTGTAAAAGAAAGCACGTAATAATCTTGCATCTTGAGTTAAATGGCAGAGTAATTTAGCATAGTCAATTTCGATGCCGAGTTGCAAAGCGGTATGAAATAAGTTTGAGCCATCAATAAAGATTGCTACTCGACCGCGATTTAAGCTATTGCAAATTAATTGATCACCTGAAGTATTTGGTCTATTGGTGTTTTCACTTTCGACACCAGTGTTCATAAGGCTTTGCCCTTGCCTACGTCGTTTCTCCTTGAGTATTTTATCTTGATTTGTTTCTTTGTTAAAAGTACTAATAGTCATTGATACCTCTATATTTTAAATCTGGGATATTTTTTAGGCAAATTGCCATTCTTATAATTTATGCATTTGTCTTCAGTTTAATAGCAAATAGTCTTCAGCAACTAAGTAAACATTCTAAAGTCCACAGATCAGGAAAAATAACATTAATTCTTAAGTTTCCTTAGCGCCTTGAGCAACTTATATGCTTCTATTTTTATTTTAGCGGAGTTATTATTTCTTGCTTTCATGCATAATTTCTATTAATAAACAGTTAATAAATAACTAATGTATTCTGCACGAAAGTTAAATGTGCAACAAATTATCATTGGAATAATATTACATTTTTTCACGTTGATTTCTCAGATAATTTCCAACCTGGGAGCAAAGTATGAAGAATCATTTGCAAAAAATATTTAGTTAATAAAGAAATGAAATATCCGATTGATGTCTCAAAAAGTTGCTTTTTTTGTCAAATAAAGGTAAAAATTAGTTTTTATAATGATAATTCCCGTTATATAGTACCGTTTGATGCTGGTGCTAGCTATAAATACTCAAACGTTTGTAATCTACGGCAACAAAGCCGTAGATTATATGGCATGTTGCTGAGTCTAGCTCAGACAACACAGCTAAATGCGGAGTAAATACACAAAAATTTACTTGCGTCAAGCCTAACTGAGTATCTAAAGTGGTATTTTTCTATTCGTTATAAAAGTTACAACAAAAAAAATGAAGAATTTATGTAGATTAACAAAACTATGTAAAATCAAAGTTGACTGATTCTAGTCAAAAGCTTTTTAGGCACATAAGCGTAAATAAATCTCCAGCCGTCAAACTCAGATCCGCAACACCCACGAGTTATTTCAACACAGGGAGTCGTGATTTATTTTTATGGTACACCCTTACAAGCGGATGCAAGGCGGTTAGGGCAGAAAAAGCGATCGCTATCTAGAAACACAAACTCAGGCAAGAGGACAATTCGCATTGCCTCAAGTAGCACCAAATACCAAGCAAAAAGTGGAACACAATCGATTGAGCGGCACTTTCGTTGTCAAGCGATATATTTTCAATGGCAATTTTTAGTTGGTAATTGCCACATTTAGCAGGATTTAGCGTGTTTGTAGCGAACGTTAAAAGCTACTCAATTGCATAATTTATCCTATTTTTTTGATTATTGTAAAAGTCTTTGCAATATTTAATAAACAATTGCAGTAAAAGGGATTAGGGATTGGGTATCAAATCGAAAAATTATAGTGGAGCTTTGACTCAGCACCAAACTTTAAAAAACTTTTCCCCCTACAAGCGTACCCAGTACCCAGAAAGGCACGCGCTCCCAGAATGCCCTCACCATACGTCTACATGGGTGATGGGATTCTGGGCGCGACACCTGGTAAATATTTACACTAAAACTTATTACATTTACTAAATATTTCTCATAGAGTTTTGAATTTAAGAAATTAAATTTACAAAACTTAAACAAAAATAAAAGCTTTCCTCACAAGTTCCTCAAATTTGATAGCTATTCTGAAAACAGAGCTAAGTAGGTGGACTTAAGTAAAGTAAACATTGAACTTTATTTAAACCAATTTACTTAATTTGTTGCATCGCTGATTGCTTTAATTTACGACTTACACCTTTATTATTATAAGTTTGACAAATCATGAATAACTGTCCTTGCTGTTCTGGATTACTTTTACGACATATACGCGGTTCTGAAGTTTACTATTTTTGCCGCAACTGTTGGCAAACAATGCCATCATTGGATTCGGAAAACTACAAATTATCGCCAGATTTGGTATCTAGTTTATCAAGAAAAGGTCTCAGAGGAAAAGTAGTTAATGCAGCTGTTGCCTAGTGTTAAATAAAATTAATCGGTTAACGCGTTGAGACAATTTGGCTTGCGTTATTTGAGGAATAATACATTTAATCGCCTGCACCCTTCCAGGGTAGGACTACACAAACAAAGCCCGTCTGCACAAATTGCATTAGGTGCATATTCATGCAGAAATGGTATGAGTATAACCCCCTCTTTGTTGGCTTTGTTGCCGTGTGAATTTTAATTTTAAGAACAACTGGTAAGGGCTGCACCACATTGGTCTTGCCTAGCCAACCAACCCTTAATACCTTTATATTGGACTTGCGCCCATTGTCCCTGACAGCCTAATAATTTAACACTGGTATTAGCAGGAGCTTTGCCTAATTTACGGCTTTTTGGATTGGTGCTGCTGTAAATATCTACGCCATTTGTATTGTAGCCCCGCGTCGATATGCCTAAGTTTGGTAAATATGCCCAGCCAGTTCCTTTAAAACCGCTACCAATATTCTTTATCTGTGCCCAACTTCCCGAAGTAGCGACAATTTCAACTGTCTCGTTACCAGGTACTTTCCCTAAAATTCTGTTATTGGAACTTGCGCCATTCCGCACATTTAATCCTTGCAGATCTTTGTCGGTGATATAAGCAGAAATATCACACTTTTGTTGCTTGGTTGCTTGTGCGAAAACGATTTGATTAGCTATAGCAGTATTGGCGATCGCACTGATAAAACTTATTGCTAATCCCATCGTTAGCTTTGATGCTTGATTTTTCACTTTTTTGTCCTAATTTCTTCATGACAATACCAGAATTATGCACAGGATAAGAGCTTTTTCATTTTCAGATCAAGCACACCTGGGGTGCGATGTCTAACGACAAGCCTTACGAGGCGTGAAGCGTAAAGCCCCCGAATAGAATTCGGGGGATATAAGCGAATGAGCCAAATGAATTTGGCTTTAAAAACGATTTATCTATTTTTAAGATAGAATAGATAAATGCTAAACCTAA
>JAESGY010000179.1_pt1 | contig 49822 bp, 42 predicted proteins | sample 9269841 | NCBI WGS metagenome assembly JAESGY01 (sample SAMN17022865, study PRJNA683097) | algae metagenome | isolation source: Spirirestis rafaelensis WJT71-NPBG6 and co-occurring heterotrophs from... | place: USA: Pinto Wells, Joshua Tree National Park, Colorado Desert, CA | collected 2006-08-15
GCTGCGCGAGGCGGCGGCGGGCCATGACCTGATCCTCGCCTCCGGCGGCATTTCGGGCAGCGATGCGGACCACCTGCCGGGCGCGCTGCGCACGGCGGGCGGTGAGGTCGCGGTGCTGAAGCTCGCCCTCAAGCCCGGCAAGCCGCTGGCGCATGGCCGCATCGGCGGCGCGCTCTGCCTCTTCCTGCCGGGCAACCCGCTGGCGGCGCTGGTCGGCATGCTCACGCTCGGCCGGCCCCTGCTGGCGCGCCTGGCCGGCCTGGCGATGGAGATGGGGCCGCCGCCCCTTGCCGCGGTCGCCGCCGCCGGTTTCCGCCGCAAGCTGGGGCGGGAGGAATTCCTGCCCGCCCGCATCATCGGCCAGGACGGCTTCGGGCTGCCGCTGCTGGAGCCGGCGGGCCCCTTCGGCTCCGCCCGGCTGACGCCGCTCGCCGCCGCGGACGGGCTGCTCTGGCTGCCGGCGGCGACCGAGGAGGTGCGCCCCGGCGATCCGCTGCGCTTCCATCCCTTCGCGGCCAGCTTTGGCCTTGCCTGAGGACAAGACGATGGACATGCCCCTGCCGCCGGAAGGCGATGCGCTGCACCGGCTGGTGGCCGGATTCAGCCGCTTCCGCCACTCGCATTTCGAGGCAGACCACGACCTCTATGACAGCCTGCTGGACGGGCAGCGGCCGGATGTGATGGTGATCGCCTGCTCGGACAGCCGCACCGACCCGGCGATCATCTGCGGCGCCCGGCCGGGTGATCTCTTCGTCGTGCGCAATGTCGCGGCGCTGGTGCCGCCGCCGACCGCGGACGGCCAGCCGCACGGCACCGCTGCCGCCATCGAGTTCGGCGTCATGGGCCTCGGCGTGCGGCACATCGTGGTGCTCGGCCATTCCTTCTGCGCCGGCATCCGCTGCCTGATCGAGCATGACCACGGCGCTCGGCGCTTCGACTATGTCTCCGACTGGGTGGGCGTGGCCCGGGAAGTGCGGGACGAGATGGACGGGCTGGTGACGGAGGCCGAGCGGGCCCTCATCGCCCGCCGCGCCGAGCAGGCGGCGGTGCTGGCCAGCCTGCGCCATCTGGCGGAGTACCCCTTCGTCGCCGAGCGGGTGGCCACCGGCCACCTCGCCCTGCATGGCTGGTACTTCCATTTCGGCTGGGGCGTGCTGCAGGCGGCCGAGGGGCCACACGGCCCCTTCCGGCAGGTCGATGGCGCGGCGCCGCGCCCGGCTATCGGCACCTGCCCGAGGCTCGAGGACATCCCCGCATGAGCGCCATCTCCCCATAAGACCGACGGCCCGGATGCGCGCCCGCATCCGGGCAAGAGCGCAGCATTGGTGGCGGGCGGCGGAACAGAAGCCGCCCCGGCACAGGCTGCCGCCCGCGCTGCGGGGGTCACCGGTCAGGGCCGCTGGTACAAGAGCCAGCCCCGGCCCGGCGCGCCGTCCGGCCGCCGCGGCCGGCGCTCCCCGGCTTCGCGCCGCAGGCCCGGCGCCAGGCCCTGGGGCAGCGGCAGAGCCACCGTCACCCCATTCGTCGCGGCCCTGCCGTCGGCCTCCCGCGATCCGCTCTATCCTCGCCCCTCCGCCGGCAGCCGCCGCAGCAGGTAGAGCATGATCCCCATGGCCGGCAGCGCCGCCAGGGTGGTCAGCAGGAAGAAACCCGGCCAGCCCAGGCTTTCCGCTAGCCAGCCGGAACTGGCGCCGAGCGTTCGGAGCGGCACGGCGGCCAGCGAGGAGAGCAGCGCATACTGCGTCGCGGTGAAGGCCCGGCTGGTCAGCAGCGAGAGCCAGGTGAGGAAGGCGGCATCCGCGAGCCCGTCGGTGAAGCTTTCCACCCCCACCTGCGCCCAGAGCATCGGCATGGAATGGCCCGCCGCCCACAGCGCGACATACATCAGGTTCGACAGCATCTGGCCGAGCCCGGTGACGATCAGCGCCCGCCGCACGCCGATCACGCCCACCAGCCAGCCGCCCGCCAGCGCGCCGGCCAGGGTGGCGAACATGCCGAAGACGGTGGCGACCGTCGCCACATCCTCCCGCGTGAAGCCGAGGGAGCGGTAGAAGGGCGTGGTCATGACGCCCGCCAGCGCCTCGCCCAGCTTGAAGAGGGCGATGAAGAGCAGGATCGTCAGCCAGTAGCGGCGCCGGGTGAAGTCGAGGAAAGGATCGAGCACCGAGGCGCGCAGCCGCGCCCGCCAGCCGAGCGCCGGCACCACCACCCGCGCCGGCTCGCGCGCCAGCAGGGTCGCCACCAGCCCCGCCAGCACCAGCACCGCGCCATAGAGATAGGCACCGGACCAGCCGAGAGGCTGCACCAGCAGCAGCGTGCCCGCCCCGCTTGCCAGCAGCGCCATCCGGTAGCCCCAGACATAGGCCGCGAGGCCCCAGGCCTGGCGCTGGTCGTCCTCGCCCAGGCTCTCGATGCGGTAGGCATCGACCACGATGTCCTGGCTGGCCGAGAGGAAGGCCACCAGCGCCGCCAGCAGCGCGGTCGTCACCGGGTCGATCCGCGGGTCGCTCAGCCCGACCGCGGCGATCGCCAGGATGAGGAGAAGCTGGATGCAGGCCAGCCAGCCGCGCCGCTGGCCGAGGCCGCGCAGCAGGGGCGGCCGCAGCGCGTCGAGCGCCGGCGACCAGAGGAATTTGTTGGCATAGGCGAGGCCGATCAGCGCGGTCAGGCCGATGGCGCCGAGCGAGAGCCCGCTTTCGGTGAACCACTGCCGGAGCACCTGCCCCGCCACCAGCGGCAGTGGCACGCCGGCGGAGAAGCCGAGGGCAAAGAGGATGAGGAAGCGCCGGTCCCACCAGGAGGCGGCGGCGGGAGCGGGAACGGGGTCGGCCATGCGCGTCCCGCTAGCAGAGGTCCACCCCCTGCGCCTACCGGAGTTTCCATCGAGGACCCCGGAGGACGCGCCCCGGCAACCCGGCCAGGGCGCCATGGCGGGCCGTGCCCCTGCCTGGGCCCGATCCGGGGTCTTCCTCGGCGCCGCGAAGGCGCGTGCCGCCGATTGCGTTCAGGACGGAACGCCACTCCGCGGCAGGTCATTCATTGCAGGGCAGCGTTTCGCACCCTGGCGTTCACGCCCGTCCGCGGTCCGCGCGGCGCCGTGCCTATTCCCCGATGTTCAGCAGCGCCCCGCGCACCCGCGCGCCCTGGAACTGCCGCATGAACACCCAGCCCATCACCGCCAGCCAGAAGGCATCCAGCGCGAAGGCGGCGGCCAGGTGTCCCCAGGCGATCTCGCCCCGCAGCAGCGCCGCCCGCATCCCCTCGAAGACATGCGCCGAGGGCAGCGCGAGTGCCACCGGCTGCAGCCAGGCGGGCAGCACCGAGACCGGGTAGAAGACCGCCGAGAAGGGCGTCAGGCCGAACAGCACGGACCAGGCCAGCGCCTCCGCCCCCGCGCCGTAGCGCAGGATCAGGCCGGTCACGCCGAGGGCGACCGCCCAGCCCATCATCAGCAGGGCGGCGAAGAAGGCGACCACGACCGGGCCCATGGAGAACAGGCCGAAGGCATAGAGCAGCCAGGCCAGCAGCACCGCCGGCGTGACGCCGATGAGCACGCGGATCACGCTCATGCACATCAGTCCCGCCACCAGTTCCCGCGGGCGGAGGGGGCTGACGAAGACATGGCCCAGGTTGCGCGACCAGATTTCTTCCAGGAAGGAGATGGAGAAGCCCATCTGGCTGCGCAGCGTCACTTCCCACAACAGGGCGCCGCCCAGCAGCATGCCGGCCGCGACGCTGGTCATGTCGTTCTGCAGGCCGGCGAGATAGGCAGTGACGAAACCCCAGACCACCATCTGCAGGATGGGCCAGTACATCAGCTCGACGACGCGGGGCCAGGAGCGGCGGTAGAGCGCGAGGTGCCGGTAGACGAGGCCCCAGATGCGTCGTGCGGAGGCGCGCGCCGCTTCCGGCAGCGTGGCCCGGGCGCCCGAGGGGCGTGACGGCCCGGCGCTCACTCCGCCGGCTCCGGCTGGCGCTGGCGGCCGCGGGCGATGTCCAGGAAGACCTCCTCCAGGTCGTCGCGGCCGTATTTCGCCAGCAGCTCGGCCGGGCTGCCCTGGTCCACCACCCGCCCCTGCTTCAGCATGAGCACATGGCCGCAGAGCCGCTCCACCTCGGCCATGTTGTGGCTGGCGAGCAGGATGGCACAGCCGCTCTCCGCCTGATAGCGCTCCAGCCAGCTCCGTACCCAGTCGCCGGTATCGGGGTCGAGGCTCGCGGTCGGCTCGTCCAGCAGCAGCAGCTCCGGCCGGTTGATCAGTGCCTTGGCCAGCGCGACCCGGGTCTTCTGCCCGGCCGAGAGCTCGCCCGCCGGCCGGTCGAGCAGCGCCGTCAGCTGCAACTGCCCGGCCAGTTCCGTGATGCGCCGCTCCGCCTGCGGCACGTCGTAGAAATGGGCATAGACGCGCAGGTTCTCCGCCACGCTGATCCGCCCCGGCAGGGCGATATAGGGGGAGGAGAAATTCATCCGCGCCAGCGCCGCGAAGCGGTCCCGCGCCATGTCATGGCCGAGGCAGGCGACGCGCCCGGCACTCGGCACGATCAGGCCGAGCAGCATGGCGATGGTGGTGGTCTTGCCGGCGCCATTGCCGCCCAGCAGCCCCCAGGTGGCGCCGCGCGGCAGGGCGAAGCTGAGGGCATCGACCGCCGGCGGGGCGTCGGGCGCGTAGCGCTTGGTCAGCGCCTCGGCATGGATGGCGGGGGCGCTCTCTGCGGCAGGGGCTGGCATGTCCATCAAGGGGCATATGCGGGTGCCGGGTTGCCTCGCCAACCCGCATTCAATGGGCGCATCGCTCCGGCGGCATATCGGGCTGTCCTGCGCCGGCCTCCGCCCGGGGTGGGCACCCCCGGAGGAGTGCCGGTGCGAATTCGCACATCACGGCCATCCTGCCCGCGGCGCCGGGAGCGGCATCGGTGACGAACCAAGGCGGCCGAAGAGCACGCGCCCATTTCCGGCCCCGTTCGTGCTACGCTCCGGCGGCTCCAGCGGAGACGCGACCATGACCGAGGCCAAGCTCGCTCCGAACCTCCCGGATTGGATGCAGGACCATGCGCGGCGCTACCTCTCCAGCGGCGGCACCGACGGTCACATGTACAAGGCCAGCCCGCCGGGCTACCCCGAAATGACGGTGCCGTCATTGTTGCTGACAACCACCGGCCGGAAGTCCGGGGAGAAATTCATCTTCCCGCTCTTCTACGGCCAGGTCGGCGACAGCTATCTCATCATCGCCTCGAAGGGCGGCGCGCCCGAGCATCCCGGCTGGTACCGGAACATCCTGGCAGATCCGAATGTCGAGATCCAGGTCGGCACCGCAAGGATGAAGGCCCGGGCCAGAACGGCGGCCGGCGAGGAGCGCGCCCGGCTCTGGGACCAAGCGCTGGAATTCTGGCCGCCCTATGCCGACTACCAGCGCAAGACGGAGCGCGAGATCCCGGTGGTCGTGCTGGACCCCGTGGACCAGGCCCGGTGACCGTCCTGCCTGCCATCCCTGGGTGATGACAGGGGGCGGCAGGCTTCTCCCGGGGCGGGTTCGCCCCACGCGATGCGCCGATCGTCCGGACGGGATGGCGGCTGCCGGCGATCCGGGGCCTGCCACAGCCTGAAGGCGGGATGAGGACGCGCCGTGGCGCGACCTGCCTGCCTATTCCGCGGCCCTGGCCACGGGCGGCCAGCCGAGCACGCCCTCCGGCCCCGGGCGGTTCCGCAGCCACCAGGCCCAGTCTTCCGGCAGCAGCGAGATCGGGTCCGGATGCGCCAGCTCCCGCGCCGCCCAGATCGGCCAGTGCGGGTTGGACAGCGCCGGCCGCCCGAGGAGGACCAGGTCGATCAGCTCCTCCCGGATCGCCTTGTCCGCCACCGCGGGGATGCCGAGATTCCAGCTCACCCCGACCGGGATGCCCACCTCGCGCCGCACGCGGCTGGCGCGGTCCACCATGAAGGCCACCTTGTTGAAGGGCAGGTCCTGCACCGCATCCGTATTCATGCCGAGGCTGAGATCGGCGAGGTCGAGCCCGTGCCGCTTCATCTCGCCGACCGCCCAGATCGAGTCCTCGAACCGGACGCCCTTCTCGTTGAAGTCGTCCGAGCCGAGCCGCATGGTCAGCGGCAGCCGTTCCGGCCAGACCGCGCGCACGGCGTCCAGTGCCTCCCGGTGGAAGCGCAGGCGGTTCTCCAGGCTGCCGCCATAGGCATCGGTGCGCTGGTTGGCGATGGGGGAGAAGAAGCTGGCGCCCAGATAGCCATGGGCGAAATGCATCTCCAGCCACTCGAAGCCTGCGGCCAGCGCCCGGCGCGCCGCCTCGGCATAGGCCCGGTGGATCTCCCGGATTTCCTCCACCGTCAGCGCATGCACGGGGTAGGTGTAGCGCCCGCCATAGGGAATGGCGGAGGGCGCGCGCACCTGCCAGCCATCGGGGTGGTCGGGCGGAAGCTGGATCTTGCCCTGCCAGGGCTTGGTCTCGCTGCCCTTGCGCCCGGTATGGCCAAGCTGGATGGCCGGCACCGCGCCCATGTCCTTGATGATGGCGGTGACGCGGGCAAGGCCCTCGATCTGGCAGTCATCCCAGATGCCGGCGCAGGCGGTGCAGGTGCGGCCGTCCGGGGTGATGGCGATCTGCTCGGGGAAGACCAGGCCGAAGCCGCCCGCCGCGCGCGAGCCCATCAGCATGACATGGAAGTCGCCCATGCGGCCGTCCACGGCGCGGTACATCGTCATGGGCGACATGGCGATGCGGTTGCGGAGCGTGACGCCCTTGACCGTGAAGGGGCTGAAGAGATCGGGCATGGAACGGGCTACCTGACAGGGCTGGCCGCGATTCAACGCGGCACCGGCGGAGAGGGCAAGGCGGGACGCCGCGCAGCGATGCGAGGAGCGGAAAACCTGCTGCTCAGACCGGCAGCAATGGGCCCGCGGAGCCGGCCTGCACGGTGCGCAGGATTGCGGCGGTGTCCAGCCCGTAGGTGCTATAGAGCTCCGCGATGCTGCCGCTCTGGCCGAAGGCGTCCACGCCCAGCGCCTTTACCTTGTGCCCCTCCACCGCGCCGAGCCAGCCGAGCCCGGCCGGATGTGCATCGGTCACGGTCACCAGGCAGCAATGACGGGGCAGGGGGCGGAGCAGCCGCTCCGCCTGGCTCGGCGCCGGGTCCTCGCCCTGCATCCGCGCCGCCTCGGCCGCGCGCCAGCCGGCGAAGAGCCGGTCCGGGGAGGTGACGGCCAGCACCCCGACATCGCGCCGGTGCTCGGCCAGCAGCCCGGCGGCGGCGATCGCCTCCGGCGCCACCGCGCCGCTATAGGCGATGGCGACGGCGCAGTTCGGCCCGGGCGGGCGCAGCCAGTAGCCGCCGGCCACGATGTCCCCGGCGAGCACCGGCGTGACCTCCCGCTTCGGCTGCTCGATGCCGCGCGTGGACAGCCGCAGATAGACCGAGCCGCCCTCGCTGCCTTCCCGCTGCACATGCTCCAGCGACCAGCGGAGGATGATGGCCAACTCGTCCACGAAGGCCGGCTCGAAGGCGGAGAGGCCCGGCTGCGCCATGCCGATCATCGGCGTGCCGATGGACTGGTGCGCGCCGCCCTCGGGCGCGAGGGTGATGCCCGATGGCGTCGCCGCCAGGATGAAGCGGGCATCCTGGTAGCAGGCGTAGTTCATGGCATCGAGGCCGCGGGCGATGAAGGGGTCGTAGAGCGTGCCGATCGGGATGATGCGCTCGCCGAACAGGCCGTGCGAGAGGCCGAAGCCCGAGAGCATCAGAAAGAGGTTCATCTCGGCGATGCCGAGTTCCACATGCTGGCCGCGCGGCCCGGCCTCCCAGCGGAAGGCGGAGGGGATCTTCTCCTCCCGGAACAGGTCGCGCCGCGGTTCCCGCGCGAAGAGCCCCCGCCGGCCGACCCAGCCGCCGAGATTGGTGGAGACGGTGACATCCGGGCTGGTGGTGACGATCCGCTCCGCGATCGGCGTGTCGCTCCTCGCCAGGGCATGCAGCAGCTGGCCGAAGCCGGCCTGGGTGGAGGCGACCGGCTGCGGCTCGATGGCGATGCGCTCCGGCACCGGCAGCGCCGGCGCGGTGGTGCGGCGCGGGCCGCGGGCGTTGAAGGGCACGCCTGCCAGGAAGGCGTGCAGCGCCTCCTCCGGAATGCCGAGCCCCTCGGCCGGGTCCCATTCATGGCCGGGGCGGATGCCCATCGCGGCCTGCCACTGCGCCATCTGGGCCGGGTTCAGCAGGCCCGAATGATTGTCCTTGTGGCCGGCCAGCGGCAGGCCGAAGCCCTTGATGGTATAGGCGAGGAAGCAGACCGGCCGGTCATGCTCGATGCCGCGGAAGGCATCCAGCAGCAGGCCGAGGTCATGACCGCCGAGATTGGTCATCAGCGCCGCCAGCTCCGCGTCGCTGCGCCGGCCGATCAGGGCGCTGACCTCGCCCTGGTCGCCGAGATCGTCCAGCAGCCGCCGCCGCCAGGCCGCGCCGCCGCGGAAGGTCAGCGCGGAATAGAGCTGGTTGGGGCAGGCATCGATCCAGTCGCGCAGGCGCTCACCGCCCGGTTCGGCGAAGGCCGCCTGCAGCAGGCGGCCGTATTTCAGCACCACCACCTCCCAGCCCATGGTGGCGAAGGTGCCGAGGATCTTGTCGTTCACGCCCTCCCCGATCACCGCGTCCAGGCTCTGGCGGTTGTAGTCCACCACCCACCAGGTGTTGCGCAGCCCGTGGCGGGAGCCTTCCAGCAGCGCCTCGTAGATATTGCCCTCATCCATCTCGGCATCGCCGACCAGGGCGACCATGCGGCCTTCGGGCTGCGCGCCGCCCCAGCCATGCAGGCGCACATAGTCCTGGACCAGGCTGGCGAAGATGGTCTGCGCCGCGCCCAGCCCGACGGAGCCGGTGGAGAAATCGACGTCGTCCGTGTCCTTGGTGCGGGAGGGATAGGACTGCGCCCCGCCGAGGGCGCGGAAGGCCTCCAGCTTCGCCCGCGTCTGGTTGCCGAGCAGGTACTGGATGGCGTGGAAGACCGGCGAGGCATGCGGCTTCACCGCCACCCGGTCCTCGGGCCGCAGCACGGCGAAGTAGAGCGCCGTCATGATGGTGGTGATGGAGGCCGAGGAGGCCTGGTGGCCACCCACCTTCAGCCCGTCCGCCGAGGGGCGGATGTGGTTGGCGTGGTGGATCATCCAGGCCGAGAGCCACAGCACCTTGCGCTCGAGCGCCGCCAGCACCTGCGCCTCGGTGGCCTGGCGGGGGGAGGCAGCAAGCTGCGTGGAGACCTGGTCGAGCATGGGCGAGTCCTCCGCGGCGGGTTCGTGATGGCCCACGCGCCGGCGGATGCTAGGGCGGACACCATGGCAATGGCTTGCAAACTTGCCGCACCGTTGCGCATATCCGGAAAACCCAGCCGGAAAGAAGCGTCCTTGAGGAAAAAACAACCGGAAGCCGCGCTCGACCCGATCAGCATCCGGATCATCGAGCGGATGCAGGAGAACAGCGATGTCGGCCTGGCGGAGCTGGCCGAGGCGACCGGCACCACGCCTTCTTCCTGCTGGCGGCGCCTGGATGAGCTGCGCCAGCGCGGCGTGATCCGCCGCTCCGTCGCCGTGGTCGACCCGCAGGCGATCGGGCTGGCGGTCAATGTCTTCGTGCAGGTCACGCTGGAGAAGCAGACCGAGGCGGCGCTGCGCGTCTTCCAGACCCGGATCGCCCGCCGCCCGGAGGTGATGGAGTGCTACCTGATGAGCGGCGACGCCGATTACCTGCTGCGCGTCGTCGTGGAGGACCTGGCGCAGTACCACCGCTTCGTGGTGGACCACCTGACGACCATCCCTGGCGTTGCCAATCTCCGCTCCTCCTTCGCGCTGGAGCAGGTGAAGTACACGACGGCGCTCCCCACCGGGCACCTGCACCAGAGCGGCCCCGCCGCGCCCGTCCGCAAGGGACGTGCCGCGAAGCAGCCGAAGTGACGGGATCTGCGCGGAGGCGCTTGAGGCGACGCCGCAGCCTCGGAGCGAGGCACCGGGCCTGAAGGCGGCCTCCCTGGACGAGGCGAATGGCCGGGAGCCACTCCTCGGCTCCGGTCGGACATCGTCCGACAGATCAAATGCAGGCTTTCACGGGTCATGCGCCGGGCCGGCCAGCAGCCTCGGCTGCCTCGCCCGCCACGCGCATCCGGCAAGGATCGCGCGGGCAGCCGGGGCGCAATTGCCTCCAGGGAGCGACATGGGGATGACGGCCCGCCCGCATGGCGCCGGGCGGGGTCCGGGCCGGGCCGCGGGGTGCACCCGGCCAGTCCTGGAATTTGGGCGGGCGCGGGGCGGGCCGCAAGCGGCCGCTCAGCCCCCCGCCACTCCCTGGGTATTCACATAGAGCGAGAAGAGCGACTGCGCCGCGGCCATGAACAGCCGGTTCCGGTTGCGGCCGCCGAAGCAGACATTGGCGCAGCGCTCCGGCAGGTGGATGTGCCCGATCGGCGTGCCGCCGGCATCGATGACGCGCACGCCGTCATGCTCCGCCGTCATGCCCCAGCCGCACCAGAGATTGCCGTCGATATCCACGCGGAAGCCGTCCGGCGTCTCGCCCGGGCGGCAGGCGTAGAAGACCCGGCGCTTCCCGAGCCTGGTGCCGCCCGCCAGGTCATAGGCCAGGATGTTGCGCGGCTCGCTCCGGCTCTCGATGATGTAGAGGATGCTCTCGTCCGGGCTGAAGGCGAGGCCGTTCGGATGGTCGATATCATCCGCCACCAGCGTGATCTCGCCGGTCTGGCCGTCCACGCGATAGACATGGGTGTGCGGCAGCTCCGCCTGGCACTTGATGCCCTCATAGAAGGCGTAGGTGCCGAAGGGCGGGTCAGTGAACCAGATGCTGCCGTCGCTCTTCACCACCACGTCGTTCGGGCTGTTCAGCCTCTTGCCCTGGTAGCTGTCGGCGAGGACGGTAATGGCGCCGTCATACTCGAGGCGCACCACGCGCCGCCCGGCATGCTCGCAGGCGATGATGCGGCCCTGCCGGTCCCGCGTATGGCCGTTGGCGTTGTTGGAAGGCTTGCGCCAGACGGAGACGGCGCCCGTCTCCTCCTCCCACTTCAGGACGCGGTTGTTCGGGATGTCTGACCAGAGCAGGCAGCGGGCATCGCCCAGCCAGACCGGCCCCTCGCCCCAGCGGCTGCCGGTCCAGAGCTTCTCCACCGCCGAGAGCGCCAGGTGGTATTTCCTGAAGCTGGGGTTGAGCGCGACGATGGACGGGTCCGGGTAGCGTTCGCTGGGCTGCCAGGTCATGCGCGTTTCCTCTCCGTGGTTGGGCCGATCCTGCCGGGCTGGCGGGCGGGGTCAAGCCTCGCCCTCCCGGTCGGGGCGGCGCTAGCATGCGGGCAAGAGGGAGGAGACCGGCCATGCATATCCGCGCAACGGAGACCCCCGCCGCGCCACCGGCGGGCGCCGAGGCGGTACCGGACAGCCGCGGGCTGAACCTCTGGCGCGCCGATCCCTGGGCGGCGCCGCTTCTCGGCCTCTACCTGCCGCCCGACCTGCTGGCGCATCTCTCGCCGCATCTGGACCGCATGGGGGCGCTGGCCGGGGACAGGCTGGATGAGCTGGCCGGGATCGCGGACCGCAACCCGCCGGTGCTGCGCCAGCGCACCCGGCGCGGGGAGGACCGCCAGACCATTGACTATCACCCGGCCTACCGGGAGATGGAGCGGATCGCCTTCGCGGAATACGGCCTCGCCGCCATGTCGCATCGCGGCGGCGTGTTGGGCTGGCCGGCACCCATGCCGCCGGCGGCGAAATACGCGCTCACCTATTTCTTCGTGCAGGCGGAATTCGGCCTGTGCTGCCCGCTGTCGATGACCGATGCGCTGGCGCGCACGCTGCGCCGCTTCGGCGACCCGGCGCTGGTCGCGCGCTATCTCCCGGCGCTGACGGCCACGGATCTCGACGCGCTGCGCCAGGGCGCGATGTTCATGACGGAACAGGGGGCAGGGGTCCGACATCGCCGCGACCGCCGTGCTGGCGGAGGAAGCGACGGACGGCACCTGGCGCCTTTCGGGCGACAAGTGGTTCTGCAGCAACCCCGATGCCGGCATGGCGCTGGTGCTCGCCCGTCGCGCCGTAGGCGCGCGGGAAGATATCAAGGGCGCCGTAGGCGCGCGGGGAGGTCGCAAGGGCGCCGCCGGCATGCGCGGCGTCTCGCTCTTCCTGCTGCCGCGAGAATTGCCGGACGGCACGCCGAACGCCTACCGGATCGTCCGGCTGAAGGACAAGCTCGGCACGCGCAGCATGGCCTCGGGCGAGGTGCGGCTGGAGGGCGCGACGGCCTTCCTGGTCGGCGATCCGGAGGCGGGCTTCAAGCAGATGGCGGACATGGTCAATGCCTCCCGCCTCTCCAACGGCATGCGCGCCGCGGGCCTGATGCGCCGCGCGGTGACCGAGGCGATGTTCGTCGCCCGTCATCGCATCGCCTTCGGCCGGCGGCTGGTCGAGATGCCGCTGATGCGCCGGCAGTTGATGAAGCTGGTGCTGCCGATGGAGCAGGCGCGCAGCATGGTCTTCCAGGCGGCGGAAGCGCTGCGCCGCAGCGATGCCGGGGAGGAGGGCGCCTATGCGCTGCTGCGGATCCTGACGCCACTGCTGAAATTCCGCGCCTGCCGCGACGCCCGCAAGGTGACGGGCGACGCCATGGAGGTGCGCGGCGGCTGCGGCTATATCGAGGAATGGACCGATCCGCGCCTGCTGCGCGACAGCCACCTGGGCAGCATCTGGGAAGGCACCAGCAACATCGTGGCGCTCGACGTGCTGCGCGCCGCGCAGCGGGAGGGATCGCTGCCCGTGCTGCGCGCCCATGTCGCGGCACTGCTGGGGAATGGCGAGCGCCTGCCGGAGGCGCTGCCGCTCTTCGACCGTGCCGCGGCGCTGGCGGCGCGGGCGCAGGAGAGCCCGGCGCTGGCGCGGCAGGCGGCGAGCGCGCTGTACCACCTGACCAGCGCTGCCGCCATGGCCTGGGAAGCGGCGCGGCTGGGGGACAAGGCCCGCCTCGACCTGGCGCGGCTGGTGCTGCGGCACCGCGTCCTGCCGCGCGACCCGCTGGCGGACAGCGACGAACCCGTCCCCGACGAGCTGCTCGCCAGGGCCCTGGCCCTTTGAGAGGCAGGGTAAGGTATCCCCCTGCATCCCCTCCGTTTCCCTGAGGTGGTCCACGCGCCATGCTCCTCCGGCTCGTCCTCCAGGCAGCCAGCTCGCTCGCATTGCAGGGCGTGGCGCTCTTCGCCGGCGCGGGCACGGCGCGCTGGCCGGCGGGCATCGCCTTTCTTGCCGTCCTCGGCACCGGCAGCCTCGCCATGGGCCTCTGGCTGCTGCGGCGCGATCCCGCCCTGCTGCGGGAACGCATGACGCTGCCCATCCATGCCGACCAGCCTGGGCATGACCGGCTGCTGCTGCTCGCCCTCGGCCTGCTCTGGTTCGTCTGGCTCTACGCCATGGGCGCCGATGCCGCCGCGCGCGGCTTCGCCGGCCTGCCATTCGCGCTGCATGCGCTCGGCGCGCTGCTGCTGCTGGCCGGCTATGCCCTGATCGCCTGGACCTTCGCCGCCAACAGCTTCGCCTCTCCCGCCCTGCGGATGCAGCGGGACCGAGGCCACCGTGTCATCGACACCGGCCCCTACGCCCATATCCGGCACCCCATGTATGCCGGCGCGCTGCTTCTCTTCCTCGGGATCCCGCTTTTCCTCGGCAGCCTGCTGGGATTGCTCTTCATGCCGGTCCTCGCGGGCCTCTTGGCGCTCCGCACCGGCTGGGAGGAGGCGGCGCTGCGCCAGGGCCTGCCCGGCTACGGGGCCTATGCACGCCACGTCCGTCACCGCTTCGTGCCCGGGCTCTGGTGATGCCGGGGAGCATGCGAGACTAGGCCTGCCGAGCCCCGCCTCGAGCTCGACGAGTTCCCCTGTTCGCCATCCACTCGACTGTCCAGGCCATCGGCCGTGCCAACAAGCCGATGCTCGACCGGCTCGGCCCCACCTGCCCGCAATACCTCACCATCGTCGTGCTCTGGGCCGAGGACGATCAGACCGTCAGCCGCATCGGTGAGAAGCTCTTCCCCGAGCGCAACACCCTCACCCCGCTGCTCAAGCGCCTGCAGGCGGCCGGCTACATCGAGCGCAGCCGCTGCACCGGGGACGAGCGCCAGGTCCGCATCCGCCTCACCGAAGGGGGCCGGGCGCTGCAGGGGAAGGCCCACGCCTGCCATCCCGGATGGGTCGAGCGCGTCTTCGGGGAAGACGGGGACGCCGCCAAGGCGCTCAAGCAGCAGATCGTCGCCTCGCACGACCGCCTGCTCAGCAGCCAGGGCTGAACCCCGGGTGGTCGCTCCGGCCGTTTCTGCCTGCCGCGACGGCTATCCGAGCACGACATCGCGGCGGGCAAGCAGGGCACCGGGCTCGATCCGCTCGGCCGGCTCCAGGCGCAGCAGCACCGCCTCGCGCTGCCGCGGGTCGCGCAGGCGGCCGAACAGCCCGTCGCGCTCGTTCAGCGGCTCGCCCGCGACGTAGAACTGCGTGACCAGCGGCTCACGCCCGGGCACCAGCACCGCCACATGGATGTGCGGCGTCCGCCCGGGATAGGGCACCGGCCGGATGGTGCGGAAGGCATAGCTGCCGTCCGGCTCCGTGGCGGCCCTCCCGCGTCCCTGGAAGCCCAGGTCGCGCCCGTCCTGCCGGTCCCGGGGGTGGCGGTAGCGGCCGAAGGCGTCGCATTGCCAGATCTCCACCACGGCGCCCGGCACGGGCCCACCCTGGGCATCCAGCACACGGCCACGCAGGTGCGTCACCACCCCCTGCGCCCGAGCCGCCTCCCCGGCCACCCGCACCAGGTCGGCATCCACATCGCCCGACCAGTCCACCGGATAGAAGGGGCCGGCGGTCTGGCGCGGCGTCGGCAGGGGTGGCGCGGCCTGGGCGAAGCCCATCGGGCTGCGTGCCAGGGTCACCCCGGCGGCCACGCCCGACACCACGGCCCGGCGGCCAAGCAGGGGTGGGGTGATCGGCAGCGGCATGGCAACCTCCTGTCGCGGTGGGCCGGCAGAGGCGGCATATGTGGTCGCCCCCATGGCTCCCCGGGAGAGCCATCGTCCCGGCCGGGTCTCGGAGAGTTCCCACGCTACCCACCGGCGAGAGTCTGGATAGGCGCGAGAAGGCCGCCGCATGCCGCGACGCATCCGGCCGCTGGCGGGCTACCGTCGGCGGCCACAGGCATCAGCCCGGCTTCCCGTCCGCCCGTGGCCGCAGCAGCATCGGCCCATGCGCCATGAGGAACAGGCCGAAGGCCAGGATCCAGAGTGCGCCGGCGGTGGCATAGGGCAGCATCCCCGGCAGCACCGAAGGCCCGAAGGCGCGCAGCAGCGCCGCGGCGGGCAGCAGCACCCAGGCCAGCAGCATGGCGCGCGAGGCGACCAGCGGATGCCCGGTATGGCCGAGCGTCGCCCGTGGCATCACGGCCAGGATCATCAGGGCAACGGCGCCGATCGCCTGCAGGTGCAGCCAATGTGCCGCCCAGCCGGCGCCGCCCAGCAGGTGCGCCGCCTTCACCGCCAGCGCCACCGGCACCATGAGATAGGCCAGGTGCAGCACGGCGAGGATCGGCCGCCCGAAGGTCCGCAGCCCGTGCCAGCGAGAAAGGCGCAGCAGCGCCAGCACCGCCGCGACAGCCGCGATCACTCCGGCGAACGCGCCGTCGGGCACCACGAGATCCACGATGGCGACCGCCAGCAGCGCCAGGATTCCGGCGGCGTCCACCCCGGGCAGCGGCCGGATCTCCGCCGCCTGCCCGGCCTGCTTCAGGGCGTTGCGGGTGAAGGCCGGGATGATGCGGCCGCCGATCAGCCCGACCAGCACCAGGGCGATGTCGAGGGCCAGCAACTCGCCCATGGCGAAGGTCCCGTTCCACCAGCCGGCCATCTCCCCCAGCATCAGCAGATCGCCCGTCCAGAACGCCAGGATCAATGCCGGCAGGCCGAAGAGCCGCGGCGTGGCTGCCTGCACCAGCGCCGGCAGCACTATCAGCAGCAGCGCCGGCAGGGGCAGCAGGGCGATGATGGCGGCGGCCTGCGGCGGCACCGGCGCACCGGGCAGCAGCACGAGGCGTGCCGCGACGAACAGCCCCGCCAGCAGGAGAAGGGGCGCCCCGGCATAGGGCGGCTGCCCGGTCCAGTTCGGGATGGCCGTCAGCAGGAAGCCCATGAGGGCGGCGCCGATGAAGCCTGCAAGCATCTCATGCCCGTGCCAGCGGGCAGGCGGCAGTGGCCCCTCCGGCAGCGCCGCGCCATGCAGTGCCACCACCCAGAGCAGGATGGTGACCATGGCCCAGAGGCCGCAAAGCAGGAAGAAGGGGCGCAGCCCCTGCCGGAACAGGGCAGGCCAGGCCACGACCTGCGGCGCGGTGGCGGTGCTCATGCGGAGATGTCCTCGGTGAAGGGATGGGGGGTGGCCGGGCGAAATGCCGCCGCAGCACGCCGCTGGATGGCGCCGGACTCCCCTCGGCCGCCTGCGGCACCCCCATCGGGATGGACGTGCCGGCCATGCGGGGCAGGGCTCGCGGGTTCCGGTTGGTGCGTCAGCATCGCCCGCGTCGCAGGCGCGGGGATGGCGGCCCGTCTCATCGCTGCGATGCCCCGGCCGGCCCCGGGTCTGACAGGGCGCGATCCGACCCTGCCTGGAGCGGAAAGGCGGGACGCTCCGGCAGGACGCAGTCGGCGAGCGTCATGCGGTCGAGCTCCGCGAGAAAGGCCTCCCGCGCCCGCCAGAGCGCGCCGCGCAGCCGGCAGTCCGGGGAGAGGCAGCAGGCGACGCCATCGGCACGGAAGCACTCGACCAGCGCCTGCCCCTCCTCGAACCGCCGCGCCACGGTGCCCAGGCGGATCTCCGCCGCCGGGCGGGCCAGCAGCACGCCGCCGCGCGCGCCGCGCAGTGTGCGGACCAGCCCGGCCTCGGCCAGGGCCTGCACGATCTTGTGGATGTGGTTGCGCGGCACGCCGATCGCCTGGGCCAGATCCTCGCTGGTCCGGTGGCGACCGGGCTCGGCAGCCAGGCGCATCAGCAGTCGCAGCGCGAAATCCGTTGAGGCGAGCAGGCGCAAGGATTGGGAGCCCCAAAAACTGGTATTGACGATGCCACATTTCAGGCGGAAGTAAATGGTATCGAGTGTACCAATTTCTGCCGGTGGCGGGCCTGACCCGCCCAGCAGGAGAGCCCCGCTGTGAGCGCCACCACCAGACCCGGCTTTGCCGCCCAACCGGTTGCCGAACTCGCCGCCGCCTTGCCGGGCGCCACCGCCATCCCTCGCCGCCACAGGCTGGATGTGGGCTGCGGCGGCGCCGCGCCGCGCCGACCTGCGGGGCCGTGGAGGCCGAACTCGCCGCCCTGGTGCCGGACCAGGCCGTGGCGCCGGAGGAGACGGCAGCCCTGCCTGACCTGATCGAGACCCGCTACCACGCCATGCACCGGCGGGAGTTGCCGATCGGGCAGGCGCTGCCCCGGCTCGCCCTCCTGCTGCTGCACCGGCCCGTCATCGGCATCGTGCCGCTGCCGCCCTGATCCGCATGGCGCACCGGCTCTTCTTCAGCCTCGCCCTGCTGCAGGGGGCGCTGGCGGTGCTGGCGAAGGGGCTGTGGCCCAACCTCGCCGCGCATCCGCATGAGATGCTGCTCGGTCAGGCGCTGGCGATCCTCGCGGACTTCCTCCTGCACCGCCCGTCGCGCGCCGCGCTGCTCGCCATCGCCGCCTGCTGGGTCGCCGCGCGGTTGGCGCAGGCCGTGCCGGATACGCCGGAGGCGCTGCGGGCCGCCCTCTCCCTAGCTGCAACCCTCGCCATCACCCTGCCCGCCGCCCGTGGCCTGCTGCGCGGGGCCAGGCAGGCCGACAACCTGGTCCTCCCGGTGCTGCTCCTCGGCCTCGTCGCCGCGGAAGCGCTGTTCCAGCTCGGCGAACTGCCCGTGCTCCCGCAGGGGGTGGAGGCTGGCCGCTGGCTCGCGCTCGGCCTCATCACCCTGCTGGTCGCGGCCATGGGCGGCCGGCTGGTCGGGGCTGCCGCCTCGGGTGCGGCGCAGCGGGCGGGCGGGACCCGCATCGCGCCGCGGCGATGGCGGGACCGGGCGTTGCTGGCGCTGCTCGCCTCCGGCTTCGCGGCCCTCGCCCTCGCCGCACCGGCGTCCGTCGCGGCCCTGCCGCTCGGGGCCGCAGCCGTGCTTCTCGGTCTGCGGCTCCTGTCCTGGAGGCGCGGGCTGCAGCGCGGCACCGGCGACCTGCTTGCTCTGGCCGCGGGCCAGGCCTGGCTCTGCCTCGGCCTGCTCACCTGGGCGGCCGCGCTCGGGGGCCTGCTGCCCGCCCTGCCTGCCTCCGCCGCACTGCACCTCGCCACAGTTGGCGGCCTCGGCGGGACCATGCTGGTCATGGCGATGCGCACGAGCGCCCAGCGGGAGGGGAGGCCCATGCCCACCCGCGCGGCGCCCGCGGTCGCCGGGCTGTTCGGCCTGGCCGCCCTGTTGCGGGGTTTCGGCACGCCCGGGCTCCATGGCCTCGCCGCGGCGCTCTGGGGCGTGGCGACGCTGATTGCGGCGCGCTCCGTCCTCGGGCAGAGGTGACGGGCGCTCGGGCATGTCCCACTGGATCCCGCACCCCTTCACCTGCGGTCATCCGCCTCCGCCGGTCCATCCAGGCATCGCGGCCTGACGCCGGCCGGCGCCCGGGGCCGTGGTGGTATCCGTGCCGGGCCCCACAGGCCGAGCATCTCCGGGATCGCCGTATGACCGACCCCACCGGGCTGGCCAGGCCGCCCGCGATATCCCCCCCCCTTTAACCTGCCGCGCCGCGCAGCAGGGCGGTGCTGCCGTCATGCCGCAGCAGATACGCCTCCACCCCTGGCAGGTCCTGCAGCACCGTGGCGATCCCGGCCTCGGGCATCAGGGCGAAGGCGGTGGAGAGCGCATCCGCCCGCGCCGCCTGCGGCGCCAGGACCGAGACGGCGCGGTGCCGCCGGGGGCTGCGGCCGCTGCGCGGATCCAGCAGATGGGTGAAGCGCCCGGCAGGATCGAAGACGAAGCCGCCATCGCCGGAGGTGGCGAGGGCGTGGTCCAGCAGCTCAACCTCGCCCCAGATGCGGTCCTCCGCTTCCGGATCGGAGAGCGCCGCGCGCCAGGGCCGGCCCCCGGGATGCAGGCCGGTCGCCCGCGCCTCGCCGAGATCCACCAGCATGTGCGCCACCCCGCCGCGGCGCAGCAGCGCCGCGATGCAGTCCGTCACATAGCCCTGGGCGATGCCGTTCAGCGTGACCGCCATCCCCCGCGCTGCCAGCGCGATGCGGTCGGGCGCGACCCGCAGGTGATGGTGGCCGATGCGGGCCAGCGCCGCGTCCAGCGCCGCCTGGGGCGGGCCGGCCGGGTCCGCTCCCGCCGCCGCGAAGTGATCGCGGTAGAGCGCCCAGAGCGGCTGCACGGTCACGTCGAAGAGCCCGCCGGTCAGCGCCGCGATGCGCTGCGCCTCCTCCAGCAGCGCGACCATCTCGGGCGGCGGCGCCACCAGGACGCCGCGGCGGTTCAGCTCGGAGAGCCGGCTGTCCGGCTGCCAGAGGCTGAAGATCGCCTCCAGCCGCCGCAGCTCGGCGGCGCAGGCCGCGACGAGCGGCCGTGCCGCCTGCGGGTCCGGATGGTGCAGGGCGATGGAGCCGATCCCGCCGAGCGCCGGCCCGGTCCAGGTGACCAGTGGCGCATCGGCGGCAGGGGCGGCCGCAGCGCCAGGGCGCGGCAGGGCAAGGCCGGACGCGGCGGCGAGGATGCGAAGGAAACGCCGGCGGCGCATGCTGCCTCTCCTCTCATACTTGTCTGGTGACGTCCCGATCTGCGGCCCACGGCACGTGCGGCGAAGCCGAGGCCCGGAGGGCCGCCGGCCTTCGGGGCATGACATGCGCCGGCATGTCATGCGCCAGGCGTCAGTGGCGGTGCGGCGCGGCCGCGGCGTCCCGCGGCGGCGTGGCGTCCCGTGCCTCGCCCGGCGGGGCGCCGCCCTCGCCCAGCACCCAGTCGCGCGGCACCTCGGCCAGGCGCAGCACGCGGCCGCCATGCGCCGCGGCGAAGCGCTCCGCCGCCGCCTGGTCGGAAAAGGGGACCGCCTCCTCCGCGCCCATGCCGCCGCGGCGGTCGCTGCCCAGCACGAACCAGGCCTGCCGCGCCTCCACCCAATTCGTGCCGCCCGGATCCTCCCAACTCGGCGCCTTTGCCATGTCCGAGACGTAGATGCCGCGAATGGCCTTGGATTCCTCGCCCAGCAGGGTGAAGGCGATGGCGTCGCGCGCGGAGGAGAACCAGACAGGCTTCGCATCGCCGCGCAGCAGGATCTGGCCCTTGGGGCCGGGATGCTCGACCAGGGCCATGCCGCAATTGCCGTGCCTGGGCCTCCCGTCCTGGAACCCTTGCCAGTGCAGCGCGGCCTCTGCACGCTCGCGGCGGCGGGCGGCACCTGTCCGGGTTGCCGCCCCTTCGGGAATGAACATCATCACCACCGGCTATGCGGTGCATATCTCCCGCTCTTCCGCCTCCGGCCGCTATCTCTACGTGGTGGGCCGCGACGGCAAGGTGAACCTGATCGACCTCTGGATGCGGGTGCCCGACTCGGTCGCCGAGGTGCGGATCGGGCTCGAGGCGCGCTCGGTCGAGACGTCGAAGGCGCAGGGCTTCGAGGACCGCTACGTGATCGCCGGCGGCTACTGGCCGCCGCAATACGTCATCCTGGACGGGCCGACGCTGGAGCCGCTCCGCGTCGAATCGACGCGCGGCTACACCTACGACACGCAGGAATACCACCCCGAGCCGCGCGTCGCCTCGATCGCCGCCTCCCACACCCGCCCGGAATGGGTCGTCAATGTGAAGGAGACGGGGAAGATCCTGCTGGTCAACTACGAGGACCTCAAGAATCTCCGGGTCACCAGCATCAATGCCGAGCGCTTCCTGCACGATGGCGGCCTGGACCGCAGCGGGCGCTACTTCCTAGTGGCGGCGAATGCGCGCAACAAGATCGGCGTGGTGGACACGCGCGAGGGGCGCCTGGTCAAGATCGTGGATGTCAGCATCACGCCGCATCCCGGGCGCGGGGCGAATTTCGAGCATCCGCGCTTCGGACCGGTCTGGGCGACCGGGCATCTCGGCAGTGACGTCGTCTCGCTGATCGGCACCGACCCGGACAAGCACCCGCAGAATGCCTGGCGCGTGGTGCAGGAACTGCGCGGCCAAATTCTACCTCTCCCACCTCAACTATGCCGGCCGCGGCAACCGCAACCGCGGCGACGATGCCGAGCATGCGATGACGCGGCGCGCCATGAACCTGATGTTCGAGCGCTGCTGGGACCAGGCGCAGCGGGGCATCGAGCGCGAGGTGACGACGGGCAACAACGATGCGGACGGGGTCTACCTGCTGCACTGGGCGCGGCGGCATGTGCCGGGGCGCGCGGCGCGGCTGGAGGCGCTGCTGCGGCGCTGGGGCGGCAATTCCTCGGGCGTCAACATCGCCAACATCGACAATCTCGGCCATGTCCACCCGGACACCATGTGGTGGCATGTCAGCCTGGGCAATGTGAAGGAAAGGCCCTTCTCGGAGATCTGGGCCGACCTCTCGAACCCGCTGCTGGCCGGGCTGCGCGCCCGCCCGCGCGCCGTCACCGGCCGCTGCGGCGCCTGCGCGCATCTGGCGATCTGCAATGGCAGCAGCCGCGTGCGCCCCGACCGGACGCTGGGCGATGTCTGGGCGGAGGATCCGGGCTGCTACCTGACCGATGCGGAGATCGGCCTCGATACGGCCGAGGGCGCGGATGCGCTGGCGCTGGCTTAGCCTGGCCGTCGCGCTGCTCGCCGCGCCGGCGGCGGCGCAGCCGGACGGGGCGGCGCTCTACGGGCAGCACTGCGCCGCCTGCCATGGGACGGAGCGGCTGGGCGGGCGCGGCCCGGCGCTGCTGCCGGAGAATATGGGCCGGCTGCGGCCGGCCCAGGCGGCGGCGGTGATCGCCGAGGGCCGGCCGGCGACGCAGATGCCGGGCTTTGCCGGGCAGCTTTCCCCGCCGGAAATCGAGGCGCTCACCGCCCACATCTTTCAACCCGCGCCCGCCGACCTGCGCTGGGACGCGGCGGAGATCGAGGCGACGCGGCAGGTCCTCCTGCCTGCCGACCGCCTGCCGGCGCAGCCGGTCCATGGCGCCGACCCGCTCAACCTCTTCCTCGTGGTCGAGACGGGCGACCACCATGTCACGGTGCTGGACGGCGACCGCTTCGCGCCGCTGCACCGCTTCCCGACCCGCCCGGCGCTGCATGGCGGGCCGAAATTCTCCGCGGACGGCCGCTTCACCTACCTGATGTCGCGCGACGGCTGGGTGACGAAATACGATCTGCACGGGCTGCAGCCCGTGGCGGAGGTGCGGGCCGGCATCAACAGCCGCAACATCGCGCTGTCCAGCGACGGGCGCTTCGTCGCGGTCGCCAACTACCTGCCGCGCAGCCTGGTGCTGCTGGATGCCGGCGACCTCTCGGTGAAGCGGGTGATCCCCGCCATCGCGCTGCGCGGCGGTGCAACCTCCCGCGTCAGCGCGGTCTATGACGCGCGGCCAAGGCGCAGCTTCATCGTGGCGATGAAGGACATCCCGGAGGTCTGGGAGGTCGCCTACAACGACAACGCCCCGCCGGTCTTCACCGGCCTGGTCCACAACTACGAGAAGGGCTTGCTGGAGGGGCTCGCCGCCTCCCAGGGCCTCTTCGCGCTCCGCCGCATCGCGGTGGAGGAGCCGGTGGACGATTTCATGTTCGACCCGGCCTATCGCCACCTGCTTGGCTCGACGCGGGAGGGGAAGACGGTCGTGGTGAACCTCAACGTGGGCCGGCCGGTGGCGACGGTGCCGCTGGATGGGCTGCCGCATCTCGGCTCCGGCATCACCTGGCGGCAGGGCGACCGCAGGCTGCTGGCCACCCCCAATATGCGGCGGCCGGAGGTGAGCGTGATCGACATGGCGGACTGGCGCGTCCTGGCCCGCATCCCGATGGACGGCCCCGGCTTCTTCCTGCGCAGCCATGAGCGCACGCCCCATGCCTGGACCGATTCCATGATGGGCGGCCCGGGCGCGCGGGACACCATCCAGATCATCGATAAGCGCAGCCTGGAGGTGGTACACCGCCTGCGCCCCGCGCCCGGCCGCACCACCGCGCATGTGGAATTCACCCGCGACGGCCGCCATGCCCTGGTCAGCGTCTGGGAGCAGGACGGTGCGGTAGTGGTCTATGACGCCGAGAGCTTCCGCGAGGTGGCGCGGCTGCCGATGCGGCGGCCTTCCGGCAAGTACAACGTCTTCAACAAGATCACCCTGTCGGAGGGGACCAGCCACTGACGCCGGCCTGCGCAGGGGATGGCGCGGGCCGGCGAGGCGGCAGGGCGTCCGGTGCGCAGCGTCGCCCGCGGCTCAGGCGACTGTGTAGCCGCCGTCCAGCACGATCTCCTGCCCGAAGATGTTGCGCGCCTCCTCCGAGGCCAGGAAGGCCGCGGTCGCCGCGATGTCCTCCGGCAGGCCGAAGCGGCCGGGCATCAGCCGGGCGGTGACCTGCTTCGCCACGGTCGCCAGGGCATCGGGCGGCAGGCCGATGCTGCCCCAGATCGGCGTCTCGATCGGACCCGGTGCGATCGAGTTCACGCGAATGCCGCGCGGGGCCAGCTCCAGCGCCAGCGTCTGGGCGAAGGACTTCAGCGCCGCCTTGCTGGCGCCGTAGATCGCCAGGCCTGGGAAGCCGATCTGGGTGAGGAAGGTGGTGAGGAACAGCACCGTCCCGCCCTGCCGGATCTGCGGCAGCAACTGCCGCACCGTCTCGACGGCGCCGGTGAAATTGACGCGGAACTGCTCGTCGATGGCCTCCGGCGTGCTGTCGGTGAAGGGCAGTGCCCGGGCGATGCCGGCATTCGGCACCACGCTGTCCAGGCCGCCGAAGCGGGCCTGCACCTCCGCGGCCAGCCGCGCCAGGTCGTCGGGACGGGTCACGTCCCCGGGCACCACCAGGACGCGGCCCGGATGCCGCGCCGCGATCTCCTCCAGCGGGGCGCGGCTGCGGGCGAAGAGGGCGACCTGCGCGCCCTCCGCCAGGAAGCGTTCGGCGATGGCGCGGCCGATGCCGCTGCTCGCCCCGGTGATCACCGCGGTCTTGCCCTCAAGCCTGCCGGCCATCTTTGCCTTCTGCTGCGGCATGGATCCGGAATGCGAAACCCAGCCGTCTTCGTCCTGCCTGTTCGTCCAGGGCCACTGCGCCCGCACCAGGGTGGCCGGTAACGGGAATGCCGCCGCATGCTGCGGCAAGCGGGAGGACTATCCTCGTCGCCGATACTCCGGGCGCCGTTCGGGGCAGGGATCCACCCGCTGTCTGTCCAACGAGGCGGCGGCAGGCCGGTTCTCGCGGCGCATCCCTCACGGAGGTTCTGTCGCGCCCCTCAGCATGGCGGACCCGGGCAATGGCCTCGGTGACCCCGCCCCAGGTTTCGAAGCGAAATCCGGCCAGGGCAGGGATGATTCTCCGAGGCTGCCAGACCCCAGGCAATGAAGCGGCGCATGCGGAAGCGCACCGTCTCCGCCGCCAGTCCGAGTCTGGCGGCAATCCCGGGCGGCGCCTTGCCTCGCTTGGCTTGCCAATCGAGGACGGCGCGGAACTGCGCTTCGCCGACCTCCAGCCGGGGCGCCCTCATGGGGCGGGGCGCCCATCGCCGCGGCACGGTCCTTCTGCGGGCTTCCGGCATGGGCCGGCGCGGCACCGGCGATCAAGCTGCCGAAAGAGCGATGCGGGATCGGACCGGACGGGGGTGGCTGCGCCCGTGCGCGGGCCTCAGGCGAAGGCAAATTCCCGGTAGCCCCGCGCCGCCACCGCCTCGGCCTTCCGGCGGTATTCGACCGCGCCGCCGTAATAGCCGAGGGTGCGGCGGACATCGCGGCCCTCGACATTGCGGTTGACGCCGGTCTGCCAGGAATTGACCTGGCTGAAGAGCAGGCCCGCGGCGGCTTCCTCCACATGCCGCGTCCAGTCCTCCGCCGCTTCCGCGCGGGGCTCCACCCGCGTCAGGCCGTGCGCGCGCATGTGCCGCACCAGCCCGGTCAGCCAGTCCACGATCTCCTCGATGTTGCGGGGAATGTTGCCGCGCGCGGTATGGGGGCCGAGGACCATCAGCATGTTGGGGAAGCCCTCCGCCAGCACGCCGAGGAAGGTGCGCGGCGTGCCCTGCCAGTCATCACTGAGGCGTCGCCCGCCCGGGCCGCGGATGTCGATCCGGTCATAGGGGCCGGTGACGCCGTCGAAGCCGGTGGCGTAGATCAGGATGTCGAATGCGTGCTCCTCGGCGCCGGTCAGGATGCCCTTCGGCGTGATGCGCTCGATCGGCGTCTCGGTGATGTCCACCAGCCGGACATTGTCCTGGTTGTAGACCTCGTAATAGCCGCTCTCGAGCGGCAGGCGGCGCGTGCCGAAGCCGTGGTTCCTCGGGATCAGCCTCTCCGCGACCGCCGGGTCCTTCACCCGTTCGCGGATCTTGCGGGCGGCCCATTCGGTCATCAGCGCATTCGCCTCGGGGTCGGTCAGCACGTCCCGGAAATTGCCGACCCAGATGCCGAAGCCGGGCTCCGAGTACAGCTTCTCCCAGAAGGCCTCCCGCTCCTCCGGCGTCACGTCGAAGACGCTGCGCGGGTCGGTCTGGTGGATGAAGCAGGTCGCGGTTTCGCGGCAGCGCGCGAAGATCTCGTGGTAGCTGGCCTTGATGCGCTGCTGCTCCTCCGGCGTGATCGGGCGGTTGTGCAGCGGCGCCGCCCAATTGGGCGTGCGCTGGAAGACCGTGAGGTGCCCGACCTCCCCGGCGATGGTCTGGATGGTCTGGATGGCGGTGGCGCCGGTGCCGATGATGCCGACGCGCTTGCCCCTGAGGTCGATGCCCTCCCGCGGCCAGCGCGCGGTGTGGAAGGCCGGGCCCGCGAAACTGTCCCGGCCGGGAATGCTGGGCAGGGTATGGGCCGAGAGCGGGCCGAGCGCGGTGACCAGCAGTGGGGCGCTGGCCTGCTCGCCACTCTCCAGCGTGACGGTCCAGAGGTTGGCGGCATCGTCGAATTGCGCAGCGGCGACGCGGCTGTTGAACCGCATGTCGCGCCGCAGGTCGAATTTGTCGGCGACGAGGCTCAGGTAGCGCAGCGTGTCCGGCTGCGCCGCGAAATGCTCCGGCCACTCCCATTCCTGCAGCAGTTCCTCGGAGAAGGAGTAGCCGTAGCTCCAGCTTTCGGAATCGAAGCGGGCGCCGGGATAGCGGTTCCAGTACCAGGTGCCGCCGACATCCGATCCGGCCTCGAAGACCCGCACCCGCATGCCGAGCTCACGGAAACGGTAGAGCTGGTACATCCCGGCGATGCCGGCGCCGATGATGATCGCGTCCCACTCGGCGGCCTTGTCGATCCCGGCCCGTTCCGCAACCGGCTGTGCGGCGACCATGCGTTCTCTCCCTTGGCGTGCCAGGTGACGGCATTCCGTAGCGATGCGCGTCCTGATCGTCGGGCCAGTATCCCCCGGCCTCCGCAGCCGGGAAAGGGCCGGTGCCTTGCCGGATTGCTTGACGCTGGGACCCGTGCGGGGGAGCCTGAGCGCGAAGGTCCGGCAAGGACCGGGCGCAACCGCCTCGCAGGGCGGATCGCGGGGAAGGAAATGCGCATGAAATTCGGCGTCTTCTACGAGCTGCAATTGCCCAAGCCCTGGGGCCCGCGCAGCGAGCGGGACCTCTACCACGACGCCCTCTCGCAGCTCGAGCTCGCGGACCGGCTCGGCTACGACTATGCCTGGGAGGTGGAGCACCACTTCCTCGAGGAATATTCCCACTCCCCCGCGCCGGAGGTGTTCCTCGGCGCCGCCAGCCAGCGGACGCGCAACATCCGCCTCGGCCATGGCATCATCCAGCTCACCACCAATCATCCCGCGCGCGTGGCGGAGCGCGTCGCCTGCCTGGACCTGCTGAGCGACGGGCGCGTGGAGTTCGGGATCGGCGAGGGGGCAAGCATCACCGAGCTCGGCCCCTTCGACCGGAGCATGGAGGAGAAGCGGGCGGTCTGGGAGGATGCGGTGCGCTGCGTCCTGCCGATGTTCACGCAGGAGGGCTGGGAATATGACGGCCCGTACTTCAAATTCCCGCTGCGCAACGTGCTGCCCAAGCCGCTGCAGCGGCCGCACCCGCCGCTCTGGGTCGCCTGCTCGCAGCTCGAGACCATCGAGATGGCGGGGCGGCGCGGCATGGGCGCGCTGGGCTTCCAGTTCCTCTCGGCCGATGCGGCGCATGCCTGGGTGCATGCCTACTACAACAGCTTCGTGAAGCGCCAGGAGAAGCTGGCGGAGTACGAGACCAACCCGAACATCGCCATCGTCAGCTACTTCATGTGTGCCGAAACGGACGAGGAGGCGCGCCGCCGCGCCGATGGCGTCACCTTCTTCCAGTTCGCGCTGCTCTACTACAACGCGGCGAAGGGGCGGGAGCGGGCGAAGCCCGGCACGGTCAGCCTGTGGGATGAATACAATGCCTGGAAGCGCGCGAATCCGGAGGCGGTGGCGCGCGCCCTCGCGGGCGGGCTGATCGGCTCGCCGGAGACGCTGCGCCGCAAGCTGCGGAAATTCGAGAGCTCCAACATCGACCAAGTCATCCTGCTGAACCAGGCCGGCAACAACACGCATGAGCATATCTGCGAGAGCCTGGATCTCTTCGCCAAGCAGGTCATGCCGGAATTCCATGCGCGGGAGCCGCAGCACCAGGACTGGAAGCGCAAGGTCCTGGCGCGCGAGATCGAGTTGGAGGAGATCGACACGCAGCCCTTCCGCGAACGCTTCGGGCCGAATGCCGTGAAGGTGGCGGCGGAATGAGCGCGCTGCCGGCATCCCCGCCCTTTGGCCTGCCCTCTGGCCGGCCGGAGGAGGTCGGGCTCTCCACCCCGCGGCTGGAGGCGATGGGACGCATGCTGGAGGCGCGCATCGCCGCCGGCCACCTGCCGGGCGCCGTCGTGCTGGTGATGCGCCGCGGCCGCCTCGCCTGGCTTGCGGCCCATGGCCGCCGCGACCCGGCGGCGGCCGACCCGATGCGGACGGACAGCATCTTCCGCATCTATTCCATGACCAAGCCCATGGTTTCCGTCGGGGTGATGATGCTGGTCGAGGAGGGGCGGCTGCTGCTGGCTGACCCGATCGGCCAGTACCTGCCGGAGCTCGCCAGCCCGCAGGTGGCGGTCGCCGGCGGCGCCACCGTGCCGGCCGCGGCGCCGATCACGGTGCAGGACCTGCTGCGGCACACCTCCGGCCTCACCTACGAGTTCCTCGGCAATAGGCCGGTGCACAAGGCCTATCTGGACGCGAAGATCGCCCGGCGCAGCCAGGGCAATGCCGACCAGGTGGCAACCCTCGGCCGCCTGCCGCTGCTGCACCAGCCCGGCACGCGCTGGGAATACAGCCGCAGCACCGATGTGCTGGGACGGCTGATCGAGGTGATCTCCGGCCAGACGCTCGGCGCCTTCCTGGAACAGCGCATCTGCCGCCCGCTCGGTATGGCGGATACCGCCTTCCACGTGCCGCCAGCCCAGCAGCACCGCCTGGCCGAGGGCTTCCCGAAGGACCCCGACACCGGCGCCGAGATGCCCCTGCTGGAGGTGCGGGAGCCGCCGCAATTCGAATCCGGCGGCGGGGGGATGGTCTCGACCGCCGCGGATTACGCGCAATTCGTCCAGATGCTGCTGGATGGCGGGCGCCTGCGTTCCGTGCGGCTGCTGTCGCGCAAGACGGTGGAGCTGATGACCGCCGACCATCTCGGCGACCGGCCGGCCGATCCCGTGCTGCTGGGGGAGGGCTGGGGCTTCGGCCTGGGCTTCGCCGTGCGGCGCGGCCGCGGCCTCGTCCCCACGCCCGGCTCGGCCGGAATGTACCACTGGAGCGGCATGGCCGGCACGACCTTCTGGATCGACCCGGTGGAGCAGCTCGCGGTGGTCTACATGATGCAGGGCATCGGCCAGCGGAACTTCTACCGCGCGCTGATGCGCGACATGGTCTACGCGGCCATCGCGGACTGACGCCCATGACGTGGAGCATCGGCAAGGTCACCGTCACGAAACTGGTGGAGCTGGAGATGACCGGCGGCAGCCGCTTCCTGCTGCCGCAGGCAACGCCCGAGGCGGTGCGGGAGATCGGCTGGCTCTCCCCGCATTTCGCCGATGAGGCGGGGAAGCTCCGCCTCTCCGTGCATGCCCTGATCATCGGGACACCGGGCGGCCGCCGCATCCTGGTGGATACCTGTCTCGGCAACGACAAGCAGGGGCGGAAGATCCCGCACTGGAATGCCCGGCAGGGCAGCTTCCTGCAGGACATGGCGGCGGCGGGCTTCCCGCCGGAGAGCATCGACACCGTGCTCTGCACCCATCTGCATGTGGACCATGTGGGGTGGAACACGCGGCTGCTGGACGGGCGCTGGGTGCCGACCTTCCCGCGGGCGCGCTACCTCTTCGGCCGGCGGGAATTCGAGCACTGGTCGCGGCCGGAGGCGGGCGATGACAGCCAGCGCGCCGTCTTCGCCGACAGCGTGCAGCCCATCCTCGATGCCGGCCTTGCCGAGCTGGTGGAGGCCGACCACCAACTCTGCGAGGAGGTGCGGCTGGTGCCGAGCTTCGGCCACACGCCCGGCCATGTCAGCGTGCTGATCCAGTCCGAGGCCGAGGAGGCGCTGATCACCGGCGACATCGCCCACCACCCCTGCCAGCTCGCCCGGCCGCACTGGAGCTCGACCGCCGACAGCGACCCGCGCCAGGCGGAGGCGACGCGGCACACGATCTTCGGCGGCCTCGCCGGCCGGCCGGTGCTGGTCATCGGCACGCATTTCGCGGGCCCGAGCGCCGGCCGCGTGGCGCGCGACGGCGAGGGCTACCGCCTGATGGTCTGCTGGTAGTGCGAGGGGGAGGAGACGCCATGACGCTCTCGGGCAAGGGCGCCGTCACCGGCATCGGGGAGACGGCCGATCACGGCGGCGGCGATCCGCGCAGCGCGCTGGTCCTGCAGCTGGAGGCCTCGCTGACGGCGATCGCCGATGCCGGGCTGGCGCCGCGCGACATCGACGGCATTGTGATGCCGATGGGCACCGGCGGGGTGGTGGCCGAGGATTTCGTCACCAATCTCGGCATCCCCGACCTGCGCTTCTCGACCGTCACGCCGCTCGGCGGCGCCGGCTCGGTCGCCGCGCTGCAATGCGCGGTCGCCGCGGTCGCCGGCGGGCTCTGCGCCCATGTGCTGATCCCGCTCGGGCGCACCGGGCGCACGGGCCAGCGCATCGGCACGCGCATTCAGCAGATGCCGCAATTCCGCACGGTGGGGGGTTTCAAGGCGCCGCACGGCGCCATCGCCCCGGCGCAGTACTACGCGCCGATGGCGCGGCGGCACATGGAGCTGTTCGGCACCACCAGCCGGCAGCTCGCCGAGATCGCGGTGACGACGCGGGCGCATGCCATCCTGAACGGCAATGCCACCATGACCCAGCCCATCACCATCGAGGACCACCAGGCCTCCCGCATGATCGCCGACCCGCTGCGGCTGCTGGATTGCAGCCTGGAGAGCGATGGCGGCGCGGCGGTGGTGGTCAGCGCCGCCGAGCGGGCGCGGGACCTGCGCCAGCCCCGCGTGCTGGTCACCGGCATGGCGGAGGGCCATCCGGACAGCCCCAGCGCCATCACCCAGTGGCCCGACCTGGTGCGCCTCGGCCTCGCCAAGGCGGCGCCGCGCGCCTTCGCCATGGCCGGCGTGACGCCGGCCGATATCGACGTGGCGGAGATCTATGACTGCTTCACCTATATCGTGCTCTGCCAGCTGGAGGATCTCGGCTTCTGCAAGAAGGGGGAGGGCGGCGCCTTCGTCGAGGGCGGCGCGCTTGGCCTGGGCGGGCGCCTGCCGGTGAACACGCATGGCGGGCTGCTCTCACAGGCCCACATGGCCGGCATGAACCATGTGGTGGAACTGGTGCGGCAGTTGCGCGGCCAGGCCGGGGCGGCGCAGGTGCCGGATGCCGAGCTCGGCCTGGTCACCGGCTATGGCGATCTCGGCGACGGCACCATCGCCATCATGGCGCGAGGGTAGGGTGATGACGGACAGCATGCCGCGCAAGCCGGTCCCGGAGCCCTCCGCCGACAGCCGCCCCCATTGGGAGGGGCTGGCGGCAGGCCGTCTGCTGCTGCAGCGCTGCGGCGCCTGCGGGCGGGTGCGGCATTATCCACGGCCGCTCTGCGATGCCTGCCACTCCTTCGCTGTGGACTGGGTGGAGGCCAGCGGCGAGGCGACGGTGCATAGCTGGACCGTGGCGCACCATCCCTTCCATCCCGCCTTCCGGCCGGAACTGCCCTACACCCTGGTCACCGCCGACCTGCCGGAGGGCGTGCGGCTGCTGGCACAGCTCCGGGGCGCCGGGCCGGAGGCGCTGCGCATCGGACTGCCGCTCCGGATCGGGTTCGAGGAGAATGGCGAGGGCCCGACCCTGCCGGTGTTCCGGCTGCGCGACTGACACCGACCGGCGTAAGTCCTGACTTGCAGACGCCATCGGCGGCTGAGGCCGCATAAATGTGTCACATTCATACGGGACGATATGATTGCCCCCTGGCCCGGTGCCACACCTCCGGGTCTTCTGACGTCGCTCCCCGCCGGGCTGTCCAACATCCGTGCCCGGGCCGCGTTGCTGCATCGTCGCCCGGATCCGTGGCGGCCCGCAGGATGGGGAGGACGGCAGATGGCAGCCTATATCGCATTCGGGAATTGGACGGATCAGGGCGCGCGGGCGATCGCCGATTCGCCGCGCCGCCTTGATGAGGCCAAGCGCCAGCTGGAGGAGATGGGCGGCCGGTTCATCGCCTTCTGGATGACCATGGGTGAGCACGACATGGTGCTGGTCTATGAGACCTCGGACGACGCCGTGGCGGCGCGGTTCTCGCTGATCCTCAACCAGCTTGGCGCGGTGCGGACCAGGACGCTGAAAGCCTTCCCCGAGACCGCCTATCGCCAGATCGTCGCCACGCTGGGCTAGGGCGGATCGTGGGAAGCCGTGATCGACCGGAGGCGTGACTCTGCTCCTCAATCAATGACCTACGGCGGATGGCGTTCAGACATGAGCGCCATCCGCCGTAGCGCAGATCATGGGACCCCGGCCGGCCGGACGCGCCAGGCCGCGCGGTGGACAGGACGCGACAGCGGCTTGCGGCTGCCCGGCATGGCGCCTACCGAGGGCCGCACCCAGGAGGCAACGGCCATGCCGCGCAAGACCACGCAGCACCCATCGCACCGCCGGGCCGAGGGGAGGGGCACCGGCAGCGGCACCCCGGCAGACCGGCTGGTCCGGGCCTGGCTGGACGGGAAGGACGACACCTTCGCCGATCTGGCCGAGGAGTTCATCGCCGGCGGGCGGGATGGCGTGCTCTCGGCCGCCCTGCGGAAATTCGCCGAGCGCTACGAGGAGGAGGCGGTCGAGGAATTCGCGCTCGCCCTGACGGAACTGGCCGAGGCGGTGGAGGGCCAGGCGGGCTTCGACCTGGCCGAGCTGGTGCTGCTGCCGGTGGCGACCTCCGGCGCGCCGCCGGACCCCGCACGGCTGGCCGGCAGCCTGGCCGGCGCGGGCCTCTTCCCGGCCGAGGCCGAGTTGATCTTCGCCGCAGGGTGGCGCTCCGCCGAGGCCGTCGCGGCGCTTCCCCCCGTGGCCATCCGGCGCGTGCTGCTCGACATCGCCAGCGGGCGGCCGCCTGCCGATCTGCCGCCGCTGCCCGCCACCGGCGAGGCGGAGGGCGGGATCGTAGTGCTGGTCGGCGCCGTCGCCTACGGCACCGCGCCCTCCCTGGAGGAACCTGCGGCACCGCCGGCCGGAGCGACGGCGGAGGACGAGTTCTCCGAGGCCTTAGAGCGCTGGCGCGCATCCCTCGATCCCGCGCTCATCGGCGATGCCTTCATCCTCTCCCTCTGTCCGCCATCGCAGCTGGCGGAGGAGGTGGAGGCGCTGCTGGAGGAGGCGGACGAGGCGGCGTTCGAGGAGGTGGTCGACTTCGTCGAGACGGCGCGCGAGGAAGCGGCCGGCGAGGAGGTCGTGGCCCGTCTCGCCGAGCAGCCCGGCGGCGTGGAGGTCGCCATGCTGACGCAGGCCGGCCGCGAGCTGGACCGCCGGGTCTTCGATACCCTCGAGGGCGAGCTCACGGCCGAGGATATCCGGCGCGTCATCGGCGACCGGGTCCCGATCCTGGACGATACGGCATGAGCGGCGTGCGGGGCCCGACCTGCCCTCTTCGCGGCGCCCGCGACCGGAACGGGATGGGCCGGGCAGGGCGGGCTGGCGCAGGGCGGCAACGCCCGGAGGCGTGACCCTGCCGGGCACTGGCGCATTGGGCTCCGACCTGAACGCCACTCCGCTGTAGGTCATGGATGGCAGAGCAGCGTCTCGCTCCCGGGCGTTCACGCCCGTCCGCGACCCGCTCTGGCCAGGGCCGGAGTATTCTCCCGCCGCACGGCCGGCAAAGGATGCCTTGATGCCCCGGCCGGCCGCGCCGGCGGAGCGAGGAGTGGCGCATGATCCCGGCCCTGCAATCCCTGCTCCGCCTCCTGCCCGGGATCGCCCTTTGCATCGGCATCGCGCTGGCCGCGCATCTGCTGGAGGCAGCGGAACGGCAGGTCTTCCGCCATCCCTGGCTGGATACGCTGGTGCTGGCCATCCTGCTCGGGGCCGCCCTCCGGACGGGATGGGAACCGGGGGAGCGATGGCGGCCCGGCCTCCGCTTCAGCGCCGGGCCGCTGCTGGAGACGGCGGTGGTCCTGCTCGGCGCCTCGCTCGACCTGCGGCTGGTGCTTGCCGCCGGGCCGGCCCTGCCGCTCGGCATCGCCGCCGTCGTCCTGCTCTCCCTGCTGGCGAGCTATGGCGCGGGCCGGATCCTCGGCCTGCCGCATCGCATGGCCGTGCTGATCGCCGCCGGCAACGCGATCTGCGGGAATTCGGCGATCGCGGCGGTCGCGCCCATCATCGGCGCCAGCGCGCGGGAGGTCGCCTCCGCCATCGCCTTCACCGCCGTGCTTGGCGTCGGGCTGGTGCTCGGCCTGCCGCTGCTGGCGCCGGCCCTCGGCCTCTCGGCACAGGGCTATGGCATGCTGGCGGGGATGACGGTCTATGCCGTCCCGCAGGTGCTGGCGGCCACCGCACCCTTCGGCAGCCTCAGCATGCAGGCGGGCACGCTGGTGAAGCTGCTGCGCGTGCTGATGCTGGGGCCGCTCGTCCTGGCGCTCTCCCTCCTGGCGCGGCGCGTCCGGGCGCGATCGGCCGGGGAGGCGCCGGCGGAGGGGCGGCGCCCGGTGCGTCCCGTGCCGTGGTTCATCATTGGCTTCCTGCTGCTGGCCCTGCTCAACGCCCTCTCCCTGGTGCCGCAGGCCGCGCTGGCGCCGCTGCGCCTGGCGGCGGGGCTGCTGACGGGCATCGCCATGGCGGCGCTCGGGCTCGGCGTCGATCTGCGGGCGCTGGGGCGGGTGGGCGTGCGGGTGACCGCCGCGGCGGCGGCCTCGCTGCTGGTCCTTATCGGGCTCAGCCTCGGCGTGATCCGCCTGCTCGGCCTGGCATGAGCGGCATCCAACCCCCAGGCACTGGCGCGCCGCTTCGGCGGGAACGATGCCACAAGGCTCGCGCTTACCGGGCGAGACCGCAGGATGGCGACGGGAGCCGGAATTTCGTGCGCAGCCTTCACGACGCAACGGTCGCCCTCCTGCGGCATCGGCCCGGCGCCGGGCTGCTCCTCGCCCGGCGGGCGGGACGCCACCGCTCTCACCACCCGGCCCCGCGCGCGTTGAACGGCCCCCGGTGATGGGCGGAGAGGAGGACAGCTGGCCATGGCGGCGATATCCGGTGGCATGGCGCGCCGCGCCTTGCTCGGCGGCGGGATTGCGGTGATGGCGGCCTCCCGCGCCGGGGGGGCGGGTGTGCCACCCGGCCATGTGGTCCTGCTGGGGGATTCGATCCTCGACAACAAGGCCTATGTCGGGCGGGAGCCGGATGTCGTTGCCCAGCTCCGGGCCCGCCTGCCGGCGGGCTGGCAGGCCAGCCTGGCCGCGGTGGACGGGGCGGTAACGGTGGATGTCGCCCGCCAGCTCGCCGGCGCCCCGCGGGAGGCGACGCATCTCGTCGTCAGCATAGGCGGCAACGACGCCGCGCGGCAGGAGCAGGTGCTGGGCGAGCCGGCGCGCAGCGTGGGGGAGGGGCTGGCGCGGCTGGCCGGCGTGCAGGACCGGTTCCGGCAGGACTACCGCGCGATGCTCGCCACCGTGCTGGCGCGCCGCCTGCCCACCGCCCTCTGCACCATCTACGACCCTCGCTTCCCGGATGCGCAGCGGCGGCGGCTGGCCATTGCGGGGCTGACGCTGTTCAACGACGTCATCGCGCGCGAGGCCTTCGCGCGCGGCCTGCCGCTGATCGACCTGCGGCTGGTCTGCAGCGAGGAGGCCGACTTCGCCAATCCCATCGAGCCCTCGGCACGGGGCGGCGCGAAGATCGCGGCCGCCATCGCCGACTTCGCGACGGCGCAGGAAGCCAGCGGGCGCCGCTCGGTCATCCATGGCGGCGGCTGATCCCTTGGCGCCGGGGCCGCGGCGCCCCGGGATGGAGGCCGGCACCGCTCGCAGCGCCTGGACGCGACCGGCGCAGGCCGTGACGCCGGGAGTGGCCGGGGGCTGCGGGCGTAGCGCTGCCGGCAGGTTGCGTGCAATCCCGACCGCCATCGGCTGTGGGGGGGACAGGGTTGCAAGGCGGATTCGCGGCCGTCCAGGATCCACCCCGGCGCGTTGATGGTGGGCGAGGCCCGCCGGGACACAGGTGCGAGGATGGGTGACGGCACGGCAATCAGCGGGGAGGAGCGGGCCGGGCCGGGCACGGCCCCGGTGCTCCGCGGCCGCGTGCCGCTGCTCGGCATGCTGCCGGCGCTTGCCCGCGACCCGCTCGCGGTGTTCGAGCAGGGGCGCGCGCTCGGCGATGTGGTGCAGATCGCCATGCCGGGGCGCCACCCGCTCTTCCTGCTCGCCCATCCCGCGCATATCCGCGCCGTGCTGCAGGAGAACCATGCGAATTACCGCCGCACCCCCTTCCATGACCGTCTGAAGGCGGTGCTCGGCGAGGGGCTGGTCACCAGCGAGGGCGCGCTCTGGCAGCGCCAGCGCCGCCTGCTGCAGCCGGCCTTCCGGGCCGAGCGGATCCGCCGCTTCGTCCCCGCCATGGCCGCCGCGGCGGCGGAGCTGGCCGGGCGCTGGGAGGCAGCGGCCGCGGCCGGCCAGGTCCTCGACATCTCGCAGGAGATGTCGGACCTCGCGCTCGACATCGCGGTGCGCTGCATGTTCGGGCGGGAGCAGCGCGGCGGGGATGCCGCCATCAGCGCGGCGCTGCTGGTGGTGCAGGAGTGGATGTCCGGCCGCTTCTGGTCGCTCGCGCCGGACTGGACGGAACGGCTGCCGACGCCCGCCAACCGCCGCTTCCGCCACGCGCTGGCGACGCTCGACGCGGCGGTCGAGGGCATCATCGCGGCCCGCCTCGCCGCCGGCGAGACCGGCGAGGACCTGCTGGGGATGCTGCTGGCGGCGCAGGGGGAGGACGGCACCGGCGTGGATGCCCATCAGGTTCGCGACGAGGCGATGACCATGCTGCTCGCCGGGCACGAGACCTCGGCCGCGGCGCTGACCTGGACCTGGCACCTGCTGGCGCAGCACCCGGAGGCGGCGGAGGCGGTGCGGGCGGAGCTGGCCGGCGCCCTCGACGGGCGGGCGATGCCGGAGGCCGGTGACCTGGGCCGGCTGGAGCTGACGCGGGCGGTGCTGCAGGAGGCGATGCGGCTCTACCCGCCGGTCGGCTGGTTCGGCCGGCTGGCCGCGGGCCCGGACCGGATCGGCGGCTGCGCGATCCAGCGCGGCGCCATCCTGGCCCTCAGCCCCTGGCTGGTGCAGCGCGACCCGCGCCACTGGTCCGCCCCGGCGCGCTTCGACCCGGGGCGCTTCGCCGGCGGGGCGCGGCCAGCGCCCTACACCTATTTCCCTTTCGGCGGCGGGCCGCGCACCTGCATGGGCAACCACTTCGCCATGACCGAGATGCTCGCCGCCCTGGCGGTGCTGGTGCCGCGGGTGCGGCTGCGCCATGCGACGGAGGCGCCGGTGCGGCCCGAGCTGATGATCACCCTGCGCCCCGCCGGCGGCCTGCCGATGCGCGCGGAGCGCCTGCCGCAGGCGCCGTGAGCGCCGGGGCCCGGGGCCGGCGCACCGCTCAGCCGCGCCGGATGTTCCAGAACAGCGGCAGCCCCTTCAGCATGCCCGTCAGATCCTCGCGGAGAGCGGTCGGCTGATAGAATTGGCCGAGCGGCACATAGGGCACGTCGAGGAAGGCCTGGCGCTGCATCTCCCGCCCGATGCGGCGGCGGACATCGTCCGAGTCCGATTGCAGCCACTCGTTCCGCAGCTCCTCCAGCCGCGGGCTGGTGGACCAGCCGAAGGTGGCGCTGAGGCCGCTGCCGCGGATGAAGTTGTGCGCCGCCGGGTTGAACTGGTTCACCCCTGCCGTGTAGGTGCAGAAGGCGTTGTAGCCGCCGCGCTCCGGCGGCTCGCGGTTCGCCTGGCGCCGCAGGGCGGAGCCCCAGTCCATCGCGGCGTAGTCGAGGTTGAGGCCGAGCTGGCGGAAGGTATCCGCCACCACCTCGCTCATGGCGTTGATGGCCGGAAAGTCGGTGGGCGCCATCAGCAGCACCTTCTCGCCCTTGTAGCCGGCCTGCTCCAGCGCGCGGCGGGAGGCGGCGATGTCGCGCGGGCGGGTCAGCGCCTCCATCCCCTCCTCGCTCGCCATCAGGGAGCCGGGCGTGAAGAAGCCGACGCCATCGCGCCAGAGCGCGCGATCGGTGCCGGCGACCGCCGTCATCACATCCGCCTGGTTGATGGCGCCGAGCAGGGCGCGGCGGATCGCCGGATTGTCGAAGGGCGGGTGCAGGTGGTTCGGGCGCAGCATCCCGATGGCGCCGGTCGGGTCCAGCACCTCCACCTTCAGGCCCCGCGCGCGGCGCAGCGTCGGCAGCAGGTCCGAGGTCGGCTGTTCCCACCAGTCCACCTCGTTGCGGCGCAGCGCCGCGGCGGCGGTGCTGGCATCCGGGATGGTCAGCCACTCCACCCGGTCGAACTGCGCCAGCTTCGGCCCGGCGAGCAGGCTGGCCGTGCCCCCCGGCCGCGGCACATAGCCATCGAACTTCGCATAGACGGCGCGGGAGCCAGGCACGCGTTCGGAGGCCACGAAGCGGTACGGGCCGCTGCCGACCATCTCGCTGATCGGCAGGGCGGGATCGGTGCTCGCCAGCCGCTCCGGCATGATGAAGGCGACATTGGCGCCGACCTTGCCCAGCGCATCGGGCAGCATGGGGAAGGGGCGCCTGAGGCGCCAGCGAACCACGCGGTCGGAGGGTGCCGTGATCTCCTCCACCACCGCCATGACGGCCAGGCCGAACTGGTCACGCGCGCCCCAGCGCTTCACGCTTGCCACCACGTCGCGCGCCCGCACCGGCTCGCCGTCATGGAAGCGCAGACCCTCGCGCAGCGTCATCACCCAGGTCCGGCCATCATCCTCGATGACATGGCCTTCCACCATTTGCGGCTGCGCGCGATAGGCATCGTCCCAGCCATAGAGCGTGTCGAAGACCAGGAAGGCGTGGTTGCGGGTGACGAAACCCGTGGTGGTGATCGGGTCGAGGATCGCCAGATCGGCCTGCGGCACGAAGCGCAGCACGCGCTGTTCCTGCGCGGCGGAGAGGCGCGGCGCCGCGAGGAGTGCGGCACCGGCGGCGGAGGTCCTGAGGAGGTCGCGACGCTGCATCGGCTGGTCCCTTCCCGAAGGGGCGGCAACCCGGACAGGTGCCGCCCGCCGCCGCGAGCGTGCAGAGGCCGCGCTGCACTGGCAAGGGTTCCAGGACGGGAGGCCCAGGCACGGCAGCGTGCGCACTCCCCGGATGCGCCTTGCGCTCGGCGGACACGGCGTGCCGGGGAAGGCCGCGGCCGGCGGATCGGCCCGCATCCCCGGCTCTTGCCGCCCCGGCCTTGCAGGGCTTGGATGGCCACCAGCCAGACGAGGAAACGAGCATGCGGAAACGCCAATTCCTGGCCGGGGCGGGGGCCGCCGCCGCCCTGGCGACGCGCCTGCGTCCGGCCCTTGCGCAGTCCTCCTTCCCGAATGCGCCCATCCGCCTCGTCGTGCCTTTCCCCCCCGCGGGCACCACCGACATCTTCGCCCGCATCTTCGCCGAGCGATTCAGCCGCGAACTCGGCCAGGGCATCGTCGTGGAGAATCGCGGCGGCGCCGGCGGGCTGATCGGGGGCGCGGAGGTCGCCCGCGCGCGGCCGGACGGCCATACGCTGATCTTCCACAGCCCGACCTCCGGCGTGACCGGGCCGCTGACCCGCCGCGTGCCGCCCTATGACCCGGTGACGGGCTTCGCGCATGTCGCCATCCTCGGCATCACGCCGATTGTGCTGGCGGTCAGCCCGCGCCTCGGCGTGCGGACGCTGACCGAGCTGGTGGCGATGATGCGCGCCAAGCCGGGGGAGCTCAGCTACGGCAGCTCCGGCATCGGCGGCGGTCCGCACCTCTCGGCGGAGCTGCTGCGGGTGCGGGCCGGCGGGCTCGACATGGTGCATGTCCCCTATCGCGGCGCGGCGCCGGCGATCCAGGATGTGCTGGCGGGCAACCTGTCCTTCATGGTGGATACCTTCACGCCGCTGCTGCCGATGCATCGCGATGGGCAGCTCCGCATCATCTCCGTCTTCGGCACGGAACGGGCGGCGGTGGCGCCGGACATCCCGACGGCGCGGGAGGAGGGCCTCGATGTCGTCACCCGCATCGCCAACTACATCTCCGCCCCGCCGGGCACACCGGCCGACCGGCTGGAACGGCTCGGCGCCGCGGCACGCGCGGTGATGTCGAGCCCGGAGATGCGGCGGGAGCTGGAGGGCATCGCCTATGTGCCCGTCACCGACTCCGGCCCCGAACATGCGCGCCGCTTCATCGTGGAGGAAGCCGCGCTCTGGGCCCCGGTGATCCGGGCCGCGAATATCGAGATCGAATAGCGGCGCAGGGCGCCCAGGGAGGATCCATGCTGAAGCTGACCGACAAGGTGGTGTTCCTGACCGGCTGCGGCTCCGTCGGGCCCGGCTGGGGCAACGGCAAGTCCATCGCCGTGCTTTTCGCCCGGCAGGGCGCGCGCATCTATGGCGTCGATATCAACGAGGCGGCGGCGCGCGAGACCCGGGCGATCATCGAGGGGGAGGGCGGCACCTGCGTCACCGCCGCCGGCGACGTCACCGATGAGAGGCAGGTCGAGGCGCTGGTCGCGGACTGCCTGGCGCGCTTCGGCCGGATCGACATCCTGGTGAACAATGTCGGCAAGTCCGAGCCCGCCATCGCCGGGGAGATGGAGGTGGCCCTCTGGGACCGGCAGATCGACATCAACCTGAAGAGTGCCTTTCTCTGCTGCCGGGCGGTGCTGCCGGTCATGGAGCGGCAGGGCAAGGGCGCGGTGGTCAGCATCGCCTCCACCGCTGGCATCCGCTACACCGGCAAGCCGCAGGCCGCCTATTGCGCCGCCAAGGCCGGGCTGATCCATTTCAGCAAGACCACCGCCATCAGCTACGCCCAGCGCGGCATCCGGCTGAACTGCGTGCTGCCGGGCCTGATGTACACGCCGCTGGTGCAGAAGCTGGCGGAGGAATTCGCGGGCGGTGACCTGGAGGGCTTCGTGGCGAAGCGCAACGGCCAGGTGCCGATGGGCCATATGGGCGAGGGATGGGACGTGGCCCATGCCGCGCTCTTCCTTGCCTCGGACGAGGCGAAGTACATCACCGGCACCGAGCTGGTGGTGGATGGCGGGCTGACCGCGGCGACACGCTGAGCCCGGATGCGAGAAGGCCCGGCCGCCATGGCAGCCGGGCCTTTCCTTCCTACCCCTCCAGCGCCTCCAGCACCTTCGGCGGCGACATCGGCAGGCTGTAGAAGCGCTTGCCGAGCGCGTCGTAGACGGCGTTGGCGATGGCCGCGAGCGGCGGGACGATCGGCGCCTCGCCCACGCCGCGCACGCCCTGCGGATGCTTCGGGTTCGGGATCTCCAGCATCACCGGTTCGATCATCGGCACGTCGGAGCAGACCGGCATGCGGTAATCGAGGAAGCCGGCATTGTCGAGGCGGCCCTGCCGGTCGTACAGGTATTCCTCGCTCAGCGCCCAGCCGATGCCCTGCACCACGCCGCCCTGGATCTGCCCCTCGACATAGCTGGGATGCAGGGCGCGGCCGACATCCTGCGCCGCGGTGTAGCGCAGCACTCGGACGATGCCGAGCTCCACGTCCACCTCGACATCCACCACATGGGTGGCGAAGCCCGGATCGGCGCCCTGGGTGTTGAGCTGCACGCCGGCGCCGATGGGCCCGCCCATCTCATTCGCCTTCGCCGCCAGCTCCTTCAGCGTCAGCGGCGGGAACTGACCGGCATTCGGGCCGGCCGGCCGTGCCTCGCCATTCTCCCAGGTCACCGCCTCCGGGTCGATCTTCCAGATCTTCGCGGCGCGCTCGCGGAGCTGGGTGATCACCTTCTCGGTCGATTGCGTGACCACCATCGCCGAGGCGAAGGTGACGCGGCTGCCGCCCGTGAGGTTGGAGAAGCCGATGGAGGAAGTGTCGCCGATCTGCACCGAGATGCGGCCGTGCTCGATCCCCAGCAGCTCCGCCGTGACATTGGCGATGGAGGCGCGGGAGCCGCCGACATCCGGATGGCCGGTGGTCACCAGAACATTGCCGTCCTCGGTAATGTTCACCTGGGCGCTGCTCTCGCCACCGGCATTGTACCAGAAGCCGGAGGCGACGCCGCGGCCGCGCTTGACGCCTGGGCGCGGGTTGCGCTCGAGTGGTGTCTTGGTGTGTTCGTGATTCTTGATGGCCTCGACCGTCTCCTCGAAGGTGACCTTGCCGAAGGTGGCGCCGTAGGCGGCCTTGGTGCCGGGCTTCGCGCTGTTCTTCAGCCGCAGCTCCAGCGGGTCCATCCCCAGCTTCTCCGCCACCTCGTCCAGTACGCATTCGGTCGCATAGGCGCCGAGCGGCGCGCCCGGCGCGCGATAGGCCGCGACCTTGGAGCGGTTGGAGACGACATCGAAGCCGACCGAGAGGACGTTCGGGATCTCATAGGGCGCGAAGGCGCACCCGACCGGCCCGCGCAGGGGCCCGCCGGGCAGGCAGCCCGCCTGGATGTAGAAGGTGCCCTGGGCGGCGACGATGGTGCCGTCCTTCTTCGCGCCGATCTTGACGGTGCTGAAGGAGCCGGAGGTCGGGCCGGTCGCCCGCATCACCTCCTCCCGCGTCATCACCATCTTCACGGGACGGCCGGACTTCTTCGAGAGCAGCAGGGCCAGCGGCTCGAGGTAGATGATGGTCTTGGCGCCGAAGCCGCCGCCGATCTCCGCCGGGATCGCCTTGATGTTGCTCTGCGGCACGCCCGTCAGCAGCGAGGTCATGGCGCGGACCATGAACTGGCCCTGGGAGGAGCTCCAGATCGTCGCGCGGCCATCGGCGGCGTAGCTGACGGTGCAGGCCTGCGGCTCGATGTAGCCCTGGTGGACGGGGCGGGTGCGAAAGGTCCGCTCTACGATCACATCCGCCTCGGCGAAGCCGGCCTCTACATCGCCCAGCTTCGCGGTCATCGTGCCCGCGATGTTGGAAGGCTTGCCCTCATGCTTCACGAAGTCATGCAGGATCGGCGCGTCCGGCCTGATCGCGTCCTCGATCTCGATGACATGCGGCAGGACCTCGTAGTCCACCTCGATCAGCCGGCAGGCCTCGGCCGCCACTTCCTCGTTGATGGCGGCGACGGCGGCGATGGGGTGGCCGTGGAACAGCGCCTTCTCCCGCGCCATCACGTTGCGGCACATCCAGCGCATGTCCTGGATGCCGAGCATGACGGACTTGTCGATGGGGAATTCCACGATGTCCCTGGCCGTCACCACGGCCTTCACGCCCGGCAGCGCCTCGGCCTTGGACGTATCGACCGAGCGGATGACCGCATGCGCATGCGGGCTGCGCAGCACCTTGCCCCAGATCATGCCTGGCATGGTGTTGTCGGCGGCATAGGCGGCGCGGCCCGTCACCTTGTCTGCTCCGTCCGGGCGGATGGTGCGGGTGCCGATCCACCTGTTGCCCTCGACCTGGAGCTTGTCGCTGATGACGTTCATTGGGCGGCCTCCCGCATCTCGGCGGCGGTCTCGAGCACCGCGCGGACGATCTTGTCATAGCCCGTGCAGCGGCAGAGATTGCCGGCCAGGCCGAAGCGCACCTCCGTCTCCGTCGGGTTCGGGTTCTTCTCCAGCAGCGACTTCGCCGCGATCAGCACGCCGGGCGTGCAGATGCCGCATTGCAGCGCCGCCATTTCCAGGAATTTCTGCTGCAGCGGGTGCAGGGTTTCGCCCCGGGCCATGCCCTCGATGGTGCCGATCTCATGACCTTCGGCTTCGGCGGCCAGCATCAGGCAGGCGCAGACCAGGCGGCCATCCACGGTGATGGAACAGGCGCCGCAATCGCCGGTGCCGCAGCCTTCCTTGGTGCCGGTCAGGCCCAGGGTGTTGCGCAGCACGTCGAGCATGCTCTTGTCCGGCTCGCAGAGGAACTCGGCCGGTTCGCCATTGATGGTGGTGGTGACATGGACCTTGGCCATGGCGATCAGTTCCCCCCTGCCCGCTGCGCGGCGATGGCGGCGGTGCGCTTCAGCAGCACCCCGGCAACCTTGGTGCGATAGGCGATGGTGCCCCGCTTGTCGTTGATGGGTCTGCAGGCAGCACGGCAGGCGGCGGCGGCGGCCTCGAGCGCCGCCTCCTCCAGCCGGCTGCCGATCAGCGCCCTGGCGGCGTCCTCGACCAGCAGCACGGTGGGCGCCACGGCGCCCAGGCCGACGCGCGCCGCGGTGACGGTGCCGCCCTGCAGGGTCAGGCTGACACCGCAGCCGACGACCGCGATGTCCATCTCGGTGCGCGGGATCATGCGCAGATAGGCATCGCCCGATCCGGCGGTGCGCGGCGGCAGGGTGAAGCTCACCACGATCTCGCCCGGCGCCAGGTTGGTGCGGCCCGGCCCGGCCGGCACGGCCTCCACCGGCATCTGCCGGCGCCCGTTCGGCCCCTGCACGGTCACGACCGCGCCCGCCGCGATCATGGCCGGCACGCTGTCCCCGGCGGGCGAGCCGTTGCACAGGTTGCCGCCGGGCGAGGCGCGGCCCTGCACCTGCTTGGAGCCGATGAGGTTGATGGCCTCCAGCACGCCCGGCCAGACCTTGCCGAAGCGCGGATGCTCGGCGAGCGTCGCGCCGGAGATGGCGGCGCCGATGCGGAAGCCGCCCTCCGGCGTCTCCGCGATCTCGGTCATTTCCGCGATCTTCTTGATGTCGACGATCAGGCCGGGCTTCACCACGCCGTTGCGCATCTGCACCAGCAGGTCGGTGCCGCCGGCCAGGACGCGCGCCGCCCCCTGGGCGGCGGCGAAGGCGCTGACCGCTTCCTCGAGCGATCGTGGCGCCAGGTATCGGATATCCGTCATGGTCGATCCCTTGGTCGTTTCCGGTCCCCGCTGCCTCCCGTTGGCTCGGGAAGACGCCCCAGGTCAGGCGCAAGGGGGGTGGAATGAGGCTAATCTGGCCGGCGGGACCGGCATAGCCCCCTCCGGGCCCCGGCGGGCGCGGGGGCCCTTGGCCACGTGCCGCCCGGCGCGCATCATCGCGGTCCCTCCGCAAGAGATGACTGCGCCATGGCCTTCCACACGCTCCGCGCCGCGCCCGAGACCGTCCGGGCCGGCGCCTTCAGCGCTGGCTTCCCGCCCGTGCTCCACATCGCCTCCGGCGACAGGGTGGAGGTGCAATGCGTCTCCGGCCGGGCGGAGGTGCTGCCGCCCCCGGGCAGCGGCATGACGGTGCCGCCCGAGCTCTCCGCCATCATCGCCGCCAATCCCGGCGCCGCGACGGGGCATATCCTCACCGGCCCGATCTCCATCGAGGGCGCCGAGCCGGGCGATACGCTGGAGGTGCGGATCGAGCGCATCGAGCCCGGGGCGGACTGGGGCTACACCATGGTCGCCCCGCTGATGGGCACGCTGCCCGAGGATTTTCCCGAGTTTCACCTGTTCCATAGCGCCGTGGACCGGGCGCGCCGCACCTGCCGCCTGCCCTGGGGGACGGAACTGGCGCTGGCCCCCTTCTTCGGTGTGATGGGAGTGGCGCCGCCACCCGCATTCGGCCGGGTCTCCTCCAAGGAGCCGCGGATCCATGGGGGCAACCTCGACAACAAGGAACTGCAGGCGGGCAGCACGCTCTTCCTGCCGGTGCATGTGCCGGGCGCGAATTTCTCGGTGGGCGACGGGCATGGCGTGCAGGGCGATGGCGAGGTCTGCGTCACCGCCCTCGAGATGTGCCTGACCGGCACCTTCACCTTCCTGCTGCACAAGGGCACGGGGCAGAGGATGCCGAGGGCGGAGACGCCGACGCACTACATCTCCATGGGCCTGAACGAGAACCTGGACCAGGCGATGAAGCAGGCGCTGCGGGAGATGATCGCCTTCATCTGCGGCCGGACGAACCTCTCGCGCGAGCAGGCCTATGCCTTCTGCTCGCTGGCCGTGGATTTCCACGTGACGCAGACGGTGAACGGCGAGAAGGGCGTGCACGGGATGCTGCGGAAGGGGCTGCTGTTCTGAGCCACGGGGCGGCGCGGCCCGCCGCCGCCTCGGAAGCCTCCGCCTCCGAGGCAGGAACCGCCCTGGCCAGCGCGCCGCGCGTCAGCCCTGCTCGATCGGCAGCGTCTCGTCCTTCGCCCATTCGCTCATCGAGGCGTCATAGACGGCGATGTCCCGGTAGCCGAGCTGGTGCAGGAGGAAGGCATCGAGCGTCGCCGCGATGCCACCCCCGCAATAGAGCAGGATGCGCCTGGACGGGTCCGCGCCGACCGCGGCGAAGATGTCGGCGACCTCCGCAGGCGGCTTCAGGGTCAGCGAGGCCGGGTCGACAAGCGCCAGGGCCGGCACGTTGACGCTGCCCGGGATGCGGCCGGGGCGGCCATAGCGCGGGTTCTCGCCGCGGTGCAGATCGGGTGCGAGCGCATTGATTGTGCAGGCGCCCGCATCGCCGATCGCCTCCCTGACCTCCTCCTTGCCGATGAAGAGCCCGGGCCGCGGCCGGGCAAAGAGGGAGGCCGGCGGATAGCGCGTCTCGGCCATCTCGGCCGGCCGCCCCTCCGCTGCCCATTTGTCGAAGCCGCCGTCCAGGATCGCGGCATCGTCGAAGCCGATCGCCCGCAGCATCCACCAGACGCGCGTCGCCCATTGCATGCTCTTGCGCGCATAGAGGATCACGCGCGTGCCCGCGCCGATCCCCCTGGCCGCGAACCGGGCGGCGAGGTCATCGGCGGCCGGCATGGTGAAGTTGAACCTGCTGGCGCTGTCGGAGAGTTCCCCTTGGAGGTCGAGGAAGGCCGAGCCGGGGATATGGCCCTTGTCGTAGTCGGCGCGACCGCTCTCGACCCGGTACGGTCTGCCGGTCCCCGTCTCGTAGAGCAGGTAGGTCGTGCAGTCGAAGACGCGCAGCGAGGGATCGGAGAGGTTCGCCGCGAGCCATGCCGTATCGACGATGGCCTCGGGATGGGCGTAGCGCGGTACCGCTGGCATGGAGGTCCTCCCCGGGATCGGTGTCTTGGGCTGCGTGGCCGAGCCTGCGCCGAAGGTGCCCCGAAGCCGCCAGACCCCGCAAGCGCGGGCCATGGTGACGCACCGCGCCCAGGACGGCACCGGAGGCAACCGCCCGCTAGGGACCACGCGGCGCCGCCATACGGATGCCGGCCCGGCCATTATCGGCAGCACCCGCAAGCGCGACCGCTCACCCGGGATAGGCCTGGCGCCACGCAGGGCATCTCCTGCGGCGCGGGCGCCGTCAGGCGCGCTGGAACTCCAGCACGCGGCTGCGGGCGGTGAGCAGGCGGAGCCTGTCCGGCGCCCGCAGCCAGGCGCAGGCGCGGCTCGTCCAGGGCGGCGCGCCAACCTCCAGCAGCGCCCGCCCGTCTCCCAGCGGCGTCAGCGGCACGCGGCGGTGCAGCGGCCCGGCGCCGAGGGCGGCGCTGCCGGTGCCATCCGCCGCGATCTCGATGACCAGCCCGGCCTGCTGCACCGGCGCGCGCCAGAGGCCGGCCAGGCCGGCGGCCAGCCGCGCCCCGGGCGGCACCGGCCGGAAGCGGCGGGCGGCATGGCCGATCTCCCCGGCAATGCCCGTGCCCTCCCGCCGGAGGCGCATCGGCAGGTAGGGCGAGAGCGCGACGACCTCCCCCGGCGCCTCGCCCGCCATCAGCAGATCGCGCGTGCCGAGGAAGGTCACCGCCCCGTCGCGGTGCTCGAGCCAGGCCGGGCCGTCCTCCTCGACGAACAGCCCCTCCGGCAGCAGCGGCGCCGCCGGCCGCGGCGGCGCGAGGCCGAGCAGCGCCGCCATGACGCGGAGCGCGGGCAGGTAGGGCTCCGTCTCCTCCCGGTTCGAGAGCAGGACGACGCCGAGGCCGCGCGCGGGGGCCAGCAGGACATGGTTCTTGAAGCCTGGCAGGTGCCCGCCATGGCCGACCAGGCGCTCGCCCCCGACCTCCGTGACCGCCAGGCCCAGGCCGTAATGCGAGGCCCGCCCATCCTGCAGCCGGGCCGGGGTGGCGAGCCGCGCCAGGACATCGCCGGCCGGCCCGTCGCCGCGCAGCAGGGCGCGCAGCCAGGTGGCGAGGTCGCGGGCGCTGCCGGCCATCCCGCCGGAGGCGGAGAGCGCCATGCCATAGGCGCCGATCCGCCAGGGGCTCTCCGGCCCCTCCCGCCAATACCCGTCGGCGAGGCCCGGCAGCGGCCGGTCCCAGCCGGCGGGAAAGCGGAAGCCGGTGCCGAGCGCGGCGTTCAGCGCGCCCTCCACCCAGGCGCCGAAGACATGACCCTGCCGCGCCAGCGCCTGCTCCACCAGGCGGTAGCCGGTGTTGCTGTAGGACATCTCGCTGCCCGGCGGAAAATCCAGGCCCGGCAGCGCGGCGGTGAAGGCATCCAGCGCGGCGGGTTCGATGGCGGCGGTATGGGGCACGCCGCAGAGGGTATGGCTCGGCAGCAGGTCCGGGATGCCGCCGGTCATGGAGAGGGCGCGGAAGACCGGCACCGCCACGATCGGCGCCGGCAGGCCCGGCAGGAGGGCGCCGAGCGGCGCCTCCGGTTCCAGCCCATGATGCAGCGCGAAGGCGCAGAGCAGGTGCTTGGTGATGGAGGCGAAGCGGCTGGGCGTCGCGGCGGTGAAGGGGATGCGGTGCGGGAGGCTGGCGAGGCCGGCGCACGCCTCGCCGCGGAGGCCGCCCCGGTCGAGGAGGAGGATGGCGCCGCCCGGTCCGGGCTCGCCGGCCGCGCACCACCCGGCGGTGACGGCCTCGGCCTCGGCCATGGCGGCGGTCCAGTCTGGCTGTCGCATCCGGCGGTCTCCGCTGCGGCGATGATGGGCGGGCATGGTGCCGTCGGCGGCGGCACGGCGCATCCCCCTCGTTGCGGGCCGAAGGCCATGCTGGCCGGGCGTCCGGGCAGGTCCGGCACCCTGCGCCGCAGCGGGCCGGGACGACCCGCGCCGCGGCCGGTGGCGTATGGAGCTTCACCACCACAGCGGCCTGCGTCCGGAACCGAACACCGGTCAGCCGCAGGCCATTGTCTGTCGAGCAGCCTCACGCTCGCGGGCGACGGGGTCCCCGCTGGCTTTGCCCCGCTGGCCGTGCGCCGCGGAGCCTGCGGGGTGCCCCGTTCACGCCCGACCGCCCTGGGTCACGGCTGGCCGAACAGCGCCACGCCGCCGGGAGTTCTCCTTTCTCCGCCTTCAGCCCTGGAAACGCTCCGGGCGATAGGGCTCGGGGCTGATGCAGGGTGTCGTCCCGGACATCATCTCGGCGAGGAGTCGGCCGGTGGTCGGTCCCAGGGTCAGGCCCTGATGGGCATGGCCGAAGGCGCACCAGGCGCCCTGCTGGCCGGGCAGCCTGCCGATGATCGGCAGCATGTCCGGCGTGCAGGGGCGCACGCCCATCCAGGGTTCGGCATCCACGCGGTCCGCGAGCGGCAGCAGGCCACGCGCGACGGGCTCGGCCCGCTCGAGCTGGACGGGCGTGGGCGCCGCATCGGTGCGGGCGAATTCGGCCCCGGTCGTCAGGCGGATCCCGGCCCGCATGGGGGCAAGCAGGAAGCCGCTCTCGGTATCCAGGATCGGGTGGTTGAGCACGGCATTGCCGCGCAACCGGTAATGCATGTGGTAGCCGCGCTTGCCGAAGAGCGGCGGCGCGTAGCCGAAGCGCCGCGTCACCTCCGCGGAGGCGGCGCCCAGGGCGATGACGGCCTCCGCCGCCTCGACCGCGCCCTCGGCGGTCCGCACCCGCCAGCCCGCGCCGGCGCGCTCGAGCGTCGTGGCGTCGCCGACTGCGATGCTCCCGCCTTCCCGCGTGAACAGCCCGGCATAGGCAAGCGTCAGGGCATGCGGATCGCTGACCGCAAGCGGGTCCGTCCAGTGGATGGCGCCGGCCCGCTCCACCAGCAAATGGGGCTCCGCCGCCGCCAGGGCCTTGCCGTCCAGGGCCACGAAATTGACCGCGTATTCCCGCCGCGCCTGCTCCGCCTGGGCCAGCGCATCCTCCATCTGTGGCCGGGAATAGAGGCGCATCCAGCCGATCGGCCGCAACAGCGCCATG
>JAESGY010000180.1_pt1 | contig 49718 bp, 43 predicted proteins | sample 9269841 | NCBI WGS metagenome assembly JAESGY01 (sample SAMN17022865, study PRJNA683097) | algae metagenome | isolation source: Spirirestis rafaelensis WJT71-NPBG6 and co-occurring heterotrophs from... | place: USA: Pinto Wells, Joshua Tree National Park, Colorado Desert, CA | collected 2006-08-15
CAGCAGGGCGCCGGCGAGACCACCGCGGCCGCCTCCCAGGTGCTGGGTGCAGCGCAAGAGCTGTCGCGCCACTCCAACGACCTCTCCCGCGAGGTCCAGAGCTTCCTCCAGGGCGTCAAAGCCGCTTAGAGCACCTGCATCCTTATGAAGCGCGAAAAGACCCGGCCACGTTTAGCCGGGTCTTTTTCTTTGCCGCCACGCTGAAACAAGCGTCCGCTGAGCGCTTTACTAGTCATGACGGGTCGTGATCCAAACCTGGAAGTACCCGTCACGGAAAACGGATCGGCATGACGTTCTGAGTGGGTTCTTCACGGACGCTGATCCCGCAGCCTGATGAGCCGGGCACCCGCCCCGGCCTGAATGGATGGAGGCTCGCATAGCGATCTCGAATGGGCTGACCGCCCCCTCCACGTTGCGAAGTTGAGCGTCGGAGGCAGCCTTCAGCCCGACAATCTGAAACATACCGCCGGTTCAAACCGGATCAACGTCAATGACGCGTGACCTCGAGTCACCGCGGGCCCATTTCCCTTCATGGAATGGGCCCGTTTGCTTGGGCCGGCCTGAAAACACGAAAGGCGCCCGAAGGCGCCTTGTCGATGGACTTTCCTGATGAAGGAATTGGAGCGGGCGAAGGGATTCGAACCCTCGACCCCAACCTTGGCAAGGTTGTGCTCTACCCCTGAGCTACACCCGCACGCTCCCTCTCAGATTCAGCAGGATGGTGGAGCCAGGCGGGATCGAACCGCCGACCTCTTGCATGCCATGCAAGCGCTCTCCCAGCTGAGCTATGGCCCCTGCCATTCCTTCCCCACCTCCGGCCACCGTAAGCGCCAGGGATGGGAATGGTGCCGCAAGAGGGATTCGAACCCCCGACCCCCTCATTACGAATGAGGTGCTCTACCAGCTGAGCTATTGCGGCATCGCAAATGTTGCGATCCGAGAGGCCGCCCTCTTACCCCCTCGCCTGCCGGTTGGCAAGGCAGGAAAGACCGGAAAGGCCCTACCAGACCGAAAAAACGCTGCGGCGCGCGGCCGCCTCTTCCTTCGGCTTCGGCACGTCCGGAGGCGTGGCGGGAAACACCACGGGCCCTGGGGGCGGCAGGGGCGTTTCCTGCTTCACAGGCTCCTCATCACTCAAGGCGGCTCTCAGCTCGTTCTTCAGAACATCGTCCTCCGGCTCTAGGACCGGCTCGTGTGAGGCCACAGGTTCGGAGACCGGCGCAGGAGCAGACACCACTTCGGGTGCGGGCGCGACTACCGCCGGCAGCGGCCTCGGCTCGTCGTCGAGATCCGCCGTCACGTCGTCGTGCAGGGTGAGTTCTGGGGCGACCAGCACATCCGGCGGCGCCTGCCAGACGAAGGCGTCGAGACGGCCGGTGACGGGCGAGATCGGCAGCCAGTGATCGGACACGATCCCGTCGGCAATCCAGGCCGGATCCCGCGGCGCCCGGGTGGCGCGGGCGAGCCATTCGCGGCCCCGCCCCGTGGAGCCGTGCTCCGCCTGCTCCAGGTCGGACATGAGGAGACAGACCCGCATGCTCGGTCTCTCCTGCAGCAGCGGCGCCAGGGCGTCGCGGGCGCGGGCGAACTCGCGCGCCTCGAGAGCCGCGCGGGCCACCGCAAGCCGCCCCTCCGGCGCGCTGCCCGAGAGCCGCATGAGGGTCTCGGCCCGCTTGAGCCGGTCGAGGCCGGAATCGCCCGGGCGCAGGTTGAGATAGACATCCGCCAGATCCGGATGGGGCAGGCTGCGCCAGGCCGTCTCCACCACCTTGGCGGCCCTGCGCAGATCGCCCTTGCGCGACAGGAGGCGGCCTGCCATGGCCGCTGCCGGCACGAGATCGGGCGCGAGCTTCACCGCATCCTGGGCGCTCCTGAGGGCACCGTCGGGATCGTGGTCCACCCGCTCCAGGGCGTCGGCGGTGAGCAGGACGGCCCGGTGGCGCTTGGCCGTGGCCTTGTTCAGCAGACCGAGGGATGCGCGCCGTTCGACCGCCTCCAGGGCCCCGCGCCAGTCGTGATCGGCGCAGCGCGCCTCCAGGACCGCATCGCTCGCCCAGGCGGCGGCGGGTGCCAGACGCACCGCCTCGGAGGCGTATTGCTGAGCCTCGCCCATGTCGCCCCGGCGCCGGGCCTCGACGAAGAGGCCGCGCAGGCCGAGCACGCGGGTCTCATCCTCCGCCATCATCTGGGTGAAGGCAGCCTCCGCCGCCTCGCGGTTGCCGGAGACCTGGGCCGCCTGCGCCTTGAGCAGCAGCGTCAGGGGCTCGCGGCCGAGCAGGCGCTCGGCCTCGTTGGCATAGCGGCGGGCCGCGATGGTGTCGCCCGCGCCCACGGCCACCATGCCGCGGGAGATGGCCTGATAGCCCCGGGAGCGGCGGCGGGCCCGCGACGCGAAGGTCAGGCGGGAGGGCAGATGCAGGATGCCGGACACCAGGGACCAGAGCAGCGCCAGGAAGAGCGCAAGACCGGCGAGTGCGATGGCGGCGACCGCCACCGACATCTGGATCTCGTAGCCCGCGAAGGTGATCAGAACCGTGCCGGGCCGGTCGGCCAGCCAGACCGCGCCGAAGGCCGCGACGCAGAGAAGACCGATGAAGACGAGAGCGCGCCACATGCTGGGCTGATCCTTTTCTTATTGCGTCGTGCGATTGAGGCTGGCGAGAGCATCAGAGCTGATCGCTTGGGCTGCCCGGTGCGCTTCAGCGACGGATTTGACCTGCCGGCCCCATTCCTCGGACACCCGTCGTGCCGGCTCGGGTAGAGCGTCCCAGGCGGCGGCCGCCTCCACCACGTCGCCGCGTTCCAGGGCCTGCCGGATACGGGTGACGCTAGCAGAAACGCCGCTGCCGCCGGGTTCGTTCACGGGCCTGACCGTCACCACCTTGTCGGCCATGCGCAGGATGCGGTCGGTCCAGCCCTCGGCCGGGCCGCGGCTCTCGCGCAGGATCGCCGTCTCCACCGGCTCGAAGCTCTGGGCAAGCTCGGTTGGGGTCGGGGCGCCCTCCTGGGCAAAAGGTTCGAGGGGCACCACCCGGGCCGGTTCGGTGCCGGCCTTCCTCACGCCGTCGAGCACCTCCGCATAAGGCGCGCCGCCCTGCAGGGCTTCGTTCAGGCGCCCGGCCAGCACCACGCGGGTACCGGTCTGGCTCGCGGTAGTAACATTCCTGGTGTTCTCCGCGGCCTGCTGGGACAGGGCGGCAAGGCGCTGCTCCTGTTCGCCGAAGCGACGGTCCGTGTCGGCAAAGCGCCGGTTGCTCTCCGCCAGCTGACGGTCGAGATCGGCAAGGCGCCGATCGGTCTCCTGGAAGCGCTGCTCGCGCTCGCCAAAGCGGCGATCGAGGTCCGCCAGACGGCGGTCGAGTTCCTGGGTGACGTTTGCTGCATTCGTGGCGTTCTGCCCGTTCGCCCGCACCTGCTCGTCGAGGGCGCCGAGGCGGGTGGAGAGATCGGCGAGTGCGGCTTCGGTCTGGGGGGAGGCCTGTGGCTGAGCCGCCTCCGGCGCGGGACGGTTGAGAGCCTCCTGCGCCTGGGACGCCGCCTGCTGGGCCGTGCCCTGAATCGCCTGAAGCCGCTGGTCGAGTTCGCCTCTGGCGGCTTCAAGCGCCTGAAGACGCTCCCCCAGAGCGGACGTGTCGCCCTGCGGCTGGCCTCCGGGTGCTGCCGGCTGCTGCCGCAGCGCATTCACGCGCTGCTCGAGCTGTGCGATGCGCGGATCGCTCGGTACGGGAGCCGGATCTTGCCAGGTCTGCAATCCATAAACGAGACCGGCGCCGACGAGGCCGCCGAGCAGGCCGGATCCGATGAGAGCCCCGGCGGAGCTGCGCCGCTCCGGAGCGGGCGGCGGAGGCACGGGATCCGCGCGCGTCTCAGAACTGGGAGTCTCGTGGAAGGAGGTGCCGCTTGAAGTGGTAGCCTGCCCTGCCATCTGCTCGAGGGAGGCCTCCGAGGGCAGCGTATCGGTGCCCGAACCCGAATCGAGGCTGGCCTCCGGGGACGCCACCACGTCCTCAGCCGGAGGTTCACTGCCGCTGGCGATGGTCTCGTCTGCTTGCGCGCCCGATAGGGTGTCCGTCGCGGCCTCCGGCGCGCGAGTCTCCTCACCAACGGTGTCCTGCCCGAGGGTTTCCTGAGCAGTAGCCTCGGGATCGGCCCGAACGCTGCCGTCGTCGATCACGAAGGCCTTCAGGTCGATAGTGGCCGGCTCGCGCGAGGGCTTCTTGCGGGAGGATTTCGGGCGTCGGGGATCAGATGAATCGGTCACGGGTCTCTCTTGTAGGGTCGCCAGGGAAAATTTCTCTGGGGCGAGGTCTTCAAAAGGGCAGTGTGATAGGCAATTGAGGCAAGCTTGAGCGCAGGCTTTCGTTCCCTCAAGAGCCGGTGATCGTCCAAGACCGGCAGCTCCATGGGACCATCATCCTCTCCTCATGACAAAGATCCCCTGCGGGATCGTAGCCGAAGTCGCGGCGAAGGTCATGGGACCCTGTCGAGAAGCCCGAGCAGCGCTTCCTCCGACGGCTCCTCCGCCACGAGAGTCGTAGCGCCTGCCGATCTCAAGGGCGCGGCCACGTCGGCCGACAGGCAGAGATGGGGAGTTCCTAAGAGGCGCGATGCCAAGCCTGCCTCCCCTGCCAGCCGGATCACGAGATCCGCGCTCCTCCGGGAATAATGGAGCGCGGCACCGATTTGGCCAGTGCGCAGGGCCTCCGCGGCATGGTCCGGCAGCGTCTCGACGGCCTTCGCCTCGTAAGCCTCCCATGGCAGGATCATGAAACCGGAAGCCTTCAAGGAGGCTGCTGGCTCCTCCTTGTGATGGCGCGCCGTCACGTGCAGCAGGGTCAGGCCGGGCGCCAGCGTGCCGCGAATCAGCCGCACCAGGGAGAGCGCATCGCCCTCCGCCACGGTAATGCCGGCAAAGCCTGCTGCCCGCACCGGTTCGGCCGTGCGCTGGCCGACGGCGAAGACCGGCTTCGACCGGTCAAGAGACGCCAAAGCCGCCTCCGCATGGGCGCTGGTGACGATCAGGGCGTCATACGAATCGAGCGGCATCGGATCGCCCGTCGGCACGATCCGGGTCACGGGCGCCAGCACCGCCTCGTGACCGCGGGCCGCGAGCTTGCCCGCCGTGCGGGCGGCATCGTCGGTTGAGCGGCTGACAAGGACCCGCATCAGGCTTTGAGGAAGTCGGGGGGCATGCGTGCACGCAGCTCGCTTCCGGCATCGCGCCCGAGGGCTACCGCATCGCCCAGTGAGCCGCGGCGCATGGCCTCCAGGCTCTCCGACCCGTCCGGGCGCAGCACGAGGCCGCGGAATTCGAGCTCGCCGCCGACGAGCCGCGCATGACCCGCAATGGGCGTGCGGCAGGAGCCGTCGAGGATGGTGAGAAAGGCCCGCTCGGCTGCGAGCGCCTGTCCGGTCGGGGCATCGAGAATCGGGGCAATCGCCTCGCGCACCCGCTCGTCCTCGGCCCGGATCGCGATGGCGATGGCCCCTTGCCCCACGGCCGGCAGGAAGTCATCCGTGTCCAGGATCGTGGTCACATGGTCGGTGAGGCCGAGACGGCGCAGGCCCGCCATGGCGAGCAGCGTCGCATCGACCTCGCCCCGTTCGAGCTTGGCGAGCCGCGTCTGCACGTTGCCGCGCAGGAGCGTGACCTGGAGATCGGGTCGCAGGCGGCGAACTTGAGCCTGCCGCCGGAGCGACGCCGAGCCGACGACCGCGCCCTGCGGCAGGTCCTTAATGCTCTTGAAGCGGTGGCTGATGAAGGCGTCGCGCACATCCTCGCGCGGCAGGAAGCCGGCGATCACGATGCCCTCCGGCAGGGTGGTCGGCAGGTCCTTGGCGGAATGGACCGCGAGGTCGATCGAGCCTTCGAGCAGCGCGATGTCGAGCTCCTTGGTGAAGAGCCCCTTGCCGCCGGCCTCCGAGAGGGGCCGGTCCTGAATGGCATCGCCCGTGGTCTTGATGATCGACAGGGGCAGGTGCTCCACGGTCCAGCCAGCCCCGGTCGAACCATGGGCGGCGACCAGCCTGTCTTGCGTCTCGTGGGCCTGGGCCAGCGCCAGCGGGCTGCCCCGCGTACCGATGACCAGGGTGGGTAAAGCGGCCATTCCGGTTGGGTTCTCCTGTCAAAAATTTCTGACGAAACTCACCTTGAGCCTCATCCTAGTAGCCGTCTCATAAAAGCTATGCGCTGCCTTTCCCCTCCCCCTTGCGGGGAGGGGGATGCCGCGTAGCGGCCGGGTGGGGGTGGTGCGACCGGGTGAGCGACTCATCAGTCAGATGCTGCAACAGCCTTAAGCATCCTGAATGAAGCGCAGCGTTCCGACTTTGCGACCCCCACCCTCAATCCCTCCCCGCAAGGGGGAGGGAAGCATGCGTAGCGCCCTTATAAGCCAGCCTCCTCAGGATGAGGCCGGTGTTTTGCCAGGCCTTCCAAAAACAACATCCGCGTTTGATCTTGTGCGGCGCGGCGGACTATAGGGGGAGGAGCGCCGGGCCGGAAGTCCGGACAACACCTTAAATCGAGCAGCCACCGACCATGCGCATTCTAGGCATCGAGACCACCTGCGACGAGACCGCGGCCGCCGTCGTGGGCGTCGGCTTCGACGGACGGGGCGAGATCCTGTCCAACGAGGTCCTGAGCCAGATCGCCGAGCACGCCCGCTATGGCGGCGTGGTGCCGGAGATCGCGGCGCGCGCCCATGTGGAGGTGATCGACCGCCTGATCGCCCGTGCGCTGAAAAACGCGAACTGCTCCGTGAAGGACATCGACGGCATTGCCGTGGCGGCCGGCCCCGGCCTCATCGGCGGCGTGCTGGTGGGGCTCACCACGGCCAAAGCCATCGCGCTCGTCACCCGCAAGCCCCTGATGGCGGTGAACCACCTCGAGGCCCATGCGCTCACCGCGCGGCTCACCGACGGAATCGGCTTTCCGTATCTTCTGCTGCTCGCCTCCGGCGGCCACACCCAGCTCGTGGCGGTGCGCGGCGTCGGCGATTACGTGCGCATCGGCACCACCATCGACGATGCCATCGGCGAGGCCTTCGACAAGGTCGCCAAGATGCTGGGGCTGCCCTATCCCGGCGGGCCGCATGTGGAGCGCGAGGCCGCGAAGGGCAACCCCGAACGCTTCGCCTTCCCGCGCCCGATGCAGGGCCGCAAGGAGCCGAACTTCTCGCTTTCCGGCCTCAAGACGGCCGTTCGGATCGAGGCGGAGAAGATCGCGCCGCTCACCGCCAGCGACATCGCGGATCTCTGCGCCAGCTTCCAGGCCGCCATCGTGGACGTGGTGGTGGACCGCACCCGCGTGGGGCTTCGCGCCTTCCGTGAGATCGCCGGCCATCCGGCGGCCCTCGTGGTGGCGGGCGGCGTCGCGGCCAACCAGGGCATGCGCCAGGGGCTGCAGCGGCTCGCCGTTGAGGCCGGCCTCAAGCTCGTGGCGCCGCCCGTGAATCTGTGCGGCGACAACGGCGCGATGATCGCCTGGGCCGGTCTCGAGCGCATGCGGCTTGGCCTCATAGACGATATCGGCGCCCCGGCCCGCGCCCGCTGGCCGCTGGACACCAGCCGCGACGAGGCGGGAGCGAAGGCCTGACATGGCCCTCCTGAGAAGCGGGATCGTCATCCTCTCACCTCATCCTGAGGAGCAGCGCAGCTGCGTCTCGAAGGAGCCTCCAGTGCGCGCTGGAACCTCCTTCGAGACGGCGCTATCGCGCCTCCTCAGGATGAGGTCAGTGGGTGAAAGCACCGACAGGCGATCCATTGAATGACCGTGCCGTCTCAAACCATTGGCATTGCCGGAGCCGGCGCCTGGGGAACGGCGCTTGCCAATGCGGCCGCTGCCGCCGGCAACGACGTGGTGCTGTGGATGCGCTCGCCCGAGCAGGCTGATGCGCTGGCGGCGACACGCACGAATGAGCGCTGCCTGCCGGGCGTGACGCTGCACGAGCGCATCAGGCCGACCGCCGAACTCGCCGATCTGGCTTCGACCCGTGCGGTTCTTCTCGTCACGCCTGCGCAGACGACGCGGGAAATGAGTGCGGTCCTTGCTTCCGTTCTGCCCGTGGCAACGCCGCTGGTGCTCTGCGCCAAAGGCATCGAACGCGGCAGCGGAGCCTTTCTCTGCGACGTGGTCGAGGAGATGCGCCCCGGCGCGCCCGTGGCCGTGCTGTCGGGGCCCAGCTTCGCCCATGACGTGGCGCGCGGCCTGCCCACCGCCGTGACGCTGGCCTGCCGCGATGCGGCGCTGGCGGAAGAGATGGCCAATGCCCTCTCCGGCCCGACCCTGCGCGTCTATCACCGGGGCGACGTGCGCGGCGTCGAGATCGGCGGCGCGGCCAAGAACGTGCTGGCGATCGCCTGCGGGGCGGTGGCGGGCAAGGGCCTCGGTGAGAGCGCCAAGGCGGCCCTCATTGCCCGCGGCTTCGCCGAGCTCCTGCGCTTCGCCCGCGCCTATGGCGGCGAGCCTGAGACGCTCATGGGGCTCTCCGGCCTCGGCGACTTGGTGCTCACCTGCTCCACGGCGCAGTCGCGCAACTTCGCCTTCGGCCAGCGCCTCGGCCAGGGCTTGAGCGTCGAAGAGGCCGCCGGCGGCAAGCTCGTGGAGGGCGCGGCCACCGCAAGCGCCCTTGTGGCGCTGGCGCGCGCAAAAAACATCGACATGCCGATCGCGGAAGCGGTCGAGCAGATCCTGTCCGGCGCATGGACCCTTGAACAGGCGGTCGATGCGCTGATGAACCGGCCCATCAAGTCCGAGCATTGAAGCGAAACCCGAAGATTTCGCCATGAAGGTAAAGGGGTAAGCAGAACATGGCCCACTGGCTCTACAAGTCCGAACCCTCCGTCTGGTCCTGGGATCAGCAAGTTGCCGAAGGCGCAAAAGGCACGCACTGGAACGGCGTGCGCAATCACGTCGCCAAGCAGAACCTGATGGCGATGAAAAAGGGCGAGCAGGGCTTCTTCTACCATTCCAACGAGGGCAAGGCGGTTTTCGGTATCGTCGAGGTGATCCGGGAATACTACCCCGATCACACGGACGAGACGGGCAAGTTCGGCATGGTCGACATCAAGGCCGTGAAGGCTTTCCCCAAACCCGTGACGCTCGACGACATCAAGAAGGAGCCCGGACTCGACAAGATGATCCTCGTGAACAATTCCCGCCTCTCGGTGCAGCCCGTGACGGACGAGGAATGGGCGATCGTGTGCCGGATGGGCGGGCTGTGAAGACAAAGGGGTTGTGACGCCATGAAGGTTACCGTCTGTCAGATCGACTGCCGACCCGATCATCTGGATGAGGCCTTGCAGGGCCTTGCCGCGCATGTGGCGCAAGAGGCGTCGGATTTCCTGCTGGTGCCGGAGATGTGCTTCGGCGAGTGGCTGGCGGCCGACTCCGAGCCGGATGCCGCCCAGTGGAAGAACGCGGTGGCTCTGCACGACGCGCGCATCGCCCGCATGTCTGCGTTGAACGCCAAGGCCGTCATGGGCACGCGGCCCATCGTGCTGCCGCACGGCAGCCGGCGCAACGAGGCCTATCTCTGGACGGAAGAAACGGGCGCCGTGCCCGTGCACCAGAAATACTACCTTCCCGACGAGGAGGGCTATTACGAGCATACCTGGTACGAGCGCGGTCCGGGCACCTTCGACATCGCGCGGGCGCTGGGCATGCGCATCGGCGTGCAGATCTGCACCGAGATGTGGTTCTTCGAGTGGGCGCGCCATTACGCGGCCGGCCGCGCCGATCTCCTGTGCGTTCCGCGGGCGACGCCGCATGGATCCACCCGCAAGTGGCTGGCCGGCGGCCAGGCGGCTGCCGTCTGCTCGGGCGCCTATTGCCTGTCGTCCAACCTCTGGGCGCCGAAAGGTTACAAGGCCAATTGCGGCGGGCTCGGCTGGGTGGTGGACCCGGAGGGCAATGTGCTGGCCGAGACGACCCCGGAGGCGCCCTACGCCACCGTGGAGATCGACCTCGCCTTCGCGCGGGCCAGCAAGACCACCTATCCGCGCTACGTGCCTGAATGAAGCCTGGCAGGGCAGCGAGCGTTCTTGGCCCAGCCATGCGGCTGCCATAGGTCTCAAAGCACCGGTTAAGTTTGGATTTCGTGGAAGGCCGCTTATGGAACAGGGTTAGGGTTTGGCTGAGCCCCGCTCGTCATCCTACAGCATCTGGGCTAAGCTGATCTCCAATTCCACCGCTCTCCAGGAAAAGTTCATGCTAGCCGCCGCTCTGATTCGGAAGCTTGAGCAATTTGATCGCCTCTCAGATGCGGAGCGGCAGCTTCTGGAGCAGGCCGCAATTCGCCAAAGGGCGGTGGCCAAGGGTGAGGACCTGGTCCGGGAAGGCGACCGTCCCTCTGAGAGCCTCTTCCTCATTACCGGCTTTGCCGCCCGCTACAACCTCCTGCGTAAGGGCAAACGCCAGATCACAGCCCTGCACGTGCCCGGCGACTTCGTCGACCTTCACAGCTTCCTGGTCAAGAAGATGGATCACGGTGTCATGGCCATCACAGCCTGCACGCTGGGTGTGGTGCCTCACGATGCGCTGCGCGCCATCACGGAGACCCAGCCCCACCTGACCCGCCTGCTGGGACTGAACATTGCCGTTGATGCAGCCATCCACCGTCAGTGGATCGTCACCATCGGGCGCCAGTCGGCCCTGGAGCACGCCGCCCACCTGTTCTGCGAGATGTTTCTGCGCCTTCAGGCGGTCGGACTTACCGAAGATGACAGCTTCAAGTTCCCTCTGACCCAAGCCGAGCTGGGCGACACCCTTGGGCTCTCGACTGTTCACGTCAACCGGATCATCCAGGAATTGCGGGCAGACGGCCTGATCACCTGGCGTGGGGAAACGGTGGTCATCACGAATTGGCCGCGCCTGCAACAAATCGCCGACTTCGACCCGACGTTCCTGAGCCTGGACAGTGAGCCACGCTAGCAGGAGCGGTAACCTCGGCAATTCCAGGGCTGAAGGCAGAACAAACTGATCCCCGTCGAATTTGTTGTATCAGATGATCGGAGAGGGCTGTGCCCCGGTTCTGTTTCGACATTCGGGAAGGCGCGCGCTTCATCCCTGATGAAACAGGATTGGAGTTCGACAGCCTCGATGCTGCCGAACGGGAGGCCGCGAGCGCTGCGGCCAAGATCGGACGGGACCAACTGCCGAAGGGTGATGCCCGTGAAATCACGGTTGAGCTGAAGAACGAGCACTGCCAGCGGGTGCTGACCGTCACGGTTTCCATGGAGATCCATCGGGTTCACCCGGAGCCAGCCCCACCCGCGTAAGAGGACAATCCGCGGGTGGTGCTTGAGGCCGACCTTCACCACGCCGGAAGAGGCCGAGCAGCAATCCGAAAGCTGCACCAGCGATCATGAGATAAATCCCCACTACAATGGCCCTTATGGCGCAGGCATCCTCCAGGCAGGAATCATTGATGATCGTTTGAAAAACAACTGCGCCGAGATAGCCCCAAAAGCACCGAAGACTCCGCCAACCACGATCCCGAGGAGTGGGTAAGCAAAGAAGCGCATCGATGCCCATCCTGTTTCGTTCGACAGGATCGATAGGCCATCACTCATATTGCAGCAACATAGCTGCCTTGAGATCCAAGGACTAGCGTCGCTTCACCTCTCCTTGAAGGAGAGGTCGCGCCTTCAGGCGCGGGTGAGGGGTTACAGGTCTATCCGGACAGGACACTAACCCCTCACCCCGGCCCGCTCCCTCAGGGAGAGGGAAGCCCGAGCCACATTTGTCCAACGATCCCGGCTCGGCTGCGCCATCCGGGATGACAATGCTGCACTGCACCCCCAAAGTAGCAAAGACCAAAGTCCGATCCCGGCCCCGCTTGCCCGACCCCTGGCTCTTTCCGTACATCTAGCGCTAAATTCATCAGACCAGCGTCTGGGAGAAGCGCCATGGAAGAGAAGATCTACGACGTGCCGTCCGAGTGGACCCACCGCGCCTATCTGGATGATGCGGGCTACCGGGCCAGGTACGAGGCCTCGATCAAGGACCCGGAGGCCTTCTGGACCGAGGAAGCCAAGCGCATCCACTGGTTCAAGGCTCCGACCCGGATCAAGAACACCAATTTCGGCCCCGAGACCGTCTCGATCCGCTGGTTCGAGGACGGCGTCACCAACGTGGCCTATAACTGCGTCGACCGGCACCTGCACACCCGCGGCGACCAGGTCGCCATCATCTGGGAAGGCGACGACCCGTCCGAGTCGAAGACGATCACCTACCGCGAGCTCGCCGCACAGGTGAACCGCATGGCCAACATCATGCGCAACCGCGGCGTGGAGAAGGGCGACCGCGTCACGATCTACATGCCCATGATCCCGGAAGCCGCCTATGCCATGCTGGCCTGCGCGCGTCTGGGCGCCATCCACTCGGTGGTGTTCGGCGGCTTCTCGCCGGATTCGCTCGCAAGCCGCATCCAGGACGCCAAGTCCGCCTTCATCATCACGGCCGACGAGGGCCTGCGCGGCGGGCGCAAGGTGCCGCTGAAGGTGAATGTGGATGCGGCCCTCGAGCGCGTCGGCGCTGGCGTGGTCGACCACGTGCTGGTGGTGCGCCGCACGGGCTCGGCCGTCAACATGCTGCCGGGCCGCGACGTCTATTACGACGAGGCGGCAGCGCAGGTTTCCGACGAATGCCCCTACGAGGAGATGAACGCGGAGGATCCGCTGTTCATCCTCTACACCTCAGGCTCGACCGGCACCCCGAAGGGCGTGCTGCACACCACGGGCGGCTATCTCGTTCATGCGGCGATGACGCACCAATACGTGTTCGACTACCACGACGGCGACATCTACTGGTGCACCGCGGACGTGGGCTGGGTGACGGGCCATTCCTATATCCTCTACGGGCCGCTCGCCAACGGCGCCACCACGCTGATGTTCGAAGGCGTGCCCACCTATCCGTCGATCTCCCGCTTCTGGGAGGTGATCGACAAGCACGGGGTCAACATCTTCTACACCGCGCCCACCGCCATCCGCTCGCTCATGCAGGCCGGCGAGGAGCCGGTGAAGAAGACTTCCCGCAAGTCGCTTCGCCTGCTGGGCTCGGTGGGCGAGCCGATCAATCCGGAAGCCTGGGAATGGTACCACCGGGTGGTGGGCGACAGCCGCTGCCCCATCGTCGACACCTGGTGGCAGACGGAGACCGGCGGAATCCTGATCGCGCCGCTGCCCGGTGCCACCAAGCTCAAGCCCGGCTCCGCCACCCGTCCGTTCTTCGGCGTGCAGCCGCAGGTGGTGGACGCGGAGGGCAAGGTGCTGGAGGGCGCGGCCGAGGGCAATCTGGTGATCGCCGATTCCTGGCCCGGCCAGATGCGCACGGTCTATGGCGACCATGAGCGCTTCGTGCAGACCTATTTCTCCACCTATCCCGGAAAATACTTCACCGGCGACGGCTGCCGCCGCGATGCGGACGGGTATTACTGGATCACCGGCCGTGTGGACGACGTGATCAACGTGTCCGGCCACCGCATGGGCACGGCGGAGGTCGAGTCTGCGCTCGTGGCGCATCCGAAAGTGTCGGAGGCCGCCGTCGTGGGCTATCCGCACGACATCAAGGGCCAGGGCATCTACGCCTATGTGACCCTGATGGCCGGCGAGCAGCCGTCCGAAGAGCTGCGCAAGGAGCTGGTGGCCTGGGTGCGCAAGGAGATCGGGCCCATCGCGTCGCCGGACCTGATCCAGTTCGCCCCCGGCCTTCCCAAGACCCGCTCCGGCAAGATCATGCGCCGCATCCTGCGCAAGATCGCCGAGGACGAGTTCGGCTCGCTCGGCGACACCTCGACGCTCGCCGATCCAACAGTGGTCGATGATCTGATCACGAACAGGCAGAACAAGCGCACGCAGGCGGCCTAGCGCAAACGCGTCATCCCGGACGGCATCAGCCGATCCGGGATCGCGAAGACCGTTCTCACCGTCATGGCCGGGCTTGTCCTGGCCATCCACGTTTTCAGACCGTTTCGTCTGCCTCCACCCTCATCCTGAGGAGCAGCCGTGAGGCTGCGTCTCGAAGGATCGTCCAGTGCCCTCTGGAACCTCCTTCGAGACGGTCGCCTAAGCGACCTCCTCAGGATGAGGGTGGAGAGGCGGATCAGAAGACGTGGATCCCCGGAACAAGTCCGGGGATGACGTGGAGGGTGTTAGAACCGGATGACTACGAAAGATGTCATTCCCGGCCGGAGCGTCAGCGGAGGGGAAGCGAATCCAATCATCCGCACCGCGCTATGGATCCCCTCCCTGCACTCCGCGCCCCGGAGATGACAGCGGTGCTGTTTTCGCCATTCCAGGAACCGTAGCCTTATCTTTCGCGTCTCACCCTCAACTGATCCGCAGGAGGGTTCGAGACATGCGCATCCTTGCCGCCTTCGCCGCCTTCGCCATCCCGACCATGCCCGCCTTTGCCCGCGAGGTGGTGCCGTTCCAGGCCGGCGTGTCGCCCGGCACCATCGTGATCAAGACGGCCGAGCGCCGGCTCTATTACGTGCGCGGCGACGGCACCGCCCTGCGCTACCGGGTGGCCGTGGGCAAGCCCGGCAAGCAATGGTTCGGCGAGGCGCGGATCGACGGCAAATACGTGCGCCCCGCCTGGTCGCCGCCCGCGGAGGTGAAGCGCGACAACCCGCGCCTGCCGGACGTGATCCCCGGCGGCGCACCCAACAACCCCATGGGCGCGCGGGCGCTCACCCTCAACCTCGACGAATACGCCATCCACGGCACCAACCGCCCCGGCTCCATCGGCACTTATGCGTCCTACGGCTGCATCCGCATGCTCAACGAAGACATCGTCGATCTCTACGACCAGGTGGATGTGGGCACGCGGGTGGTGGTGGTGCCCTAGAGGATCGAAGGCAGAGACGTGCGAACTCTGTGAGCTAGAAGCTGGTACTGCTCGGGTGACGTATCAGCCAAAACCTCATCCCGGCCCGCAGGCAGATCATCAAACGGAATCGGCACATCGAACTGGCTGATGGTCAGATCCCACCGGGTGTTGCCGATGCGATTGTAGAAGTGCCAGAAGGGTCCGACACGCGTCTTGAGGATGTCGCCGCCAAAGACATCCTGCACGACAAGAGAGGTCACGCTGCACTGTCCCCGAGCCGGATTCTCGGGCAGCCACTTGCTGCTTGTCTCGACGGACCAGCAGCGTCGGAGCACCTGATAAAGGTCGATTGGCGTTGTGATGCGGTCAGACAAGACAACCTCTCATTGAGAACTCTCATGGAAAATACAAATCCGCCCGCGTCGACGGCAGACCCGACGGCCCGCGGGTGCGCTTGGAGGCCAGCGTCTGGTTGACCCCGATGACGCCGCGCGCGAAGCCCAGCGACACGCCCGCGAGATAGAGCAGCCAGGTGCGGGTGGTCTCGGGGCCGACTTCGGCCTCCGCTTCCGCCCTGCGGGCGTTCAGGTTCTCCCACCAGAGCCGGGTGGTGCGCTGGTAGTGCTCGCGCCATGCCTCCACATCGTGCACCTCGAACCCGAAGCGCTCGAGATTGGCCACCGATATGCCGAGATGATCGAGTTCCGCGTCGGGGAAGATGTAGCGCATGATCGCCCTGGCTTCGGGCCTGAGGCGGCCGAAGGCCTTGTCCTGTCGCTTCGCCCGCCGGGCAATGGTGTGATGAAGATAGAGCCCGCGTGGCTTGAGCAGCCGGTGTACGGCCTGGAAATAGCCAGGATGATTGGCGATGCCCACATGCTCGAACATGCCGATGGAGGAGATCTTGTCGAACTCGCCGTCGACTTGGCTGAAGTCTTTCAGCACCACCTCGACCCGGTCCTGCAGGCTTAAGCTGGCGATCTTCTCCCTGGCCAGCGCCGCCTGCTCCTCGGAGAGCGTCACGCCGGTGGCCTTCACGCCGTAATGCTGCGCCGCGTGGCAGATGAGGGCTCCCCAGCCGCAGCCGATATCGAGCAGGCGTTCATTGGGTTTCAGCCGCAGCTTGCGGCAGATCATGTCGAGCTTGTCCCGTTGCGCACGGGCGAGGTCGTCGTGCCAGTCCGGCTGAAAATACGCGCAGGTATAGACCATCTCCGGATCGAGGAAGAGCCGGTAGAACGCGTTCGACACGTCGTAGTGATGGGCGATGTTGGCCTTGTTGGTGGATGGCTTTCCGTCACGCGCGCCGGTGCCGTCCGCGGGCCGATCGAGCGGGCGCGGCATGTCGGCCGGTGCGCGCAGGAAATGGTAGGCGACCTTCAGCGCCTTGAGCTTGCTCAATGCTTTCAGGCGGCGCCCGAGTTTCTGCGGGCGCTGATCGGCCAGATCGAACAGGGTGCCGTTTTTCAGGTCGAGCAGCCCCGCCACAACGGCATTGAGCACGGTGTCGAGGTTCGGGCGGCGGATCAGGGTGGCGATCACGCTCTCGCGCCGGATCACGAGGCGCATGGCATAGGACGGCAGGCTCGCCGGGATCGTCGAGCCGTCCCACAGCTCGAAGCCGAACGGGAGATCAAGCGCGATGCGCATCGCTCAGAAGATTCCGGAAAAGCGCCAGCCGTGCCGCCCCGCCCATAGTCTCCTCCCACCCGGAAGGAGACTAAGCGCTGCGAATATGAGACACAATTGCTAAAAGTCGCTCGCCAGACCCTTCACTTCCCAGTCCTCGTAGCGGACGGGCTCCAGGCCGCCGCGGCCCTGGAGTTCCTTCTGCTTGGCGATCTCGGCCGCGCGGGCGTCGATATCGAGCCGGCGCTGAGCCGCCTCTTCCAGGGCTCGCTGGGCCGCGGGTGACAGGGGCTTGCCGGGGGCCGCGCCCTCGATGGGGTGGTCCGGAGGGGTGTTGTCGTTCGTGCTCATGAGAAGCCTTCTACAGCGTCCCGCCCCTCTTGGGAGGGAGCTGGACCGTTCCCACATAGGGGTCGGAGGATGGATGTCGTGCTGACCACGAGGTGGAGACCCCGATGAACACCGTCAAGACCGGAATGCTGCTGGCGGGCCTCATGGCCCTGTTCGGCGTCGTCGGCTATTTCCTGGGCGGCGGCACCGGCATGATGATCGCGCTGGGCTTTGGCTTGGCCACCAATCTCTTCGCCTACTGGAACTCGGACCGGCTGGCGCTCGCCGCCCATCATGCCGTCGAGGTGGACGAGCGCACCGCACCGGAACTCGTGCATATGGTGCGCGATCTCAGCCAGCGCGCCGGGCTGCCCATGCCGCGGGTCTATCTCATCGACAACCCGCAGCCCAACGCGTTCGCCACCGGGCGCAACCCGGAGGACGCCGCGGTGGCCGCCACCACGGGCCTGCTCCACATGCTCTCCCGCGACGAGATCGCCGGCGTGATGGCGCATGAGCTCGCCCACATCAAGAACCGCGACACGCTGATCATGACGGTGAGCGCGACGATCGCCGGCGCCATCGCGACGCTGGCGCAGTTCGGCTTTCTGTTCGGCGGACGCGGCGACGAGCGGCCCAATCCCATTGTGATGCTGGCCACCGCGCTTCTGGCGCCGATTGCCGCCATGATCATCCAGATGGCGATCAGCCGCTCCCGAGAATACGACGCGGACCACATGGGCGCCGCGATCTCCGGCCAGCCCCTCGCGCTGGCCTCGGCGCTCGCCCGCATCGCCGGCGGCGTGGCGCATATTCCGAACCCCGATGCGGAGCGGCGGCCTGCCACCGCCTCGCTGTTCATCATCAACCCGCTCTCGGGCCAGGGGGTGGACAACCTGTTCTCCACCCATCCCGCGACGGAAAACCGGATTGCCGCGCTCCACGCTTTGGCGCAGGAGATGGGCTCCACGCCGCAAGGCGGCTTCTTTCAGCAGAGCTCAGCGGGTCCGTGGGGATCCCTTGGGGGCTCCGTTTCAGGTTCGACCGGCACCCGCCGCGGGCCTTGGGGATAAATTTTGAGGCAGTCGAACGAACAATCGGGCCTTGGCCCCCGCCGCCTCGCCTGGATGGCGGTGACGGAGACCCTGAAGCGGCGTGTGCCGCTCGACGACGTGATGGAGGAGCTCGCACACGCGGAAAACCTCTCGTCCCGTGATGAGGCGCTGGCGCGGGCCATCGCCATCGTGACCTTCCGCCGCCTCGGCACCCTCGGACACGCCTTAAGGGAGCGGCTCAACAAACCGCCTAAGGACGAGCGCCTGATGCACCTGCTCGCCACCGGGGCGGCGCAGATCCTGTTTCTCGACGTGCCCGACCATGCGGTCGTCGACAGCGCCGTGCAACTCGCGCAGAACGATCCCAAGCTCCATCACGCGGGCGGCTTCATCAACGCGGTGCTCCGCCGGGTCGCCCGCGAGCGCGAGCAGATCCTTTCCGAGAGCGACCCTTTCCTCGACACGCCCACATGGCTCGAGGAGCGCTGGATCGCGCAATATGGCGAGGCATCGGCCCAGAAGATTGCCGGGGCGCACCGGTCGCTCGCCTCCGTCGACCTGACGGTGAAGGCAGATCCGGAAGCCTGGGCCGAGCGCCTGGGTGGCGTTCTCCTGCCCACCGGCAGCATTCGCCTGAAGGAACGCACCGCCATCCGCGAACTTCCGGGCTTCGAAGAGGGTGAATGGTGGGTGCAGGACGCCGCCGCCGCCCTGCCGGCCCGCCTGCTCCGGCCTCAACCAGACGAGCGCATCGCGGATCTCTGCGCCGCGCCCGGCGGCAAGACGGCGCAATTGGCGGCGGCCGGTGCCGAGGTGCTCGCCGTCGATCGCTCGGCAAAGCGTCTGGTTCGATTGGAGGAAAACCTCGCCCGCCTGAACCTCAAGGCCGAGACCCGGGCCATCGATGCGGAAAAGCTCGAGGCCAGGCCTTTTGATGCCATCCTGCTCGATGCCCCGTGTTCTGCCACCGGCACCATCCGGCGCCACCCGGACGTGGCCTGGACCAAGTCTGAGGAGGACATCCGCAAGCTCGCGGGCCTCCAGAGCCGTCTCCTCGACAAGGCGGCCAGCCTGTTGAAGCCCGGCGGGCGGCTCGTCTACTGCACCTGTTCGCTCGAGGCCGAGGAGGGCGAGCGGCAGGCGGAGGCCTTCCTGGCGCGTCACACTGCGTTCATGCGCGTGCCGGTGACCCCGGACGAGATCGGCGGCTGGACGGAATGCATCACGCCGCAGGGCGATCTTCGCACCCTGCCGAGCCAGATGGCGCTGGCGGAACACGACCGCTCCGGCCTCGACGGCTTCTTTGTCGCACGGTTTGTTCACAAGCCATCGTGACGATGGTGAACCGTCTCTTACCGGGTGTTAACCAGTCAGCAGGAACTCCTCTCTTAAGTTGACGGAGATTTGGAGCGTCTAATAACCCCCTCATCCTGAGGAGCCTGCAAAGCAGGCGTCTCGAAGGAGGATCCAGGGATCTCTGGAGGCGCCCTCGTCCTTCGAGACGGCCTGACGGCCTCCTCAGGATGAGGCTCAGGTGGTTTGTCAAAGGCTCTTGAGCGAACAAGAGGAGCGCCACGGGTGGATTTCGGGCCGGATCGCTGGCGTCTGTACAGGCTTAGCCTGCGTGAGGCAGGCCGCGCCACGCGTGAAAGCATGGTCTGGAGCCTGTCCCGGCTGTCCGGCGCCCCCGTGCCCACGCGGCTGCTCTTCGCCCCGCAGGATCTGCGCACCGCCGATCCCACCATCGCGACCGACATCTATTCCGGCTTCTTCGCCTTCTCGGGCCGTGCCGTTACCACCGGCGGGCGCTCGCCCTTCGCCTTCAACCCGCCGAGCCGCGCCTGGGGCGAGGCGCTCTACGGCTTCGGCTGGCTGCGCCACCTGCGCGCCGCCGGCACCGCGCTGGCCCAGGCCAACGCCCGCTCCCTGGTCGACGAGTTCGTCACCTCCAAGCTCGGCGACAAGCGCATCGCCTGCAGCACCGAGATCACGGCGCGCCGGCTCATGTCCTTCATCAGTCAGTCGCCGCTGATCCTGGAGGGGGCCGACCACGCCTTCTACCAGCGGTTCCTGAAGATCATCGGGCAGCATGTGCGCATCCTGGAGCGCCAGATCCGCGCCGGCGCCCTGCCCTACCAGCAGCTCATGGCCGGGATCGCGCTCTGCTATGCGGGCCTGTGCTGCGAAGGGCTCGACCGCTCCTTGCGCCGCGCAAGCCGCATGCTTGCCCGCGAGCTCGACCGGCAGATTCTGGCCGATGGCGGGCATGTGAGTCGTAATCCGCGCATCGTCGTCGAGCTGCTGTTCGACCTGCTCCCCTTGCGCCAGATGTTCGCCAGCCGGGAGGTCGACACGCCCGAGGCGCTGCTGCGCTCCGTCGACCGCATGCTGCCGATGGTGCGCCTGTTCCGGCACGGGGACGGCACGCTCTCGCATTTCAACGGCATGGGCGTGACGGCAGCCGATCATCTCGCGACGCTGCTCACCTATGACGACATGCGCAGCCAGCCGATCCATCACGCGCCCCATTCGGGATACGAGCGCCTGGAGGCCGGGCGCACGCTGCTCGTCGCCGATGTGGGCGCGCCGCCGCCGCGCCCCCTGTCACAGGAAGCGGCCGCGGGCTGCCTCTCCTTCGAGTTCTCGAGCGCCGCGCAGCGCATCGTGGTGAATTGCGGCATGCCGCAGATCGCAACGGACCCGATCATCCAGGCTTCGCGCTCGACGGCTGCGCATTCTACCGCCTCCATCAACGACATCTCGTCCTGCCAGATCGTCGACAAGAAGGGCACTTGGCTGCAGCGCCGGATGTCCGCCTGGCTCCTGCGCCGGGTTGGTCCTGTCATTCTCAGCGGGCCGGAGCGGGTGACGGCGGAGCGCAGCGAGCGCGAACACGCACAGCTTCTCACCGCCAGCCACGACGGCTACAAGGCACGCTTCGGCCTCACCCATGAGCGGCGCTGGCAGCTCGCACCTAAAGGCAACGTGCTCGAAGGCGAGGACAATTTCTGGAGCGAGGGCGGTCAGAGCGGATATTCCGGCACCGCGCAGGCCATCATCCGCTTCCATCTCGCGCCCGGCATCAAGGCGAGCCTCGCGCAGGGCGGCCGCGTGGTGATGCTGGTGCTGCCCAACCGGGAGGCCTGGCAGTTCTCGGCGGTTCCCGTTGAGGCGCAGATCGAGGACAGCGTGTTCCTCGCCACCGCCGACGGCCTGCGCCGCACGGAGCAGATCGTACTCACCGTGCGCCCCAGCGAGACGCCAACGGTCCGCTGGCGCTTCGAGCGCCTGGCGCGCACGTTCGAGCCGGGCCAGCCGCAGGAGCAGGCGTAGCTGATTTGAGGGCAGTTTTGTGAAACTGCTGCTTATGCGCTCGTGAGGTTTTAAGTCCCTTGCGTCTCCCGTTTTTGCGCAGCGGGAAAAGGTTGCGGAATTCCGATAAAGCCGTTTACGGAGAGCAGGCGTTCCAACCATCAGGACAGGGGGCCTATTGCGGTTTAGCCGCCGTGTCTCTTAAAAGAAGGCCATGAAGACAGCAGCTGAATATAGGAAACACGCCGAAGAGTGCCGAGCGCTTGCCCGACAGGTGCCAGATGGGGAGCAGCGGGACCAACTCCTGGAGATGGCCCGAACATGGGACAGTCTAGCGGGCACCAGGGAAGGGCTGGTGCGCAATCACCCTGAACTCTCCACCGGGGATGCCGATGTGGCTGAGCAACCGCCTTCCAAGCCGTAAGCCAGCGCCCGCATCTTCTCGCCTCACAAGCACCGAACAGCCTCAGGGGCTCCATATCCCCTGAGGCCTTGCAGTTCTCATGTTCTCAAGGCGGCGGATTCATCATCCACCATTCATCGGTTTTGGGTTCAGGCTCGCGCCACAGGCCGATGTCGCGCAACGCATGGTCGTTGAGATGCTCAAATCTCTGCAAAGCCCGCCGCTCGGTGAAGCGGTTCCACGACGCAGCCATTCCCGTCACCCAGGATGCAACAGTCCTGAACGTCGGAATGGCCGGGGAGAAGCGGGGCTCGTGTTTCGGCGAAGGGAAGTGTGTGTTCATGCTTGCTCTCCATAATCGGCATGAGGAGAGCAGAGAGCGTCAGGACCCTACCCGCCTCGGGAGGGTCCTCGGGAATGATCACGCACGCATCAGCGCAATACCCATCCCGCGCACCCTTTGAGGTACGTGAAGTGATGGGTAAGCCATGATGCGCGGTTGATCATGACATTAATCCTAGCATAGGTAATATCATCCGCCAAGCTTTTTAGAGGTGAAGCAAATGCGCCGATAGATTGCATCTCTGATGAAGCCATCAATGGAAACGGTCGCAAGCTCATGATCGGAAGAAGGTGAATGGAGCGGTTTGTCGTCATCTCCGGCTGCTCAGGCGGTGGCAAGTCTACCTTACTCGCCGAGCTTGGCAGGCGTGGGCACCACATTGTGGAGGAGCCTAGCCGACAGATCGTCAAACAGGAAATGCAAGAAGGAGGGACAGCGCTTCCCTGGAAAGACGCAGAGGCCTTTTCCGACCGTGCAATCGCAATGGCTCTGGAGGATCGAGCAGCCGCCGCCGCTCTGAATGGATGGGTGTTCTTTGACAGGAGCTTGGTGGACGCTGCGGCTTTCCTGCAGTACCTGAAACACGAACCAGTTCTCGCTTCACTCGCTCGGGCCCATCGCTACCATCAAACTGTGTTTCTCACGCCGCCATGGCCAGAAATCTACACAAATGATCCAGAGCGGCGTCACGACATGGCAGCCGCGGGAGCTGAATATTCTCGCCTGCTGGAGGCGTACCCTCTTCTCGGATACAAAGTTTTTATCCTGCCTAAGGTCAATGTCGGAGCGTGCCGATATTATCGAGAGGGCTCTAGCAGATGAACGACGTTGTTAGGATCCCATGAAACGACAATGACCAACGACAAAGGGTTTGCCAGCCGCTGCGCCGGCGTGCAGCCTGAAAACTCCGGCCTCCCCGGTTCCCATCCTTAGCCTCCCATGCTATCGCGCCCGCATCTTTTTTCTCCAAGGGAGCGGCCGTCATGCCGAGCGACCTGAAGCGCGTGTCCCGTGCTCTGCTTTCCGTATCCGACAAGACGAGCCTCGTGGACTTCGCCCGCGCGCTTCATGAGCGCGGCATCGAGCTGGTGTCCACCGGCGGCACGCATAAGGCCTTGAGCGAGGTGGGCCTGCCCGTGAAGGACGTGAGCGAGGTCACGGGCTTTCCGGAGATGATGGACGGGCGTGTGAAGACGCTGCACCCCGCTGTCCATGGGGGGCTCCTCGGCATCCGGGCCAATCCGGAGCATCAGGCGGCGATGCTCGCCCACGGCATCCAGGCCATCGACCTGCTGGTGGTGAACCTCTACCCGTTCGAGGCGACGGTCGCGGCCGGCAAGCCTTACGACGACTGCATCGAGAACATCGACATCGGCGGCCCGGCGATGATCCGCGCGGCGGCCAAGAACCACGGCGACGTGGCCGTGGTGGTGGACGGCGCCGACTATGCCGCCGTTCTCGACGATCTGGCGCAATACGACGGCTCGGTGACGCTCACCCTGCGCCGGCGCCTGGCGCAGAAGGCCTATTCCCGCACGGCCGCCTATGACGCGGCGATCTCCAACTGGTTCGCGAACGAGCTTGGTGACGCCACCCCGCCCTTCCGCGCGCTCGGCGGCTCCATTGCCGAGGTGATGCGCTACGGCGAAAACCCGCACCAGAGCGCCGCCTTCTACCGCACGCCGGAAAACCGCCCCGGCGTGGCGACGGCCCGTCAGGTGCAGGGCAAGCAGCTCTCCTACAACAACATCAACGACACCGATGCGGCCTACGAGGCCGTGGCCGAGTTCGACCCGAACCGCTCCGCCGCCATCGTGATCGTCAAGCACGCCAACCCGTGCGGCGTGGCGGAGGGCGCGAATCTTCGCGAGGCTTACGAGAAGGCGCTGCGCTGCGATCCGGTCTCGGCTTTCGGCGGCATCGTGGCCATGAACCGCACGCTCGACGCAGAGGCGGCAAAAGCCATCACGGAGATCTTCACCGAGGTGATCATCGCGCCGGACGCGAGCGAGGAGGCGATCGCCATCGTGGCCGCCAAGAAGAACCTGCGCCTGCTGCTTGCCGGATCCCTGCCCGATCCGCGCGCAGTGGGCCTGACGCTCCGCACGGTTGCCGGCGGCTTCCTGGCGCAGAACCGGGACAACGCGGTGGTCGACGCCATGGACCTCAAGGTGGTGACGAAGCGCGCCCCCACGGAGCAGGAGCTCGCCGACCTGCGCTTCGCCTTCCGGGTCGCCAAGCACGTGAAGTCGAACGCCATCGTCTATGCAAAGGACCTCGCCACGGTGGGCATCGGCGCCGGCCAGATGAGCCGCGTCGATTCCTCCCGCATCGCCGCCTGGAAAGCCGCGGAAGCCGCAAAGGCCGCGAACCTGCCTGAAACCCTCGCCAAGGGCTCAGTGGTCGCCTCCGATGCCTTCTTCCCCTTCGCGGACGGCCTGCTCGCCGCAGCGGAAGCCGGCGCCACCGCGGTGATCCAGCCCGGCGGCTCCATACGCGACGACGAGGTGATCAAGGCCGCCGACGAGGCCGGCCTCACCATGGTGTTCACGGGACACCGGCATTTCCGGCACTGACTATGGCGTCATCCCGGACGCCGCAGGCGATCCGGGATCGCTGAACGAGAGTGGCGCTGTCTTCACCTCTCCCGGTGGGAGAGGTCGCGCCTCCAAGCGCGGGTGAGGGGTTACAGGTCTATCCGGATGAGGCTGTAACCCCTCACCCCAACCCTCTCCCTCGGGGAGAGGGAGTAAGCGCTTTATCCTGCACCCGATCCCGGATCGGCTGACGCCGTCCGGGATGACATTTCTCCTTCTCCTCCCCATCTGAAGCGGAGCAGCAGGAGAAGACCATGATCATCACCACCACGCCCAGTATCGAAGGCCGCCGCATCGCCTCCTATCGTGGCATCGTCTCGGGCGAGGCGATTCTCGGCGCCAATGTGTTCCGCGACTTCTTCGCCTCCATCCGCGACGTGGTCGGCGGACGCGCGGGCTCCTATGAGCGGGTTTTGCGCGATGGGCGCGACACCGCCCTGCAGGAGATGATCGAGGAGGCGCAGCGCCTCGGCGCGCATGCCATCGTGGGCGTCCATCTCGATTACGGCGCGCTGGGCAAGAACGAGGGCATGATGATGGTGTCGGTGAGCGGCACGGCGGTGACGCTGGAGTGATCCGCTCCCCTGTCATCCCTGTGTAGAGGGGGATGACAGCTTGGTTCAGCCTCCGTGTCATTCCCGGCCGGAGCGTCAGCGGAGGGGAAGGGAATCCACTTCCGCGCTCGGCACTATGGATCCCCTTCCCTCGCTGCGCTCGCCGGGGATGACAGGGTGTGAGGTCTCACACCCGCCTCACGCCGCTCAGCAGCCAGAAGCCCACAAGCAGGAACAGGATCAGCACCGCCGGTCCTGCGGCCTGTGTTTGAAAAATTGCCGTCGCGACGGCGACTGCAAGCGGCGCAAGGAACGACGTGACCTTGCCTGAGAGAGCCAGCAGGCCGAAATACCGCCCTGCCTCCTGCGCTGGAACCAAGCGCGCGAGCAGGCTGCGCGACGAGGCTTGAAGCGGCCCCGCCACCGACCCGATGACGAGGCCGAGTAGCACGAACACCTTTTCCGCCGCGGAGCCGTAGAGCCCGTCATCCGGTGCCGGCGGCGCGGTCGGCACCACGAAGAACACGTGGTCGCGGCCCAACGACAGAATGCCGACGCAGACGAGCGCCAGGATGACGATCGCGCCGAGGATGACGGGCTTGGCCCCGAGGCGGTCGTCGAGCCGTCCGCCGATCAGCGCCCCGATGGTGCCGGTGATGGTGAGCATGATGCCAAAGAGCCCGAGTTCGATGGCCTGCCAGCCGAACACGCCGGCGCCGTAGATCCCGCCAAATGCGAACAAAGCCACCAGGGCATCCTGATAAACCATGTTGGCGAGAAGAAACCGCCCGACGCTCGGGTGCCGCCGCGCGTCCGCGATGGTGTTTTTCACCTGCGAGAGACCTTTTTCCGCAGCTGCCTTCAGGCTCATGCCCGAACGGGGCACGTCGGGCGTGACGAGAAACAGCGGCAGCACGAAGACCAGGAACCAGAGGGCGGAGAATGGTCCGGTGACCCGGTCGCCTTCGCGCGTGGCCGGGTCGAGACCGAAGAGCGGATCCAGGCCGAAGACGGTCTTCATCGACACGGGATCGGCGGCGAGAAAGCCCAGCACGATCACCAGGGACACAAGCCCGCCGAAATATCCCATGGCCCAGCCGGTGCCGGAAAGGCGGCCATAGCGCTCCGGCGGCACGAGATGCGGGATCATGGCGTTGTTGAACACAGCGGCCACCTCCACGGCGACGGTGCCGAATGCGAAGCCGATCAGCGCGGTGGGAATGGCATAAGATTGCCCGGGCGCGGCGTACCACAGCGCGACAGATGCGATGACCAGCACGAGGCCGCAAGATGCGATCCACGGCTTCTTCGGCCCCGTGGCATCGGCGATGGAGCCGAGCACCGGCGACAGGATGGCGAGCACGAGTCCGGCCGCCGCCGTCGCATAGCCCCAGAGGCTCTGTCCGCTCACCGGATCGGATGCGAGCGCCGAGGCGAAATAGGGCGCGAACACGAAGGTGGTGACCAGCGTGAAGAAGGGCTGGCACGCCCAGTCGAACAGGAGCCAGCCCAGGATCGCGGGACGCGAGGCTTTCTTCGGCGGTGCGAGGAAGTTGATGGTGCTCACTGGGGTTTGTTGTCCACCTTAACATTCCCATCCCCTGTCATCACTGGCCTTGTGCCGGTGATCTCGATCCGAAAAGTGTGGCGTTTCACCTGATCGAGATGGCCGGGACTGATCCCCGGATCAAGTCCGGGGACGGCCATGACGTGGAAAGTTCAGTGTCATTCCCGGCCGGAGCGCAGCGGAGGGGAAGGGAATCCATAGCGCTGCGTCTGTGAGTGGATCCCCTTCCCGGCCTGCGGCCGCCGGGGATGACACCTCATCGATATTGTCTCTCCTCCACCCCAAGTCGGGTGTTCCCGACTTGGACACTGCGGAAGCAGGTCTTGGGCAAGCCCGAGGCCTGTGGGGAGAGGGCTCGTGGAGACTCACGTCGTCCGCGCAAGATCGCCGAGGAGGCTCGCCGCCACGGTGATCTTCGACAGGGTCAGGCCCGACGACACGATTCCGTCGACCGCGCTCCGGATGCGGTTGACGTCGGCGCCACGCTTCTCGCCCCAGGCGCGCACCGCCTCGATGCCTGACTCGCCCTGCGAGGCAACCTCCGCCGTGAGACCGCGATGGGCATAGGCGATGCTGTCGATGGCGCGGTCCAGCGCCAGGCGGTCGAAGTAATCGCTGACGCTGATCTCCTGCGCGGCACCGATGAGCGCGCCGAGGCGGAAGGAGGCTTCCAGCGCGAAGTGCGTGCAGGCGATGTCGGACACGGGCTTGCCCGTCTTCTGCGCCGTCTGCACGATGTCGGGCGCCGCCACGAGATCGGGCAGCGACGCGATGCGCCGCGCCAGGTCCTCGGGGACACCTTCGTCCATCAGGGCTTTCGCCCGTGCTTCCCACACCGCCTTGGCCTCGGGCGAGAGCGCGTCCTGAAGGCTCTGCTCGACCTCGGCGATGCCGGCCCGGTAGGTGCCGATGATCTGGTCGAGGGAGTGGTTGGCGAAATCCACGTTGCGGATGAACCAGACGATCCGGTTCATGAGCAGGTCCTGCAATTCGCCGTAGAGGCGCAGCTGCACCCGGCCCGGCACGATGCCGTCGAGGGCATCGATGGCGATGTTCATCTCGGTGAGATTGAAGGAATCGCGGGTGGCCGCGTAAGCCGCCGCGATGGTCGGCGCGTCCGCGCCGGTCTGGTCGACCAGGCGGGCCACCATGGTCGGGCCGCCGCGGTTGATGATGGCATTCGCAAGCTGCGTCGCGATGATCTCGCGCCGCAGGCGGTGACTTGCGATCGCATCGGGGAAGCGCTCGCGCATCTCGGCCGGGAAGTAGCGCTCGAGCTCCTTGCCGAGATACGGATCGTCCGGCACCGGGCTCTCCAGCAGTTCATCGTGCAGGGAGAGCTTGGCATAGGCCAGCAGCACCGCGAGCTCTGGCCGTGTCAGCGCCTCGCCGCGACGGGCGCGCTCGGTGAGCGTCGAGTCGTCGGGCAGGTATTCCACGGCGCGATTGAGGCGGCCCTGCGCCTCCAGCATGTGCATGAGCCGGCGTGCGAAGCCGAGATCGGCAAGGCCCCGCTGCTCGGAGAGCGACAGCGCGAGGGTCTGCAGGTAGTTGTTGCGCAGCACGAGAGCCGCAACATCCTCGGTCATGTCCGCGAGCAGCACATTGCGCTGCTCCTCTGAGAGGCGCCCGTCGCGCTCTGGGGTGGTGAGTGCGATCTTGATGTTCACCTCCACGTCGGAGGTGTTCACGCCCGCCGAGTTGTCGATGGCATCCGTGTTGAGGCGCACGCCCTTCTGCGCCGCCTCGATGCGCCCGCGCTGGGTCATGCCGAGATTGGCGCCCTCGCCGATCACCTTGGCGCGCACCTCCGGGCCGGTGATGCGGATCGCATCGTTGGCGCGGTCGCCCACCTGCTCGTCCGTCTCGGACGAGGCGCGGATATAGGTGCCGATGCCGCCGAACCAGAGCAGGTCGACCCGGGCTTTCAGGATGGCGTTCATCACCTCCGCGGGCGTGGCCTCCGGCTTGTCGAGGTCGAGCAGCGCGCGCACCTCAGGTGAAAGCGGGATCGACTTCGCATTGCGCGGGAAGATGCCGCCGCCCGTCGAGATCAGCGCCTTGTCGTAATCCTGCCAGCTGGAGCGGGGCAGATTGAACAGGCGCTCGCGCTCCAGGTAAGTCGCTTCCGGGTCCGGGTTCGGATCGAGGAAGATGTCGCGGTGGTCGAAGGCCGCCACGAGCTTGAGGGCGCGCGACAGCAGCATGCCGTTGCCGAACACGTCGCCCGACATGTCGCCCACGCCCGCCACCGTCACCGGCGTGGTCTGGATGTCGATGTCGATCTCGCGGAAGTGGCGCTTCACCGCCTCCCAGGCGCCGCGGGCCGTGATGCCCATCTTCTTGTGGTCGTAGCCCTGGCTGCCGCCGGACGCGAAGGCATCGCCGAGCCAATGGCCCTTCTCGATGGAGAGCGCGTTCGCCGTGTCGGAGAAGGTGGCCGTGCCCTTGTCGGCGGCGACCACGAGGTAGGGATCGTCGCCGTCATGGCGCACAGTGTCCGGCGGCGGGACGATGCTGTCGCCGACGATGTTGTCGGTGAGCTGCAGCATGGTGCGCACGAAGATGCGGTAGCTTTCGGTGCCCTCATTAAGCCAGGCCTGCCGGTCGCTTGCGGGCGGCAGGAGCTTGGGCACGAAGCCGCCCTTGGCGCCCACCGGCACGATGACGGCATTCTTGACCTGCTGCGCCTTCACGAGGCCCAGCACCTCGGTGCGGAAATCCTGCGGCCGGTCGGACCAGCGAAGTCCCCCGCGCGCCACCTTGCCGAAGCGCAGATGCACGCCTTCCACACGCGGTGAATAGACAAAGATCTCGTAAAGCGGCCTCGGCAGCGGCAGACCTTCCACCTTGGCGCATTCGAACTTGAACGCGATGGTCTGGCGCGGCAGGCCGTTACCCTCGAGCTGGAAGAAGTTGGTGCGGGTCGCCGCATCGATCAGGTTGATGAAGCGGCGCAGGATCCGGTCGTCGTCCAGGCTCGTGACCTGCTTCAGCTGTTCCTCGATCCGCTCGCGGATCACCGCCTCGGCAGCCTTGCGGCCCTTTTCGTGGCGCGGGTCGAATCGCGCGTAGAAGAGTTTTACGAGATCGGCCACGATGGCGCCGTGGCGCGCGAGCGTTCCGGCGATGTAGTCCTGCGAGTAGGTGACCTGGATCTGGCGCAGGTAGCGGCCGAAGGCCCGGATCATCGCCACATCGCGCCAGCCGAGGCCGGCTTCGAGCACGAGGCGGTTGAAGCCGTCCGACTCCGCAAGGCCGCGGAACAGGGCGAGCAGCGCCGCCTCGATCAGCGCCTGGATCTCGTCGATGTTGATCGTGCCGCCTGCGGCGCGCTCCAGGGTCATGTCGTGGAGCCACACACGATCGGAGCCTGTGAACGCCACGCGATAGGTTCGCTCGTTCACCACGCGGAAGCCGAGATTTTCCAGGAGCGGCACGCGATCCGACAGCGGCATCGACTGATTGAGCGAGAACACCTTCAGGTTCACGCGGGTGTCCCCGTCGCCTTCGCGGCGGTAGAGATCCACCGCGCGGGGGCGGGCTTCGGAGAGCTGCTCCAGCAGGCTGATGTCCTGGATCACCTGCTCGGCCCCGAAGGCCTCGCGATAGGCGGCGCTGAACGCCTCGCCGTAGCGGGAGGCAAGCGAGCGCGCCTTCGCGCCGCCGACGGAGGCATCAAGCGCGTCGCGCAGGGCGTCGCTCCAGGTGCGCACGATGGCGGAGATGCCCTTCTCCAGGGTCTCGCGGGCGACCTGCGGGGTCTGCCCCTCGTCGCGGCCGATGATGTAATGGGTGCGCGCGAGCGGGCCTTCCGGATAGGACGGATAGGACGCCGAAACACGTCCCTCGTAGATGCCGGCGAGGAACTGGCCGATGCGCAGGCGGGCCTGCGTGTCGTAGCGGTCCTTGGGCACGAAGACGAGCACCGACACGAAACGGTCGAACTCGTCGGCCCGCGCCAGCACGCGCACCCGCGGACGCTCCGACAGGTTCATGATGTCGATGGCGAAGTGGTAGAGCGTGTCCTCGTCGATCTGGAACAGCTCGTCGCGCGGATAGTTCTCAAGGACGTTGAGAAGTGCGCGGCCGGCATAGCTCGATGGGTCGAAGCCTGCGCGGGACGTGACCTTCGCCACCTTGTGGCGCAGATACGGCACCTCGCCGGTGGTGTTGGTGTAGGCGCTCGCGGTGAACAGGCCGACGATGCGCAGCTCCCCCTGCAGGTGGCCGTTGCCGTCGAAAAGCTTCACGCCGATGTAGTCGAGATGCGCCCGGCGATGGACGCGGGACTTCACGTTCGCCTTGGTGATGATGAGCGCCTGAGGACGCGCCAGGAAGGCGCGGATTTCCGGCGACATGGAGACCAGATCGCGGCCGCGGCGCAGCACGCGCACGCTTGGGTCGCGCAGGAGGCCAAGCCCTGAGCCTTCCACCGGATCGGCCGCCGTGTCGCCGGACGGCAGGCGGTATTCGCGAAGGCCGAGGAAGGTGAAATTGTCCCGTGCGATCCAGTCGAGGAAGGCAATCGCCTCCTTCACCTCGTCGTCCGGCAGCGGCGGCGGGTTGAGGCGGTAATTGTGCACGATCTCGGTGACGCGGGCGCGCATGCCCGGCCAGTCATGCACCGCCAGCGACACGTCGCCGTGGACCCGCCGGATGGCCTCGATGATTCCGGTGCGGATTTCCACGTCGTCGATGCGGGGCAGGTGAATATGAATGAAGCTCTCGCGCTTCACGCCAAGCCGCAGGGCCGCCGTGGCCTCGCCCACGAGGCGGACCAGCGCACCGCTCGCGTCGCGCTCCACGGCAAGGATCGGATGGGCCACGAGCAGCGGGTCGTAGCCCTGGTCGACGATCTCGGCCAGGGTCGAGTCGAGCAGGAAGGGCATGTTGTCGTTGACGATCTCGAGCACCGTCACGTCCTGGCGCCGACCGTCGCGCTCGACCTCCACGTCGAGGAGGCGGACATCGGCGCCCTCGGCGGTGCGGGAGGCCTTGAGATGCTCGAAGGCTTCCGCTGCGAGATCCGCCAGGGACTGCGGCGAGTAGAAGGCGAGATCCTCGGACGGCACGCGCCCGTACAGGTCGCGCACGAAGGTCGGAGGGGTGGCCTTGTGTCCGGCTTCCAGCACGGCGACGGCTTCCGCCGTCAACTCGCTTCCGCTGGTCGGTGTATCCAGCTTCATGCGCGCATCCTCTGATTGTCGTTGTTGCGGGAGCGTTGCCACAGAGCGGCAGGCGGCGCAAGAACAGCCTGCAGGAGCGCGCTGCGTAGAGTTAAGTTCTTGCGGCGCGCGAACACTTTAGGCTGCCTGAGCACCTTGAGACGAAAGATTCGTATCACCCCATTGTTTCATGGCCATGAGCACCGGCTCGAGACTCCGCCCACGGGACGACAGGGAATATTCGACTCGGGGCGGCACCTGGGCATAGACCGTGCGGATGATGAGCCCATCGGCCTCCAGTTCGCGCAGCTGATGCGTGAGCATGCGCTGGGTGACCAGCGGCATCAGCCGCCGCAGCTCGTTGAAGCGCAAGGTCCCCTTCAAAAGCTTGTAGAGCACGATGATCTTCCACTTGCCCTCAATGAGGCTCAGCGTGCGCTCGACGGCGCATCCCTGAACCCCCGGATTCTTCGAAGACACCCTCGGCATCACGGTATCCTTTTTGACACTATGGGTTGTTTTTGTGCGTTCTTGCAGCCTCAGACACTATGCTCAACTATAAATCCGTCAACAGGAGACAAGTCATGCGCGCCGTCGGCTATCAGCAATCCCTTCCCATCGACCAGGATGCCTCCCTTATCGACGTCGAACTGCCCCGCCCCGATCCGGGCCCACGCGATCTGCTCGTCGAGATCAAGGCTGTATCCCTGAACCCGGTCGACACCAAGGTACGCATGCGGGCCCAACCCGAGGCAGGCGGCGTGAAGGTGCTGGGCTTTGACGCCGCCGGCATCGTGCGCGGGGTGGGCGCAGAGGTCTCGCACTTCAAGGAGGGCGACGAGGTGTTCTATGCCGGCGCCATCACCCGGCCCGGCACCAATGCGGAATTTCATGCGGTCGACGAGCGGCTGGTGGGGAGAAAGCCCCAGTCCCTCAGCTTCGAGGAAGCGGCCGCCCTGCCGCTCACCACGCTCACCGCCTGGGAAACCCTGTTCGACCGGCTCGAAGTGAAGCGCCCGGTCAAGGGTGCGGCCAATGCCCTTCTGATCGTGGGCGCGGCCGGCGGCGTGGGTTCCGTCGCGCTTCAGCTGGCGCGCCACCTGACAGATCTCACCGTGATCGCCACCGCGTCGCGTCCCGAAACGCAGGAATGGGCTAAGGCACTCGGAGCCCACCATGTGATCGATCACAGCCAGCCCCTCGCCGCCCAGGTGGAAGCCCTCGGAATCGGCGCGCCGGCCTTCGTGTTCTCGATCACCCACACGGACACGCATTTTTCCGAGATTGCCAAAGCCATCGCGCCTCAGGGCCGCTTCGCCCTCATCGACGACCCGAAGGCGCCCCTCGACATCAGCCTGCTGAAGGGAAAGAGCGTATCGATCCATTGGGAATCCATGTTCACGCGCTCGACCTTCCAGACCGCCGACATGGAGCGCCAGCACGAGATCCTGACAGAGGCCTCGCGCCTGGTGGACGCGGGGACAATCAGGACGACGCTGTCGGATGTGATCGGGCCGATCAATGCGGCCAATCTCAAGCGGGCGCACGCGCTCATCGAGAGCGGCCGCACCCGGGGCAAGCTCGTGCTGTCAGGATTTTGAGAATATTCCAAGCTTCTTCCGTCATCACCGGCACAAGGCCGGTGATGACGGGAGCAGGGCTGCCGGTCCTTGATGAGCCAGCTTCTGAGGAGGTCGCTTAAGCGAGCATCTCGAATAAGCCTCCAGTGCCCTCTGGACGATCCTTTGAGACGCAGACATTGTCTGCTCCTCAGGATGAGGGCGGTGTTTCCCGATGTGAGGACGGCCATGGCGTGGAGGGAGTTTAAACTCTGGCGTCACTCGTCAGCGACAAAAAGAAAAGGCTGCCCCGTAAGGCAGCCTTGTGTCTCGACGTGGCCCGGCTCTCCAAACGACCCGGAGGGCTGGGGGGCTGACGTGTCCAAGCCATTCGATGAGCCGGGCCGTCGAGGCAACTTGAGCATTTACGGGGTTCAGTGCGGCTCCATTTCGGCACGAATGAGGCAGGAATAAGATTTGCAAAGGAAGCGGTGATTCATTGTGTCATGACGGGTTGATCCGATAGCCGCCTAAGCCCATCATCAGGTCATGTTAACAGCCATGGGAGGCGTCATGAGCGAAGGTGACATCGCGGAGCCGCTGCGCGGCGGCTCGAGCCAGGGCACAGCCCATATCGTGCCCTTCCCCGCCGCGCCGAAACAGGTATCCTTCGACCGCTCCGAGTTGCAGGCCATTCTCAATCTCTATGGCCGCATGGTGGCCGCCGGCGAGTGGCGCGATTACGCCATCGATTTCATGCCGGATAAGGCCGTGTTCTCCATCTTCCGCCGCACGTCGGAAATGCCCCTCTACCGCATCGAGAAAGACCCGAAGCTCGCCAAGAAGCAGGGCGCGTATTCGGTCATCGTCTCGACCGGCCTGATCCTCAAGCGCGGGCACGAGCTCGATCGCGTGCTGCGCGTGCTCGACAAGCCGAAGGTGGTGGCGAACTAGCGCATCGTGCGGACCCAGTGGGCCGTGCCAGCGAAAAGTGGATCCGGCTTTCCGCGTTGAACGATGCGCCAGCTCAAAATTGAGCATCGGCTGGGCCTCAAAAGTGCAGATCCACTTTTGGGTCCGATGCTCTAGCCACCACAACCCGGAACACCCCAGAGCGCATGGCGTTGCACGACAGGTGCTGCAACCCTGAGGACGCCATGCCACGCGATATCGCCGGCCTTTCCGTTGTGATCACAGGCGCGTCGAGCGGCATCGGCCGCGCGGCGGCGCTCGCCTTTGCGCGTCGCGGAGCCCGCGTGGCGCTGGCAGCTCGCCGGACGGAGCTGATCGAGGAGGTGGCCCGCGAATGCCGGGATCTGGGCGGCGAGGCCATCGCGGTGACCACCGACGTGACCGATGCCGGAGCCGTGGCCGACCTCGCCCGCGCGGCCGAGCGCGCGTTCGGCGGCATCGATGTGTGGATCAACAATGCCGGCACGGGCGTGTTCGGCCCCTATCAGGATGCGGACATCGCACTCCATCGGCGCACCATCGAGGTGAACCTGATGGGCGCGATGCACGGCGCCTACGCGGCCCTGCCGATTTTCCTCGACCAGGGACACGGCATTCTCATCAACAACATCTCGCTGGGCGGCTGGGCGCCGACGCCGTTCGCCGCTGCCTACACGGCCTCGAAATTCGCGCTGCGCGGCTTTACCGCGAGCCTGCGGCAGGAGCTCGGCGATCATCCCCACATCCATGTGTGCGGCGTGTTTCCGGCGATCATCGACACGCCGGGGCTCGACCATGGGGCGAATGTCTCAGGGCGGCAGATCAATCCCGGACCGCTGATCTACGCGCCGGAGGATGTGGCCGAGACGTTCGTAGCACTCGTGCGCTGGCCGCGGGATGAGGTGGCCGTCGGCTGGCCGGCCCGGGCGGCGCAGGTGGCCTATGCCCTGGCGCCCGGCCCCACGGAGCACCTGATGGGCGCCTTCATGCGCCGCTCGCTTGAGCGGGCCTCGCCGGCGCCGCGCACGCAAGGAGCGCTCCTCGAGCCGGTGGCCACGGGCCGGGGCGTGAGCGGCGGCTGGCGCGACCGTAAGAATCTGCCGTTCTCGGCGCGCCGGACCAGCAGCGCAGTCGGGATCGTGGCCCTGGCGGGCCTTGCCCTGCTTGTCGGAACGAAAGCCGCGGCGCGGGCGCGCCGCTGATCGCGTGTCTGCTGCGTTACGTCTCGATGTTCCGAGGCAAGGCGAGGAGCCAGAGGCTCGACGCGAGGATGCCCAAGGAGCCCGTCCAGAGCACGGCCCGGATGCCGATCCGATCCGCCACGAACCCGGCCGTGAGAGCGGCAACCAGTCCGAGCCCGCCGGTCAGAAGATGCACCGTGCCGGCCTCACGCCCGCGTAAGGAATCCGGCGTGACCGTCTGGCGCAGGACGGTGGCGTTGGTGGAGAAGGCCACCCAAAGACCATCGCCGAACAGCTGGCTGATGCAGAGCGCTCCGGCGGCGATCCAGAGGGGACCCTGGGCCAGGGGAATGAAGCATGTCACCAGCCCATACGCCAGCAGCGCGCCGATGAGACCCCTGCGGACGGGAAAGCGCCGTCCGGCCCAGGCGGCCAGCCGCGCCCCGACCAGGCCGCTGATGCCGCCGAGCGCCACGATGAACCCGAGAACGCCCGGCTGGATGCCGAGATCGCGGACCGCATACAGCACATAAAGCGGCGCGAAAAAGCTCAGGAAGAAGGTCAGCGTCGCAAGGCACAAGGTGAGCGGCCTGAGCACCGGATGCCTGAACACGAAGCGTAGACCCTCCCGCGTCTCACGCCACAGGTCCGGCGCATGTTCGCCGGTGACGAGCGGGGGCTCCGGTCGCTTGATCGAGGCCAGCAGCACGGCGGACCAGAGATAGGACAGGGCATCGAAGAGGATGGCGAACGGCGCCGTCAGCGCTTGGATCGCGACACCTGCGAGAGCAGGACCGGCGATCTCCGCCAGCGCATCGGTGGTGGCGAGCTTCGCATTGCCCTCCAGGAGCTGGTCCTTCTCCACGACGGTCGGCAGATAGGCATTGTCGGCGGTCTGGAAGAACATGGAGAACAGGGCCACGGCGGTCGCGACGCCGATCACCTGACCGATGGTGATGGCCTCGAACCACGCCATGACCGGCAGGGTGAGCAGCACCGCAGCACGCAGCAGATCGGCCATGATGAGCACGCGCCGGCGCCGCGTGCGGTCGATCCACGCGCCTACGAAGGGGCTCAGAAGCACGCCCGGCAGAAGGCTCAAGCCCACGAGGACCCCGAGATCCGTCGCCGAGGCGTCGAGTGTCAGCGCCGCGATGATCGGCAGCCCTTCGCGGGTGAAGCGCGTGCCGATGGCCGACAGGGTCTGCGCGCCCCACAGGCGCATGAAATCCGGGTTCTGCCACAGACCGTCCTTCGGTCTGCGGATCATGGTGGTGAGCATCGGCGCGTCTCAGGTAACAGGTCGGGTCGGCGGCGCGGCCGTGCCGCGCCCGAGAGGACGCTGCATCAGCACGGTGGAAAGCCAGCGCCCGTGCTTGTAGCCGATGCCCTTGAGAATGCCTGCAGGCTCGAAGCCGAGGCTCCTGTGCAGGCCGATGGAGCCGTGCGAATCCTCATCACCAATGACCGCCACCATGAGCCGGAAATCCAGCGCCTCGCATTGCTCGATCAGCGCCACCAGAAGTGCGCGCCCCACGCCCTGTCCCTGGGCCGACGGAGCAATGTAGATCGAGTCTTCCACTGTGGAACGATAGGCAGGTCGCGTACGATAGGCGCCCGCATAGGCATAGCCCAGGATGTCGCCTTTCATCTCTGCGACGAGATAGGGATAGCCGCCTTTCAAGATGTCATCGCGGCGGCGCGCCATCTCGGCCTCTGGTGGCGGCTCAAGCTCGAACGATGCGGTGTCGTGCGTGACCGCATGGGCATAGATGGCCGCTATGGCGGGAATATCGGTTTCAATGGAAGGGCGGATGACGAGGCTCATGCCCCGTCCTAACGCCAGGATTTATGCTGTGCAACGGACAAGAAAAAGCCCCGGCTTTTCAGCCGGGGCTTCGTGATTAAGCGATCCGCTCGTCCTTACTCGTTGCGGTTGCCCACGAGAGCCAGGAGGAACTGGAACATGTTGATGAAGTCCAGGTACAGCGTCAGGGCGCCGAACACGGAGACCTTGGCGGCGGCTTCCTGGTCGAAGTTGCCGTACAGGTACATCTCCTTCAGCTTCTGCGTGTCGTAGGCGGTGAGGCCTGCGAAGATCAGAACGCCGATCACCGAGATGCCGAACTGCAACGCGCTCGATGCGACGAAGATGTTCACGATCGAGGCCAGGATCAGGCCGACGAGGCCCATCATGAGGAACGAACCCATGCCGGACAGGCTGCGGTTCGTGGTGTAGCCCCACAGCGACAGCGAGCCGAAGGCAGCCGCCGTGATGAAGAACACCTGAACGACGCTCGCGCCGGTGTAGCGGATGAGAAGCGTCGAGAGCGAAGCACCCATCACCGCCGCGAAGGCGAAGAAGGTGGTGCGGGCCGCCGCCGCCGACATCCGGTCCATCCGGAACGAGAAGAAGAAGATAAAGGCCAGAGGCGCCAGCGCCACAACCCACATCAGGGGCGAGCCATACAGGGTCGCGCCGAACTGGGTCAGGCCAACACCACCCATTCGGGCAACCGCTTGCGACGAATCGCTCGTGGTGGCCAGCATGTTGATGCCGAGCGCGACCAGGGCCGAGATGGCAAGGCCCAGGACCATGTTGTTGTAGACGCCGAGCATGAAGGCGCGCAGGCCCTGGTCGACCTGAGCCGCCGTCCGGGCAAAGCCGGTGCCATAGGCGTGTTGGTTTTGCTCATACGGTTGCATCGGAGTCCTTTCTCGCGGTGTCCCGTTGTTCCCTCGAAAGGCTGAACATCAGCCCTCGGCCGCCGGTTTCCGGCGACACCCAAAATATGAGAGGTCGGCCCCTTTTCTGCAAGGGGCAAGGTCAAGCTTCAATTCTTCGTGAAGCAAGAAAAATGAAGAGCAGAGGTGATGCTGCTCCTCACAAAGCTTTTCGCGCTCTTTTATAACGCTGGCGCGGCCGTGCCGTTTAAAGGTTTCTTAAATACTGCGCCGGCTTTTGACTTAAGATTCGCCAGGTTCCTGCCAAGCCTAATCCGACGCTCACCAGAACGGCCAAGGCTGAAGCCAGAATGGCGCCCGCCAAGTCTAAGGCAAAGCTTAGGTTCATGACGCGCTCGACGATGAAATAAGCGGCGAGCGAGCCTGCCAGCAGGCCGAAGACTGCCGTAGCGAGTCCAAGCAGCCCGTATTCGAGCGCATAGGCCGAGAGCAGCCGGGCGCGGGTGGCGCCAAGGGTCTTGAGCACCACCGCATCGTAGAGCCGCGCCCGGTGGCCGGCCGCCAGGGCGCCTGCCAGCACCAGGAGGCTCGCAATGAGCGCAATGGAGCTTGCGCCGCGAATCGCCATGACGAGCTGCGAGACCACATCATTGACCGCCTCCAGAGCATCCTTCACCCGCACGCTCGTGACCATGGGATAGGTTTGGGCGGAGCTGCGCAGGATGCGGGCGTCCAGCGCCTCGTCGGAGCCGTTCGGGAAGGTCACGGTAGCCAGATGCGTGTGCGGCGCGCCGGCAAAGGCGTTGGGCGAGAACACCATGACGAAGTTGATGCCCATGGAGCGCCACTCCACCTCGCGTAAGGAGGAGATGGTGGCGCTGATGTTGCGCCCGAGCACATTGACGGTGATCTCGTCGCCGATCTTCAGGCCTAAGCCCTCGGCGATCTTCTGGTCGAAGGAGACCAGCGGCTTGCCGCGGTAATCCTCCGGCCACCATTCGCCCTGCACGATCTTCGAGCCTTCCGGCGGAGCCTTGGCATAGGTGATGCCGCGGTCGCCCGAGAGCACCCAGGAGATGTCCTCGCTGGCCTTGATCTCGGCCACGGGCCGGCCGCCCAGGGTGACGAGGCGGCCGCGCATCATGGGCACGCGCTCGATCTGGGCGTCGGAAGCCTGCTGCTTCAGGAAACCCTCGAAGGCATCGGCCTGCTGGTTCGGGATGTCGAGGAAGAAGAAGCTCGGCGCCCGCTTCGGCAGGCTCTGGGTGAGCTGGCGCGTCAGGTTGGTGTCGATAAGCGCGAGCGTGACCAGGAGCGTGATGCCGAGACCGAGCGAGAGCACGAGCGAGGGTGTGAGCGCGCCGGGGCGGTGGATGTTGGCAAGGGCCAGCCGCGGCGAGGTGCTCCGGGGGCGCGGCAGGCGGCGGGCCAGCGCCATGATCCCGAAGGCGACAACGCGCAGCAAGGCAAAGGAGCCGGCAGCGGCAGCCACGAACATCAGGGCCACCCGACGATCATAGGCGGCCAGCAGCGACAGGCCCACGAGCGCCACGACGGACAGCGCCAGCGCCGTCACATAGCGCTTGCGCGGCCAGCGTCGCTCCGGATCGATCTGGTCGCGGAACAGGCCCGACACCGGCACGTCATGTGCGCGGCCCAACGGGGCGATGGCGAAGACCAGCGCCGTGAGCGCCCCGTAGAGCAGCGCGATGCCGAGCTCGCTCCAGGCCAGGGTCGGCTGAATCGGGATCGGCAGGAGATGGCCGAACAGCGCCGTGATCACGAACGGCAAGGCCGCCCCGAAAGCCAACCCGATGCCGATGCCCACGATGGCGATCAGCATCACCTGGGTTAGGTAGAGCATCACCACCTGGCCGCCCGGCGCGCCGAGGCTCTTCAGGGTGGCGATGGAGGCCCGCTTGCGGTCGACGAAGCCGCGCACTGCATTGGCAACACCAACGCCGCCCACGAGGAGCGCCGTGAGGCCGACGAGCGTGAGGAACTGGGTGAAGCGCTCGATGTTGCGGGCAAAGCGCGGATCGGCATTCAGGCGCGTGCGAATGTTCCAGCCGGCCTCGGGCAGGACGCGGCCCGCCTCCGCCTCGATCCGGGTCAGCCCCTCCTCGGTGGACACCTCCGGCGGCAGGGTGAGCCGGTAGGTCCAGCGCACAAGGCTGCCGGGCTGCACGAGGCCTGTGGAATCCAAGGCCTCCCGCGAGAGGAGGAGGCGCGGCCCGAAGCCGATGCCGTCCGCGATCTTGTCGGGCTCGGAGACGAGCCGCGCCCGCAGCTCCACATTGGCGGCGCCCACCGTCACCCGGTCGCCGACCTTGAGGTTGAGCCGCGCGAGCAGCGCCGAATCGACCGCTGCCCCGAAGGCGCCGTCGCGCTCGGCAAACAGCTCGGCGGGGGGCAATTGCGGGTCGGTCTCGAGGGTGCCGACGGTGGGATAGCCGCCATCGACGGCCTTCATCTCGACGAGGCCGGAGCCTTTGTCGCCGGCAATGGCCATGGCGCGCATGGAGGCGATCACGTTGACCCGGCCCTTCGACTCCAGGAAGGCCCGCTCGGGTGCGGCCGCCTCGCGCTGGATCAGGGAGAAGGCCATGTCGCCGCCAAGAATCCGGCGCCCCTCGCGGGAAATGCCCTCGGTAAGCGACCGGGACAGGGACGAGACGCTGGCGATCGCCGCAACGCCGAGCGCGATGCAGGCCAGGAAAATGCCGAAGCCCTTGAGGCCCGCGCGCAGCTCGCGCAGCGCCAGGCGCAGCAGGAGCGGCAGGCGGGACGAGGAAGAGCGCCTCGGTGGCGTGGCCGGGAGGGTGCCGTGCATGAGCTTTTCCCTTATGCCACGGCGGAGGCGGCATCGGCCTCCAGCTGCCCGGAGCGCAGGCGCACCATGCGGTCGCAGAGGCGGGCGAGATTGAGATCGTGGGTTACGAGAACCAGGGTCGCGCCCCGGCCGCGCTTGAGCGCAAAGAGCAGGTCGATGATGGACCCGCCGGTGTTCTCGTCGAGATTGCCAGTGGGCTCGTCGGCCACGAGAATTGCCGGGTTGGGCACGATGGCGCGGGCAATGGCGACGCGCTGCTGCTCGCCGCCCGAAAGCTGGGCCGGATAATGGTGCAGGCGAGACCCCAGGCCCACGGCCTGCAGCTCGGCCTCCGCCCGCTCGAAGGCGTCGTCATCGCCTGCAAGCTCCAGAGGAAGTGCCACGTTCTCCAGCGCCGTCATGGTGGGCACGAGGTGGAAGGACTGGAACACGATGCCGATGCGCCGGCCGCGAAAGCGCGCCAGCGCATCCTCGTCGAGACCGGACAGATCGGTGCCGTCGACGATCACTTTTCCAGAATCGGGGCGCTCCAATCCGGCCATGGTCATGAGCAGGGTCGACTTGCCGGAGCCCGAGGGGCCGACCAGCCCCACCGCCTCACCTTTTGGAATATCCAGGGAAATTCCCTTGAGGATATGCACCCGTGCGGCCCCGCGCCCGAGGCTCAAATCGACATCGTGCAGCGCGATGGCCTTGTCCTGCATGCCTGTTCACCCGATCTGTTGGAAACTTCAAACGACCCCGGTTCTAGTCCGGCCTATATGGGAAGCCTATCGATGAAGCGCCAATCCGGCCCATTCATGACGATCATATTTGCGTGTGCGGCGGCCCTTGCCGCCATGATCGCCCCCCTCCCGGAGGCTCAGGCGCAAGGCGGGCCGATCCGTCTCGTGGCCCTGGGCGACAGCCTGAGCGCGGGCTACGGCCTGCCGCAGGAGGCCGCCTTCCCGGTGGCGCTGGAGCGTGCGCTCAAGGCCAAGGGTTACAAGGTGGAGATTTCCAATGCAGGCGTCTCCGGCGACACCTCCTCCGGCGGGCTCGACCGGCTCGACTGGTCGGTGCCCGACGGCACCCATGGGGTGATCGTGGAGCTTGGGGCCAACGACATGCTGCGCGGGCTCGACCCGGCGCTCACCCGCAGGAACATCGATGCCATCGTCACGCGGCTGAAAAGCCGCAACATTCCGGTGATGCTCGCAGGCATGTATGCCTCGCGCAATCTTGGGCCTGATTACGTGCAGAAATTCGACAGCCTCTATGCGGACATTGCGAAGAAGCATGACCTTGTGCTCTATCCCTTCTTCCTGGACGGAGTCGCCGGCGAGCGGTCCCTCAACCTGCCCGACGGCCTGCACCCGACGGCCAAGGGGATCGAGATCATCGTCGCGCGCATCCTGCCCACCGTCGAGAGCTTTCTCGCCCGCATCGCCCAGCGCTGATCGTCGTCAGCGCCTCATTCCTGCCTGAACGCGGCGGATCCTATCGCCGTGAGGAGCCTGTACCTATGGAATATCGCCGCCTCGGCCGCACGGACCTCAATGTCAGCCTCATCTGCCTCGGCACCATGACCTGGGGTCAGCAGAACACGGAGGCCGAGGGTCATGAGCAGATGGATTACGCCCTCGACCAGGGCGTCAACTTTTTCGACACCGCCGAGCTCTACTCGATCCCGCCCAAGCCCGAGACGCAAGGCTCCACGGAGCGGATCATCGGCTCCTGGCTCAAGTCCCGCGGCTCCCGCGACAAGGTGATCCTCGCCACCAAGGTGGTCGGCCGCTCCGACAGCACCTGGTACCGGGATGACGGCTCCAAGGCCGAGCTGTCGCGCAAGCAGATCGAGGAGGCGGTGAACAAGAGCCTCAAGCGTCTCCAGACCGACTACATCGATCTCTACCAGATCCACTGGCCCGACCGCCCGATGCCCTGGGGGTCGAACCCGACAATCTTCCGCCACCAGGAAGGCCCGTCGCACCCGATCGCCGAGACGGTGGAGATCATGACCGACCTAGTGAAGGCTGGGAAAATCCGCCATTTCGGCCTCTCCAACGAGAGCGCCTGGGGCACCATGACCTTCCTCAAGCATGCGGACGCCAAGGGCCTGGCGCGGGTGCAGTCGATCCAGAACGCCTATAACCTCCTCAACCGCACCTATGAGGTGGCGCTGGCCGAAGTGAGCATGCAGGAGAATGTGAGCCTGCTCGCCTATTCGCCGCTGGCTCAGGGCTATCTCACGGGCAAGTATCTCGACGGCGCCCGCCCGCCAGGAACCCGCACCACCCTGTTCGGGCGCGGCCAGCGCTACGAGAACGCCACCGCAGAGGCGGCGATCCGCAAATACATCGCGCTCGCGAAGGAGTTCAGCCTCGATCCGGCCCAGATGGCGCTCGCCTTCGTCAACTCGCGCCCCTTCGTGACGTCCAACATCATCGGCGCCACCTCCATGGAGCAGTTGAAGACGGACATCGCCTCGGTCAACGTGACGATCACGCCGGAGCTTGAGAAGCGCATCGACGCCGTCCACGTCGAGCACTGCAATCCCTGCCCGTAACGATGAAAGCGTCATCCCGGACGGCGTGAGCCGATCCGGGATCGGATGTAGAATGAGACGCTAGAGGCCCTCTCCCCCCTTGTGGGGGAGAGCTGGAGAGGGGGGTGCAGCGCCGGATTGAAACCAAGATGGCGCCAGCACCCCCCTCCGGCCGCTGCCGCGGCCACCCTCCCCCACAAGGAGGGAGGGGATACCCGGGCTTCACTCGTTTGCGATCAGGAACAAACCCGGTCACCAATCGTCTGAATCGACACGACCAGCCTCGGGAGGTGCCGCATGCCACGCCTGTTCACCGGCATCGAGATCCCGGCCGAGATCGCCCTGGCGCTGTCGGGCTTTCGCGGCGGGCTTCCGGGGGCGCGCTGGGGCGAGCCTGAGAACTACCACATCACCCTGCGCTTCATCGGTGACATCGACGAGCGCATGGCCGATGACGTGTGCTCCGCCCTCGGCGAAAGGCGTCAGCGCGCTCCAATCGATATCACCATCGACGGGCTCGACAGCTTCGGCGGCTCGAAGCCCCGGGCGGTCTTCGCCCGCACCTCCGGCAATGGCGAGTTGAATGAATTGCAGGCGGAGCAGGAGCGTCTCCTGCGCCAGGTGGGCCTGCCGCCCGAGACCCGCAAATTCACGCCGCACATCACCCTGGCGCGCCTGAAGCAGGTCTCCCCGGTCGACGTGGCGCATTACATTGCAACCCACGGCCACTTTCCGAAGCTCACCTTCACGGCGCATCGCTTCGTGCTCTACTCGTCACGCGCGTCCGTGGGCGGCGGTCCCTACGTGATCGAGGCAGCCTACCCCTTGAGCTAGGCTCGACGCGTCCAGGCAGGACTGTTACAGCCACGGTCATGGCTTCGCTCATCTTTCTCACCCATCCGGAAGTGGTCATCGACCCGGACCGGCCGATTACCGAATGGCCCCTGAACCCCGTCGGGCGCGCCCGCATGCAGCATTTCGCCGAGCTGATCGCGGGCCGCACCATCACGGCGGTTTATGCCAGCACGGAGCGGAAAGCACGGGATGGAGCCGCTATCGTGGCGGAACGCCTCAGATTGCCTTACGCGACGCATGAGGATCTCGGCGAGAACGACCGCTCGTCCACGGGCTTCATCGCGCCGCCGGAATTCTGGGAGGTGGTGCGCGAATTCTTCGGACGCCCGCACGAGAGCATCCGCGGCTGGGAGCGCGCCATCGATGCGCAGACGCGCATCGTGAGTGCGGTCAGCCGCATCCTGCGCAAAGACCAGACCTCCGGTGACATCGTCATCGTGTCCCACGGCGCCGTCGGCTGCCTGCTCACGGCTCATCTGCAGAGGGTGGAAATCGGGCAGGAAAGCCGCCCGCAGCATCCCGGCGGCGGCTGCTTCATCGTCATCGACCGGGACACCTTTACGCTGACGCAGAACTGGCGCGCGATTGAGGATGGGTTTGGGGATTGAGTGAATGGTGAAACCTCCGGTGTCATTCCCGGCCGGAGCGTCAGCGGAGGGGAAGGGAATCCATGAGGCTGTGCGTGTGAGTGGATTCCCTTCTCGCACTTCGTGCGCCGGGGATGACAACGGCGTGTTTCGCGCTTGCATCCTTGATGCCTTAGAACTAGCCCCGCAGCACGAAGCGCAGGACCAAAAGCTCCCATGATCCGCATTCCTCTCGCGCAACTGGCGCCGGGCATTGCCCTTTGCGCAGCCATTGCGCTTGCCGCTATCGGGCTGCAATGGATTGAGGAGCACTGGACCGGCCGGCCCTGGCTCGAAGCACTCGTGATTGCGATCCTGCTCGGCACCATTCTGCGCACCCTGTGGACGCCCAACCGGCGCTGGGTTCCCGGCATCGGGTTCTCCGCCAAGACCCTGCTCGAAATCGCCGTGATGCTGCTCGGTGCATCGATCAGCTTCCAGGCAGTGCTGGATGCAGGTCTTGCTCTCATCATTGGCATTGCGGTCGTCGTGGCCTTGGCGCTCGGCGCAAGCTACGCCCTCGGCCGAATGCTCGGCCTGCCGATACGCATGGCGGTGCTGGTGGCCTGCGGCAACGCGATCTGCGGCAACTCCGCGATCGCAGCGGTTGCGCCGGTGATCGGCGCGAGACCTGCGGATGTAGCCTCTGCAATTGCCTTCACGGCCATTCTGGGCGTGATCGTCGTGCTCGCCCTGCCCCTGCTCGTGCCGCTCATCGGCCTGTCGATGACGCAATATGGCGTGCTCGCAGGCCTCACCGTGTATGCGGTGCCGCAGGTGCTGGCCGCCACCATGCCGGTCGGTCTCGTGAGCACACAGCTTGGCACCCTCGTGAAGCTCGTGCGTGTGCTGATGCTGGGACCGGTGGTGATCGGGCTCTCGGTCTTTGCGGGCCAACAGGCGGAAGGACCGAAGCCGAGCCTCTCCATCTATCGGCTCGTGCCCTGGTTCATCGTCGGCTTCCTCATCCTCGCCCTGTTGCGCTCCCTCGGGGCGGTTCCCGAAGCGCTCCTGCAGGTCGTGGTGCCGACCGCGACGCTCCTCACGGTCATCTCGATGGCGGCGCTCGGACTCAGTGTTGACCTCAAGGTCCTGGGCAAGGTCGGGGGGCGGGTGACGCTCGCCGTGACGCTCTCGCTTCTCGTGCTGATTGCGATCAGCCTCGGGCTCATCCGGCTGCTCGCCATTCCCTGAGCCCCTTGAAACAGCGCTATTCCGCTTCATCACTAGGAGACATCGTTTCTTAAGGTGAAGGCCGCTCATGCCCCGATTGTCCGAGACCGAACGCCAGGAACTCCTGCCCGCCCTCGACGGCTGGGCGATGGTCGAAGGCCGCGATGCGATCACCAAGCGTTTCGTGTTCGACGATTTCAGCCAAGCTTTCGGCTGGATGACCCGCGTGGCGCTCGCCGCCGAGGCCATGAACCACCACCCCGAATGGTCCAACACCTATAACCGGGTCGAGGTCACGCTGGCGACCCACGACGCCAAGGGCCTCACGCGCCGCGACGTCGAGCTGGCGCAGCGCATGGACCAGATGGCTGCCGGACTGACGAAGAGATAAGCCATGGCTGAGCCCCGCACCCTGACAGGCGGCTGCGCCTGCGGCCAGCTGACGTTCAAGACCACGGGCGAACCGAAGCGCGTGGGCCTGTGCCATTGCATGACCTGCCGCAAGATCAGCGGCGCGCCCTTCAACGCCTTCGTGATCTACCGCGTCGATCAGGTGACGGTCTCGGGCGAGACACGAAGCTGGTCCGCCACGCCGGACAGTGAGCGCTGCTTCTGCCCCATCTGCGGCTCGCAGGTGTTCGACCGCGACGCTGGGGACGAGATCGAGATCAAGCTCAGCGCCTTCGACCAACCGAACCTGTTCACGCCGACCTACGAGGCCTGGACCAAGCGCCGCGAGGGGTGGCTCTGCACCCCGGATCTCAAGGGCTTCTCTGAAAATAGAGAGGCAGAGTCCTGAGAGGCTGTTCCATATCTTTAACCTCATCCTGAGGAGCAGCGCAGCGGCGTCTCGAAGGAGGATCCAGAGAGCACTAGAGACGCCCTCATGCCCGGACATAGTTCGGGTCCTCAAGACGGACTGCTTCGCAATCCTCCTCAGAGGCTGGCTCATCAAGGACCGGCAGCCCTGCTCCCGTCATCACCGGCCTTGTGCCGGTGATCCCGATGGCCTGAAGCGCCGTGCTTGTCAGCATCGGGATGGCCGGCACAAGGCCGGTGATGACGGAAGCCGAGGCGTGTTCCTCTGTATGAGCCAGCCTCTCAGGATGAGGGCTCAGGATTCCACGATCTCAAGCTAGAACCATTCTTACTTCGGCTGCATGCGCAGCGCGCCGTCGAGGCGGATGCCTTCGCCGTTGAGCATGTCGTTCTCAATGATCGCTTTCACGAGGTTCGCGTATTCCTCGGGCCGCCCGAGACGGGACGGGAACGGCACGTTGGCTTCCAGCGCCTTGCGGTAATCCTCCGCGATGCCTTCAAAAAGCGGCGTGTGGAACAGGCCCGGCATGATGGTCATCACCCGGATGCCGAAACCCGAGAGATCGCGGGCGACGGGAAGCGTCAGGCCGAGCACGCCGCCCTTGGAGGCGGAATAGGCCGCCTGGCCGATCTGACCGTCCTGGGCTGCCACCGACGAGGTGTTGACGATGACGCCACGTCCGCCGTCCGGCGTCACGGGATCCAGGCCCGCCATGGCGGCCGCGCATTTCGAGATCATCGCGTAGGTGCCGATCAGGTTGATCTCCACCGCGCGGCGGAAGCTCGCCAGATCGTGAGGGATCAGCTCGCCGGTTTCGCGCTTCTTCGCCACCGTGCGCTTGCCCGGCGCGATGCCGGCGCAGTTGACGAGAATGCGCTCGATGCCGTTCGACGCCCGCGCTTCGGCCAGGGCCGAATCGATCGAGGCCTCGTCCGTCACGTCGGCCCGGCAGAAGACGGCGCCGATGTCGCGGGCAACCTCGCCGCCGCGCTCGGCGTTCATATCGAGAATGGCCACCTTCGCACCGCTGGCCGCGAGCATGCGCGCCGTGGCCTCGCCGAGGCCCGAAGCGCCTCCGGTGACGACGGCTGCCATCAATTTGTCGAGCTTCATCGCTTTTCTCCCTGAGTCGGGACACGTCTTACGGTATCCTCGACGGAACGGGAACGCAGACCATGGAAGGAACAGACCGGATGAGCGAACCCTTCATGAAGCCTTTCACCAAGGCCGAGATGGAGGCCATGCGCCAGGCGACCCGCGACGAGGAGGGCCTCAAGCGCCGCTTCTGGGAGAAATTCAGGCGCGTGGCCGGCAAGATCCCGTTCGCCGAGGATCTGGTGGCAGCCTATTTCTGCGCCACCGACCCCTCGACCCCGAGCCGCGTGAAGCTGATTCTCATTGGGGCCATTGCCTATTTCGTGTTCCCGACGGATGCGATCGCCGACCTCCTGCCCCTGATCGGCTTTGCCGACGACGCAGCCGTGCTGGCCGCAGCCATCACCCAGGTGGCCGGGTCCATCACCGAAGATCATCGGGAGAAAGCCCGCAAGACTTTGGCCGAGACGCAAGGTGAAGCTCACCCTTAGTCAAGCTAAGCTGCACTTAATAAGAAAATGTACTTGTTGAAATGTTATTTCTTGTCGCTATAAGTGATTCCGTTAGCAACAAAGTGATTTCAACTCCTCCGACTTATTTCAAAAACGAACAAGCTTTGAAGGATACTGAACGGGCCGCCAAGCGGCCCCTTTTCATTGGGCTGCCGCTCAGCCTGACCCGGCATCCGCGAAGCAACCGCCACGTTTCGACGCATCGCCAATTTCTCGGCGCAGCCTTAACGGAGGTGGTGAAAAGTTCTTAACCATCGGCTTGTATCGTCCCGCCCATGATTCCTGCATCTTTCCAGCGCGGCATCGCCGCGGGCATCCTTTCCGCCCTCGTCGTCATGGGAACCGGACCTGCAGCCCTGGCTCAGGCCCAGCGCTCAACGCCGGCCAAGCCCGCAGCCAAGCCGGCTGCCGCAGCGAAGCCCTCAGCGGCCAAAACCACTCCGGCCAAGCCCGCAGCAGCAGCAGCGGGTGCAGCCGCCGGAGCGGCAGCTGCTGTCGGCACGGCCAAGCCTGCCCGGGCCGCGAGCCCCGGCGGCTCGCTCGTGACGTCCTATGGCGACTGGGAGGTCTACATGGCCCAGAGCGGTCGCTCGAAAATCTGCTATGCGCTCAGCCGCCCGAAGGATACGTCGCCCAAGACGGCCAGCCGCGACCCGGCCTATCTCTTCGTCTCCTTCCGCCCGGCGGAGAACGTGAGGAACGAGGTGGCGTTCGAATTCGGCTTTACGGCCAAGGAGAACGCTCCCGCCGAGGTTTCCGTGGGCAACACGTCCTATGCCCTCCTGGCCAAGGCCAGCAATGCCTGGCTGAAGAACCCGGCCGAGGAAGGCCAAGCCATCACCGCCATGGCGCGTAGCGGCACCATGACGGTGAAGACGCAATCGGCCCGCGGCTCTAACCTCACCGACCGCTATTCCCTCAACGGCTTCAACAAGGCCCTCGAGCACGCCCGCAAGGAATGCGCTTCGTAAAACGCCCCCCTTAGGCCCTCATCCTGAGAGGCTGGTTCATAAAGGGAGTAGGTGATCCTGATCGGGTGTGCTTCCGTCGCTGTTGCGACCGGCGAAGGAGATCACATCATGGTTTGGCCCAAGACCACCCGCGCCCAGCATG